>Ga0114999_10008776_pt1 | contig 11211 bp, 17 predicted proteins | sample ArcticOcean_MG_C_3_FD_89820 | JGI IMG/M metagenome (GOLD analysis project Ga0114999, IMG submission 89820) | Marine microbial communities from western Arctic Ocean - ArcticOcean_MG_CB8_126 | ecosystem: Environmental > Aquatic > Marine > Oceanic | place: Arctic Ocean: Canada Basin | collected...
ACTTTTGGAAATCCATGAAAATAGTTCTAATAAGAATACTCATCGCTGATTGGTTAAGAATACTCATCGCTGATTGGTTAAGAATACTCATCGCTGATTGGTCAATATCATATCCAGAGAAAAACTGCAAAATAAAGAAACTAGTTTGAAAATGAAAAAGTTCATTTTGAAAATACTTTTGGAAATCCATGAAAATAGTTCTAATAAGAATACTCATCGCTGATTGGTCAATATCATATCCAGAGAAAATACCATTAAGAACTATTATTTTGAAAATATAATGTATGGAACATAGATTTATAGCTGGATTTAGACATGAAGGCGTTCTAATTAATCCGATTGATGCCAGAAATGATTTACTAAAAGCAATTAGACACGAAGAATTTATTAATCCAAGTGCAACTCCAGCGCATTTAATAGATACAAATAATTGGAACGTCGAACATGTTTTAGACATGACCGACATGTTTGCGGATACACAATTTAATAACCCAATTAATGGTTGGAATGTTAGTAATGTAACTACTATGGAATGTATGTTTATAAGGTCATCCTTTAACCTCCCACTTGCTAATTGGAACGTAAGCAATGTAACCAATATGAACGCAATGTTTTATGAATCTCAATATAATCATCCCCTTAATCGAGAACAACCCATAGGATGGAACGTTGGTAATGTAACTAATATGCAAGAAATGTTTTTTGGTTCACGATATAATCACCCACTTAATAATTGGGACGTAAGTAATGTAATTAATGTGTCTCAAATGTTTGAAGGGTCATTATATAATCACCCCCTTGATGATTGGGATATACGTGCTGAAACTAACATGCATGATACATTTGAATGTTCAGATATTGATACAATTCCAGATTGGTGGATTGAACCTCCCATGTCCGACGACTATGTGGTAAATCATCCAGAACTTTATGGTCATCTTCCATGGGACGAACCAGAAGAATATGGTTATCTTGCTCATCGCATACCCTTTAGATACAGACCCGAAGAAGGACAAATTGAACAGATAATCGCAGAACCAGAAGAGTATGGCCATCTTCCATGGGACGAACCAGAAGAATATGGTTATCTTGCTGAGTACGTACCCGCAGAATTAATACCAAATCCAGTTGCTCCAGTTGCTCCAGTTGCTCCATTTATAAATCCAGTCGAGATTCATAATGCATTTTCTAAAATAAATATCCCAGTACTTAATGGCCTGTTGGATATCGGTAAAAACCCTGAACCATTTCAATCCATGCAATATGTATATCAACATCTAAGAAAATTAGTTGATTTAATTAATGACGGACCGATTAAACAAATTTTACGTGATAAGATAGAGTTAATATATACCCATAGACTTCAGCATTTATCTATGGCAAATTTTTCTCCAGATAATTTAACTGCTATTTCTCTAACATTAATATTTATGGAGCATCAACACCCAGACATTATTGAAACATATTTGAAAAGTTTTACAACAGATTGTACAGAAGCCTATGATGTTCCACATGGAATGGCAGCTGATGATGCAGAACAGACAACAATGTCTTGTGCACAAGGAGTTATTGAACGTATCATTTCAAGCATGAAAGATGCATTTGTTGGACAATCTTCTTCTCCTCTCAAAGAAATTTACATGGTAGTTGTCGGACCAGAAATTATAATTCCCGAATTAATTATAGAATGGTTTAATTTATATCAACCTCCAGATAAAAAGGTATTTCCAAAAGGTACAACTCCAAAACATAGACAAACTGATCTAGCAAATTATTTATTATCATTCTTTCCAACTGAAAACAAATTAATTAAAGTTAAAACTGGAGAAGTTTTAGATTCAGGAATGTTAGACGATGAATATTTTGATGATGAAACTGACACACACGTGATTAACGTTGTTACAACTAAGAAAGGTACTGAACTATATGACCCATCTACTCTTGTTTATGATAAAACAACTGGTAAGATGCAAACAATTGAATATTTATTAAAAAATGACGCAAATATTATCATACTAATAGCATCAACATCGGGAGTTCTAAATGGGTTTGTTACCACATTACTTAAACTACAATCGTCTGTACGCGAAATTGTTGAATGTAACGATAAAACTCCACCCGAAATATGGGAAGATTATTCCATTTATAAAAAAAAAGGTGGAAAAGAACTAACAATCATACCTGGCCCTGAAGGCGAAAATTTGTTCACTGAAAAACCAGGATGGTTCTACGATGGGCCTGTACCATTTGACAGAGTATTTAAAGCTCATCATATTCAAGGCAATACAATAACTAAATTTATGACAACAAAATTATTGAGACAAAGTTCATTATCACCAAAGACAGGGCCAGGTCTAACTGTAAGTGGTGAATTTCGATGCAATCAACCTGACGGCAGTAATGAACCTGTATATACATTAGTTGGACTAGTTAATAAAAAAGAACAAAAAGGAAGTGGACAAAAGAAAACAATAAAAGTAAAAAAATCTTTACCATCCAGAAAATGTAAACTAAAAATAAAGTCACATAATAAAACACATAAAAACAACAAAAATCGCTGTTCCAGCATGAAAAAAATAATTAAATAGTAAAATTAATAGAATAACAAAATCTACTGAACTCACTCGGAAATGAGTAAGATAATGATAAATGAGTTGTAAAACGGATGGTGATAAAAAATGGGTTAACCCCTTTTTTATTTTTTATATTTTTTGTTTTTTTATTTTTATTTCCTGATTTGTTTAAATATAACACTATGTCTATAATATATTTTAAGAACATTATGAATAGAATATTCAATGCATGCAACAGCGCCACAAACAATTCCACCACCAATTATAATGTTAAATGTATTCACCGCGAAAGATTTTGTCATCAAAGTTAAAGTTAAAATTTTAAACATAGTCAAATATGTTTGTTGTGAAAGAGAGAACATGATGAAAAGTATTTCAATTTTTTTTTATAGGACTACGTGAGCTGTGCTAACTAGTATGGTTTCTCTCTATTCATATGTTATATGTTTGTATAAATATTCTCTAATTATGTTATCATTGTTATCATATATATCTAATTCACCATCTTCAACATGTGCAAATAAAATATCATCAATTGCATTATTAATTTTTTTACTATTTTTATAAATTTCATCTCCGCAATTTTTTAATTCTTCAATATAATTTGTTCTTAATGATGCTGGCATCATTATAATTATTTGTTTTTGATTTTTCATCCCTTCTGCTAAACCATGATATAATACTAATCCTCTATAAGGTGTAATTAAATTTATGAAAATCAATGCTTTTCATTTTGAGAATAGTTTCTATATTTTATGAAATACTATAAAATATAGAAACTATTTTGAAAATACTTTTGGAAATCCATCAAAATAGTTCTAATAAGAATACTCATCGCTGATTGGTTAAGAATACTCATCGCTGATTGGTCAATATCATATCCAGAGAAAACTGTAAAAATGAAGAAACTAGTTTGAAAATGAAAAAAGTTCATTTTGAAAATACTTTTGGAAATCCATCAAAATAATTATGATTAATAATACTCATCGCTGATTGGTCAATATTAACATATAATTAAATGTATAATCCATGAAAATTACTATAAATTAATTCTTTTTAATCTTAAGATAAAGAATAGGCACCTTTTTATGTTTGTATTCATAAGTACCATCACAATCACGACAACAGCCCTCTGAATATCTACCTCTTATTTCACTAACAACATTTTTTAATAATACATCATCTTCTATTAATTCGTATGTAATGTTATTGACTGATAATAATTCATGTATTAATAATTTATATTCGTGATAACCACTTAGTTGATATTTTTTACAAGTATTCGTTTTTAAGTTTTCTATATTATGTAATGTTTGTTTTATATGATTATTTGTCTTTTCAACCATACCAAGCGTCCGCTTGGTTATTAATATTCTATCAGAATTAAATGTTATCTTCCTATTTGGAAAATGAGGAACAAGCAACGATTGATGATGAGCATCATTACGAAAACTTTCCGCTATATTATAGTATCATCATTAGTATTCCACAATTCATTTTAAGAATACATTTGAAATAATCCAAAAAAACTATATTAGAAATTGTAAAAGATAAAGTTAGAGATAAATAATGGCCCAAATGAAATCACCCACATCAGTGCTCAATGTCTCAACCCCAACATCAAAGCTGGTACAATGAGTTTTAATCGCCGAATGGACAGTCCTGACCGTTATGGTAGCTCCGGGTCTTGATCGAGTAAGAATTTCAGTAACATGTTTAATATTGTTTCTACCTGGAATGTTTGACATAACATATATGCGTTTATAGGTACTCATTATATGCATGTTATTTATAATAATATGTTTCAATTTTAATAAAAAAAAGTATTTTGAAAATGACTATTCCAAAATACTATTGTAAAGTTAATATCTACTCGTCTGAAAAGTAATCACTGTCACTGTCACTTTCTACCTCGTTGTAATAATCAGGATCATAGTTGTAATCATCATCTACCCAATCATAATCATACTCAATATCATGCAAATAATTCCACAACTCCCAATTGTAACGCAAAATTCGATTACTTTCACGCATACGCTCGTCAATATCCACCATTGTGTCTGGAATGTCGTAGGGATTGCACATGGCCGTCTTTTTCATGTATAACTTATCCACTCATTTTGTTTCAATTTTATTTTTATAAATAGAAATAACATGTCCATTGGAACACTTAAACGAAAATCAATGATTCTACACGCAAGATATAAAAAATCATCCACCGTATCACTAAACGGTACCACACGCCAACCACCACATACACTAGGTCGTCCAATTACTCGAACACCATTTAAAGGACCAGACCCAATCGGACATGGAGGCGGATCACGATGCCTTGTCGGAGGTCGCTACGCCAGAATATGCGGAAACGGATATACCCGTACTGTATCTACTGGTTTTTGTACCACACCACAAACAACCATCAAGACATCTACTATATCATCTAGTGGATACCAAAAACGATTCAACTGCAGCAAACCAATCGTCATGATACTTCCAGAAAAAAAATCATGCAGAGAAGCAACTCCATCAATTATATACAACCACGTCAAAACCGAACGACAATGCACACCCCATGTTAAAAACTTGAATATCATGTCCATATCACAATACTCTAAATGTCGTTAAATTCATCTTCATCCAATATATCCATCTTCACAGTCTGTGTAGGCACAATGTTATTAGGTATTTCACCAAAATCAATCAAATCATCTACCGCCTCTTCTTCTTGCTTTACACCAAACACATGCCACGGATAATCCAATAACTCCAACCGCTTCATATCTGACCCAGAATATAACTCCAACAAGTCACAAGTTGTATCAAGCGTCTCATACGAACGAAGACCAACAAGAACCCACGTACCTGGCACCACTTGACCTTTTCCAATAAACTTTTTACGAATTATACACCGCCGAACACGTGCATCAATACATTTTACATTGACTGCACCATTCCCCAATATTTTTTCAACAATGGCATATAGCTCCCCTTCTTGATCTGCCGGACGAAATGTTGATGGAGCTCGAAAACGACCCATTGATTTTGTTTTTTTACCACCCTTTATATTTTTACCCATGGCTTTTTAACAACTCCACTCATCTTTTTATTTATTTCAATTTTATTAATAAGCTTTTCTACATCAAGTACTGATGGACGCTTTGAGGGATCGTGACGAACACACGGAGAAAGAGTTAATCCAGTATTCACATGTAACATAACTGCCAATGCATACAAGTCCCACGTCTTCCAACCAAGCAATAAACGTTGTATCGGATCCACCCCATTCAAAATATAAGAATAATGTTTTACACAAGCAGGAACAGACCGCATATTCAATACTGGACTCTGACGGTAAACCTCTTGAACCACAGTTGTCAACGCTTCCTTTGTCAAAATTGGCTTACGCACAAGGTGACATAATAAGTGTACATCAATGGGCCACTCATACTGTTGAGGGTTATACATGTAGAAACTATTCTTGACATTGAGATTTGTCATGTGCATTGATATTCCAAAATCAATAATTAGGGGAGCAGGTGTAAAAAGTATATTATGCAATGTCAAGTCAAAATGAACAATATCCGCCTGACATAGTTTAGTCAAATGAGGTAATAAAGAACGAAACGAAACAAGCGTAAAATCAATATCAACCGTTTTCTTAAAAGGTATATTCAATACCATAAAGGTACTAGCAGATCTAAGTGCATTGCATGACTCTACACGAGACGAATCAATTTCACACCACGACTCTACAGGTACAAAATAATCTTTATATTTTGGAATATCACGAATTAAATTGGACATTACAATCTCCTGCTGAGCATACTTGTTATTCACCACCTTGGACACGTTATTACTTTCCGCCTTGTTACATTTAAAACCAGGCTTGTATACACACCCATAGGACCCTTCAGCAAAGCTCATACTAACTATAAATAAAAAAATTGATTTTTTTTATTTATTATTATTAGTCAATGGAACAAGACTATCTAAATCAATTATCTGAAAAAGAAAAGGTTGCACTTGAAGTAGCACGACTTTACCTTGGAGACTCTTATTCATTAAAACGTAGTATTGGTTACATTACATTTGTCAAGAAAAATGAACACTCTGACCGTGTAAATCGAATAACATCACCACCACCAGTCACATATTTACCTTGAAGTTTACGTATTTCATGATGAGACTGAGCCCGTGTTAAATCGCCCTTGGCAGCAAGAGTCTTTGCTGCAGTTGATGCCGCTGAAACACCTTCTTGAAGCAGTTCATCCGCTGCCGTTGATGGAAATCCATACGTAAGTATAGACTCTGCCTCTGTCATAAATAACCGTGCTACAGCATTACGTTCATCATTCATATTCGCATCACTCATTTTATCGTCATTATATTTCATTATATTAACATATTCCTTTTCTTCTTTGACAACATTTTCGTCTTTTTGTACTTCTGTCATATAGTCTTCTGGGATAAGAATTCTTCATATGAAATTTTTTTCGATGTATCAACTATAATAGTTTCACGTCGTCGCCCTACACGACGATAACAATTAATCCGCTTCTTTATTCCAGTACCCACTGGTGATGGGATAAATGGACCTTCTTGTGGCTCAGGCACTTCTTCCCATACTTCTAATATTTGTCTAAATATATTTATATACACTTCCTTCTTGTCATATAAAATAACATATTTACGAGCAACTACTTCTAGATATTTATAATTAACTGGACATAATGACCAATATAGAAAGGTTCCATCTTCATACTCCATATCCACAATTCCATCAGGTGTCTGCTCTACTACTCGCTTATGCACAATGTTATCCAATGTTTCAAGTATATCCTCCTTTTTCATTCCAAGCGGAAACAAATTTTCATACGGAATAATACGTAACGGCTCCAGTTTTTTAGTCACTGAAAAAAAAGAAAAAAAAGTATTAAGAAACCATTTAATCAATGACCACATGACTTATTAAACAAGTGTGGTGTTTAACACCTTTTCCATATCTATCTCTTGTACCTGAAGCTTTTCATAAGACGCATTCAACGGATGAAACCCAACAATATACATGTGACGAATACGATGCCCATTCTTTTCAGCAAGAAACCTATACAAGTTCAACTGTAGCGTATACCTCCAATAAGATGTATCAGGTACATGTCGTAATTCAGGATGAAGACAAGTACTATACCTATATGTAACAAACTGATTTACCTTGTTACTTCGTTTCCAATCATATAAATCTAAACTTCCATCCTCATTTTGATTCGCATAATCAACCGTACCAACCAACTTGTTTGGAGGATAACAAAGCCTCCATTCAACCTGAAACGGTGTCAATACATGATCAACACGAAAAGATTCAAAATATTTATATTCTAATGAATCATCTTCAACCGGCTGATTTGTTAACGCCATTTCAATATGTAAATGCAACGCAGTCCCCAACGCCATTGCCATATCACCATTCTCAACCCAATGCTTTTTTATCTGGTCATCAGTCATTCCAGGATATTTACGCTCACGATTAGCCTTCAACATACTCCTAAGAGAATTATCAACATTAAAGGGTTTAAACCATGAACTCATTAAAGTTGTAACCGACGTGAATGTTTCATCTCCATCAATCGAATAAGTATGCGTTGACTGGTCAAAAGAAATCATTACACTTTAAAATGTAATGATTTTCAAGTCAATTTTTTTTTTCAAATCAAAATAAATATGCATATCATAATTAGTTGGTATTGTTACTCTTGACGCAATTTGAATCAATAATACATTTGTTGTTTCCACTTGTTCCAACACCGACTCGAGCATGTCAGACGTTACATAATAAATGCCAGACTCTTTAATCTTAACATTACCCAATATAGCCGTCACGGGCTGAAGACTTTGCTTGAAATGTTTAGCTAAACATTTAATACTTGGAAAGGATACTATACTCAATTTTTTTTTAGCATGATATATAATATTGGTAACAACTCGAACAAGACCTGGATGCATCAAGAATGAACATTTTTGAGCATTAAGAACCTGCTGGACTATACCCAGTTCTGACTGAGTTAAACTAGGATCACAATTGAAGAAATGTGCGTTATCCATTTTAATATGTATACTTTCTCTAGTATTAATTCAATTTTATTAGTCCATGGCAGGGATCGAACCCGCATACTTACGATTAGAAGTCGTACGCCTTATCCATTAGGCCACACGGACAATTGTTTTATCAACTTTTTGCCGTTAATTGAGCTTTTTTATCCTCGTCAAAATAATCAGTTAAAGTCCTTGCTGTTGATTCATCATCATCCTTTACACGTTTAACCTGCTTTGCATCATCAACAAAGATCTCTTCAAGTGTTTTTTCTTGTAAAGAAACTTGTGGAGAGTCTTGTAAAGTTTCTTTTTCTTGTAAAGTTTCTTTTTCTTGTAAAGAGCCTTTTGGTTTACTACTAAACATATTTCTAATCCATGACGATTGCCCTTCACGTTGTTCAACTACTTTTTGTTGGTGTTCTACTTTTTGTTGGTGTTCTACTTTTTGTTGTTCTGGTTGATGTTCTGCTAATGGTTGTTGTTCAACTACTACTTTTTGTTGTTCTGGTTGATGTTCTGCTAATGGTTGTTGTTCAACTACTACTTTTTGTTGTTCAGTTACTGATTGCTGTACTACTTTTTCAGGCTGTTGTTTAATTACTGGTTGAGCTATTGGTTGAGCTACTTGAACTGTTGATTGTACTGCATCATCTTTAATGCCAACAATCTTTCCAAGCCCAAATATACACAACCCAGCTCCAGCCACCAACATTAACATTTTTGGAGAATATTGGTCCATTGATACATGCTACGATAATAAAAAAAGTATTTTCACTTTATTTATTTTTTTATATTGTTTTTTTATTGTTTTTGTGTGTGTTTATGTTTTTTTGTGTGTTTTTAGCGTCGCAATGGCAGTGTCTTGAGTTCAATTGCAGAAAACGAATTTCTGCTGGAGTTGTCCGCCCAGCCGAGAGGCATGCAACAATTTAATCAAAGCAACACGAAGATCATTTACTGGTACTTTTTTCAGTTGTACTTGAATTGGAACGTCGTTCAGACTAGCAAGTGACCGCAATTCAGACACTTTCATTTTCTTAATGCTTAATTCAGTCATCAACACTTCATCAGTTTCTTCATCTGTATTGTACAAACCCTCTTCCTCATCACTGTCAGAACGAGTTTTCGCCGACATTTTGCGAATTATCGTAGGTGGTCGAACTACTTCTTCTTCTTCTTCCGCTTCCTCATCACTGTCAGAACGAGTTTTCGCCGACATTTTGTGAATTATCGTAGGTGGTCGAACTACTTCTTCTTCTTCCTTTTCACTGTCGCCATCTTGTGGCATCGTGCGTACTTCTTCCTCTTCTTTTTCAGTGTCACTGTCGCCATCTTGTGGCACACTTACAGTCATCTTGCGCACTATCGTAGGTGGTCGACCACCCTTTTTCACCACTTCAACCCAATTCCGAGGGTCAATCGTCATTCCATATGCTTGTAGTGCCTTTTCCACTTGTTCCCGCGTATATCCCTTTTTCTTCATAATCACAGTATAAGGCACTACATGCCGACCACCTTGCACATACTCCATACTATCCACTTCACCTCGCATATCAACATCTCCATTTTTTGATTCATTCTTGGCACGACTCTTGACACACTTTCCACAAAACTCTACTCCATCCTCAACACATGAAAAGCATTGCGTAAACAATCCCCCATTTGGAATAATGTTCTTGCAACACGACTCGCGCACTTTTCCACACCACGGCATGTACTTCTTGTCAATGTCTGGCCGCTCAATATCAATCTTACTGTTTAGAAATTCAACTGCTTCTTGTGGGTCAAATCCGTACTTGGCGGACAACTTGGTAGCCACATCGGTCATGACCTGGGTGGCAATGTCAATGACCGCCTTTTCAAACGAGTTGGTCATGGTGGTGGAAACGAAAACTTTAACGAAAGACATTCTGGAAATTTTAATGACTACATTTCATAATAAATTCATTTCAATTTTTTTTATGACCGTTCAACCACCATAAAAAAAATTGAAATGATTTCACCATGAAACGTCATCATTAAATCCATCACAATGCAGTTCAGTTGTGTATTCACCACCCCGACGGCAGTCACCACGGCACAAGTCGAAACCACTTTTGCGAGCATCAAGCTTGGCAAGATTCGCAGCATTGACTGCATCGAAACAACTACACGTTCTGGCTACGAATGCAACCGCATGTACGTGCACCTTGAAGACGACGGCGAAACGTCAAATGGGTTCATGCATCGGCTGATGGACGGTTCATCGACCAAAATCTTCTACGGGAAGCACAAGAACGGGGCGGAAAAGTACTGGCAAGTTTACACATCACCAACACCAGAAGAGAGGACGGCAAAGAAGATGGCAACGTCTGAAAAGTTCGAAGCGCGACTTGAAGTTGTTGTTGATACAGTTGATTCAGTTGCTGACGCGTTTAAAAAAATGAGGATGGAAGTTTAGATTTATATGATTGTAGATTGTTTGTAGATTGATTGTTGTTATTGAAAAAAATGAAATAAAGATTGAAAAGATTGAAAATGTATACCTTATATCATGGTTTAGCAGAAG
>Ga0114999_10008778_pt1 | contig 11209 bp, 8 predicted proteins | sample ArcticOcean_MG_C_3_FD_89820 | JGI IMG/M metagenome (GOLD analysis project Ga0114999, IMG submission 89820) | Marine microbial communities from western Arctic Ocean - ArcticOcean_MG_CB8_126 | ecosystem: Environmental > Aquatic > Marine > Oceanic | place: Arctic Ocean: Canada Basin | collected...
AACAACTAGCTCACTTGTTCGCTCATTTTTGGTATCGCTCATAAGCCGGGTTCTGACTGGGTGCCACCAACAGCGTTCCCAGCTCTGAAATGTGCGGTAACGGCTTCATCGACCGTGAGATCTTCTCGGAGAGCGACGCCGTAGCTGATGGTTGCCATCTCGGTTCCGACAAGGCCCTTTCTCACATCCTCGGCAACGAGTTCAGCTGGCCTTTCCTTCGGGCTTCCGAGGCCGCCGCCGCCAGCGGTCGTGAATATAAGACGATCGCCGGCACCCACGGGCACTAGGTCGCACTTAGAGGGCAGCTCCTCCTCAGTTCCATCGGTCCGAAGAAGGACCTTCCGACTTGGTTGACCCGGTAGACCTCCGTCCCAACCCCAGGGTTGGCTTCGCCAACGGTCGTCTTGGATCGTGATCTCCCCAGACGCTTCGAATCGATAAATCTTCTCCACGCCATTGCCTCCACGATGTCTCCCTGCGCCTCCGCTATCCGGGATCGAGCGATAACTGAGAACAGTGACAGGGAAATAACTCTCGATGTATTCAGATGGAATGCTGGTGAATAGGGGCCACCAGGAGTGTCCGTCGAGACCGTCGCCGACCCGCCTACCAGGCAGTCCTCCGTAACTGATCTCACTTAACTGGAAGTACTGTCCCGCGTCATCAGTGCCGCTGTAGGTCAATGCAGGGCTCGAGCCATAACCGGCTCCTGCCCCAAATTCCGGTGCGCACTGACCGAGGACTCCCTGGATCACATCGAAATGGCGGGCCAATGTTGTGTTGAGGAGCCCGAGAGGCGCAGGGAACTCCGGGTGGACGAGTGTCCCAGGCTCCAGTACGCATTCGATTAGGTCGTGAAAGCCCTCGTTGTAGGAAATTTCAGGGTCAAAGGCCATGATCAGATAGATCCCAACAAACATTTTGAACATTCCAACATGGGTCACCATGTTTATTGGTCCCGGCGCCTGCGGGTCGGTCCCCGTCCAATCGAAGATTGCCCTTTCTCCCTCACGCCAGGCCGTAAGTTGCATTCTGAATGGTCCGTTTCCTTGGCCATCGTCGTCCACCACATCGGTAAAGGTGACCGGATCGGTGGGGATGTACTTGAGGATGATCGACTTCATGGCTTCGCGGGTTCGGTCCAGTAGCGCATCACATGCAGCCCTATAAACGTCAGTGGAAAATCGTCCGCAGAGTTCCTGAACCCGTTTACTTGCTGTGCGACAGGCGGCCACCAAAGCCAGGAGGTCAGCTTCATTCATTTCCGGTGTACGTGAATTGTTAAGGATGATCTTCATTACGCCATGGTTCAGTTGACCCTTAGCAAATAATTTCACAGGTGGGATTCGCAAACCCTCGTCCCAAATCGAGGTTGCCGTTGCTGCCATACTCCCCGGAACCGAACCTCCGCAGTCGAGAACATGGCCGAACATCGATGCATAACCAACACGCATTCCATCGTGATCGATTGGGACAAGTACCAACCAATCTGGTGTGTGCTGAATCGCTCCGCCACAAAGATACGGGTCATTGAGAAGTACGACGTCCCCGTCTTCGATCGGTTCGCCGAAAGTCTCCAGGAGCAGTGGCACGTAGGAGCCAAATTGGCCTACGAGCATGCGTCCTTCCGAGTCCGTAAGCAGCGGAAACTCATCGTGTTGTTCACGGATAATCGAAGACATCGCCGATTGGAGCACGACCGCGTCCATTTCATGGCGAATGTTGAGAAGGGCGTTCTCAATTATCTCCAAGGTGGCCACATCCACGACAGGCTGGTCGTTCATGTTGGAAACTCCGGGGCGATAATTAAGTTGGCTACCGCATCGATGCGGGCCCGATGGTTTGGGGGCACGTACGTGGTCGCGTCCTCTTCTACCAGAACGGCTGGTCCAAGCAATTCAGTTCCCCTCATCAGTGCTTCACGCTGATAGATAGCGGCTTCGACCGGTACGCCTGCCACATGGACCGTTCCAGAGCCGACTCGGGCTTCTCTTCCGTCGCTCGGCGAAGTTTCTTGGGGTTCTGGTACTTTGAACAGAGATGGTGAAGCGGCCTCAACCCGGAGGTTTACTGCCTCTACATCGGCGTCGGGGATGAATCCGTAGAGTTGGTTGTGGGCTTGCTGGAACGTTTCGATAGCGCGACGGATCCACAGATCGTCTGGAGTGACCTCAGGTATTTGGATCTCGATCTCGTACCCCTGTCTCAGGAAGCGTATGTCACAACTCAATTTCAGGGTTCCGATGCGATCTGGTTGTGAGGAAAGCCATTCTTCTGCCAAAGAAATAAGTCGACTGAAGCCTTCAGTCAAGGATGAGTATGACTCTGAATTCATAGTCCTAATCATCGACTGGCTAAAAGTGTTTCGGTGGCCGACGGTATGGAAGCCATAGGCAGATAGAACTCCGGGGCTTGGTGGTACGAGTACCTGAGGGCAGCCAAGAAGTTTTGCTAGGGACGCGCCATGAAGTGGTCCTGCGCCCCCAAAAGCAACAAGAGTTAGACGACGGGGGTCGATTCCACGTTCAACTGACATCACACGTAGCGCTCCGGCCATCCTCTCGTCGGCAATGTCAACGATCGCTTGTGCGAGCTCAAGTGGGCTGAGCCCCAGCCGTGTTCCGAGTTCGGAAACTGCGCTCAGGGCAGCGGATGGATCGAGTTGAAGGTCCCCCCCAAGAAGCGTGGCGTCAGGGAGTCGGCCAAGTAGGAGGTTGGCGTCAGTAACTGTCGGTGCAGTTCCGCCTTGCCCATAGCAGACCGGGCCGGGCCTTGCTCCAGCCGATTCAGGACCCACACGTAAGCCATGAATGAGTTCTGGGATGTAAGCGATTGAACCCCCGCCGGCGCCAATGCTTCGAACGTCAATGCTTGGCGTTCGAAGAGGGAGGTCCAGGATCTCGAACTCTCGACTAATGGTGGGTTTCCCATCGATACAAAGTGAGACATCGGTAGAGGTTCCACCCATGTCGACGGTGAGCAGGTCGAGGTATCCGGATGCTGTGGCGGCAGCGAGAGCGCCCGATACTCCACCTGACGGACCAGAAACGAGAGTCTGCACCGGAGTCTCGGCTGCTGCCTTACTTGTCATAAGTCCGCCGTCGGATCGGACGACATTGACGTTGCAGTCAATACCGCTGTTTTCGAGGCGCTCTTCAAATCCGTCGAGGTGGTCGGCAAGCGTTGGGTGGACGAAGGTGTTTACGACGGTCGTGATTGCACGTTCGTATTCCCGATATTCGGGGAGAACATCGCTAGAGAGGCACACGTGTAGTTGGGGTGCAAGTTCATGGGCTACTCGTCGAACCTGCATCTCGTGATCCGGATTCGCGTAAGAGTGCATGAGAACAACTGCGAGTGCCTCGCCTCCTCCCAGAAGAAGGTCTTCGATGGTGGCTCGTACCTCCACCGCGTCTACTGCTTGCTCAACAGATCCGTTGGCTCGGGTCCTCTCTGAGATCGTTCGGGTGTATTCGAGAGAGACGAGCGGTTCGGGTTTCAACCAGTTGAGCCATCCGACTAGTGGGCCAGGGGTCTGTGATTTAGCGAGATGAAGAATCTGGCCATACCCCTCGGTCGTGATGAGGCCGACCTTCGGCCCAGATCGTGTGAGGAGAGCATTTAATGCAGCGGTCGATCCATAGTGCAGTGCCGTCAAGGAATCCACGCCGTGACCGGCACGCCGTAAAGCCTCCAGGACGCCTGCGATGATTCCATCGGCAGGGTCGGGGGTAGTCGGAATCTTGATTATTGAAGTCGTGGTGTTGTCAATATCAGCGAGGACGACATCGGTAAAGGTTCCGCCAACATCAACTGCAATATCTAGGGTCACGTACGCTCAGGTCCTTTGTGGTCGTCTATTGGGGACTCAGATCACCAGATTTTGAGCAGGTTTAATTGGTGATCTGATCGATCACCTCCTCAATACCCACTACATCTCCGTACTTTGAGTCAATATCAAACAGATTAGCTTCGTGCGGTTCCTCCGCTATATCTGCGACGCACTCGCGTGGGACGATTGCCCGAAAGCCGTGTTGCATAGCGTCGATGACTGACGCACGGACACAGCCGCTAGTGGTGCAGCCGCAGACGACAACTGTATCGACCCCTATTTTATTCAGTAACGATGCAAGGCTGGTTCCGAAAAAACCACTGGCAAAGTTCTTTACAACTACTGGCTCGTCGTCGGTTCGGTTGAGTTCTGGATCGAGGGCCACCATTGGAGAGCCGATAATCGAGTGCTCAAGAGTTGGGCATTTCTCAATAAACAAACCAGCGTCCTTCAGGTGCTTCTCGTAGGCTGTCACTGTAAACACGACAGGGGTTTGAACACTTCGGGCAACATCGAGGAGACGGCGAGTAGCTTTGATTGCACTCGAGAAATCACCCCCTCCCGGTACATCTGGATCGACGAACGATCGTTGAAAATCAACGACTAAAATAGCCAAGTTATTCCCGTAGCCAACTGCTCCACCCAAAAGCGCTTCTTGATAGATCTGATACTTGGTCTGCACTACTGGCCTCCTATGGGTGCGGTGGAGAGATCGTCAGTTCCGAACTGATTTTCTAGGTCGCGCCAACTCGAAAGTCCAACAAACTCGTTGAATGAATCGAACGGTGTTAGTTCGGCTGAGAGTTCATCAAGGTCATTCGCCATTTGAAGTTGGCCGAAGAACCTTGACAGTGCCTTGTGTACTACGAGTGCCACATCAGCGAAGAGGACGAGCGAGAAACCCAGCCCTTTCAAGGTATCGAGCTTCACATGGGGGCTACGCCCCTGGTAGGCCCAATTGTAGAGGATCGGGCCCGGGAGTCTCTCAGCAATAGCTTCGATTTCTCCTAGAGTTTCAGGGGCCTCAACGAAAAGAACATCGGCACCGGCCTCCTTGTAAAGGTTTGCACGGCTGATTGCGGCATCAAGACCCTCGACTGCACGAGCATCTGTACGAGCAATGATCACGAAGTCATCGTTGTGTCGCCCGTCGACAGCAGCTTGAATTTTGGCGCTCATCTCTAGGGGAGTAATGAGTTCCTTGCCAACCATGTGACCACAACGCTTGGGTGTCACCTGGTCTTCGATATGAACTCCTGCAGCCCCAGCACGCTCGAATGCCTGGACGGTTCTCACCACGTTCAACACGCCGCCATAACCGGTGTCGCCGTCAGCAATGACTGGCCCGGAGACCGCCGAACATATGCGTCGACATGAATCAACCATTTCAGTCATTGTGACTAATCCGATATCAGGTCCACCAGTGAGCGCAGCAGCAGCCCCGAAGCCGGTTAAATGATGAATTTCGAAGCCCATCGATTCGCAAATGCGCGCAGTCAGAGCATCGTAACTGCTCGCCACGAGGTGCGTCTCTCCTGTCGCCAACAAGTGACGCAACCGTGATCCGGGTACCTCCAGGCTGTTTGGGTTATTGGCCCGAACTCCTTTATCCGCTGGGGACGACATCCTGGAGATAAATCGCTCCTGTCGGGTTTGGATTTAGGCCCTCGTAGCCACCGAGGTGGACCCAAGGCAATACGGTTTCTACCAGGGGGACGTAGGGAACAGAATCCGCCAAGAGTTGTTGCATTTCACCGATGAGTCCATCGCGCGAGGGGCCCATTGGTGCTTCGACTATCTCAGCGAGTAGCGCATCCACTTCTTCGCTACCGAACCCTTCCAATTTCGTGGACATCGGCCCGACAGCGAGCAAAAGGAAATAGGCGGGATCATTGACGAGAGGTCGGGTTCCAAAGAGCCAAGCCTCTAGTTCCTTGCCCTTAGTAGCAGCTGAGAAGTCTGCCGGCGAAGCCACCCGATCGATGCTGACGTCGATCCCCACTTCTCCGAGCTGAGATTGGAGAATCACGGCAATTTCATCAGCATTCGGACCTGGCCCCGAACTTGGGTTGATCGAGAGCGTGAAGCCGAAGCCTTCAGCCAGGCCGGCGTCCGCCAAAAGCGCTCGGGCTGCATCTGGGTCATATGTGGCGGCGGCATCCCCAGGCGGATCAGGTTGCGGGATCTTCGTGGAGATCGGATAGAGACCGGGGGTGCCGAATCCCGCATAAGCCCCCTCGATCAGCGCGTCCCGGTCGATTGCCAAAGAGATTGCCTGACGAACCCGCAGGTCATCGAATGGGGGAATGCGCGTGTTAAGCGACAACTTGTCGAGGTTGACGTCTAGGGCGGGGATTGCCACTACGTCTTCGGTTCCCTGCACGACGCTCTTTAGAAGGTCGTAGGTGAGTCCACCTACAAAATCAACCTCTTTCGCTCCTATCAAGAGCATGCGGCTCCCACCATCGGGAACGGCACGCATGATCACCTCATCCACCGCGACGTTCTCCACACCCCAGTAGTTCGCGTTCTTTGTGAGACGTATCTCTTCGCCCGGGACCATTGAGGAAACCTGATAGGCGCCAAACGTGGCAGAGTTTGTGGCCATCCACTCCTGTGCCCATGGATCATCTTCAGTCGCATGCTCCTGAGCCTCAACGCTGTCGACGATCCCCATGCCGTACCAGGTCAGGACCGGGATCGTAAGCGAGTTAGAGCCGGGGGCCAGAAGTTTGAACGTGCGATCATCAATGATCTCGATTGGAGCCACCGGGTCAATTCCTCCGACCGCGAGCAGGAAGGCGGAAATGAAGTCAACAGCAATTCCTCGCTCAAAGGACCACCTCACGTCCTCAGAGGAGACGCGGTGACCTGTAGGGCTCGAAGCATCTCGGAGGACGAAGGTGTAGTTGCCGTCGTCACCAAGTTCCCAGGACTCAGCCAACTCACCAGTTATGTCACCAAGGCCCTGCAGCGCAGTTGCATCTGCGGCAAGTGGGGCGTAGCGAACGAGCGTGCTGACAACGCTTTGGGTTGCCTCACCGGTTGGACGGCCCTGATATACCCCGGGGTCGATGTTGGTAGGTACTGCAGGGAATACGGCGAGCAGTGGCCCCTGAGCAGTCGCTGGAGCAACTGTCGTGGTCGCCGCAGCCGCAGCCGCAGCCGCAGCCGCAGTCGTAGTCGCAGCCTCTTCTTGGGCAGCCACAGCCTCTTCTTGGGCAGCCACAGCAACCCCTTGGGCAGCCGAAGCCTCCTCGCGTGCCGCCGCAGCCTCTTCTTGGGCAGCCACAGCAACCCCTTGGGCAGCCGAAGCCTCCTCGCGTGCCGCCGCTAGTTCACTGTCGGATCCACAGGCCGCCCCAGCTACAAGCGTCAAAGCAAGACTGACGGAAACCAACTTCTTAGACCACATCCACCTACGCATCGTGACGACCTTCCAAATCAGATCAGGAATTTTTGCTATGTAGAACTGTCTTTATAATATAGGGTCTGGCAAATAGAGTTGTCTAGTTTTCTGGTTCCCGCTGGAGAGCTCGGCTTAGCACTAGACGATATTAGGGACTCGGGCTATCTGCTGTAAAGGGAGACTGATTCATGAAGGCCAAGATGGTAAAGCTCTTTATTCCGTTGTTTTTCCTAGTTCTAGGGACAACTGCCTGCTCTAACGACAATGGTTCGACTGACCAAGGAACTGTTTCGACTACTAGGGCTCCAGTAACCACAACAACGGAACCACCACCGGAAATCTTCACGATGGTCGTTGCGGCGACGATCTCCAACGCTGATCAGGCAGTTTCGGAAGGGAAGCCGAGCTCAGAACTCACTCCTCTCTACTCGAGCACACTCGTTGAGTACGAGAAGCCCGCCGAGGGCTCGGCTGTATGGCCGAGTCCATCGGACGTTGTGGCCTCGGTCGCGGCTTCGTACACCCAGACGGACGCCGGGTATCGCTTCGTGCTTGGCGACGCTGTCAGCCCTTATGGGAATGCGGTTACGTCAGCGGACGTGGAATGGTCGTTTGACCGTGTACTCGCGAATGATGGAACTGGATATTGGCTGATGATGCTTGGGACCATCGATCTGGAGGAGCCGATCGAGGTTGTCGATGATCGCACCTTCATCCTGCGGGTAACAGATCCGGGAAACCCCTATGCAATCGGGGTGTTGACCTACCACCACTTTGGTGTCCTAGACAGCGTTGAGGCTCAGAAACATTCGACTGACGATGACCCATGGGCGAGTGATTGGCTGTCTACTAACTCAGCAAGTTTTGGTGCCTACCAGTTGACCTCGATAGTTCCAGGTGAGTCTCTGAGGCTGGCCCAGAACCCAAATTGGTCTGGATCTCCTCTTGACATTGATGAGATCGTTGTACGGGCTGTCCCGGAGGCCTCGGCGCGGTTGGTTCTTGTCTCCAGTGGCGAGGCGGATTTCGCGGACAAACTTGCACTTGACCAATTCGCTGCGATCCAGGGCCACGGAGATCTGCAGACTATTGCCGCACCGGGGAATACCACGGTTCCGTTGGTATTGAACTCTGTGTATGAGCCTTTCGCCGACGCGAGGGTGCGTGCCGCCATCTCAGCGGCAATCGATCGTGATGCACTCGTTGCTGGTCCCATGCATGGCATGGCAAAGCCGGCCCTGTTCCAACTTCTTAGCGAAATCCCGCAACCACCTCCGCCCGGACCAGCGGCGGCTCAGGATCTGGCGCGAGCACGAGAGTTGCTTAACGAAGCGGGTTACGGAGGTGGCTTCGATTTCACCCTTACAGTTAACTCAGTTCGGCCAGGGCCGTTCTCCGAGGATCTTGCGGTTGTGCTCCAATCGCAGTTGGCAGAGATCGGCATCAAGGTCAAGATTGAAGTAGCTACCTCGTCTGCCGATTTCCAGTCAGCTATTTACGCTAGGTCCATGCAGGCGTGGATAGGTTCACAAACACCTGGGATAAGTGATCCCCAGTTCCCATGGGTTCTGGTACATCACAGCACCAAGGCATTCGAAAATTCGCACGGGTACTCAAACCCGCGGGTAGATGAAATCATCGACCTACTGTCAACCACTCAGCGCGGACCTGAGCGGGACGCCCTTATCACCGAGGGTCACGCGATCCTCCTTGAGGAGGTGCCGTGGGTTCCTCTTGTCGAGACGATTAATCCGATAACCCTTGGTTCGGAAGTCGAGAGTTTCCGAATGGACATCTTCCGGAGGGTGGTAGCCACCGAACTTAGCAAGCGTTAAAGAACAAGCGGCCCGGCGGGTTATTGGATCGAGAGGCCTCTCCCGTCGGGCACTTAGCTCGCAAACGGTTCACACAAACTCGACCGATCGTGGGCCCATGGGGCTCGCTACTAGTCGGATCCGGGTGCTGGAAAACCGGGCTTCTTGGTAACAATGAGAGGACTTCCGTGTGACACACCGGCGGACACTGTTCCTGCGGCGCCTGATGTTTGTGCCACTGGCGGCTTTTGTCGTTGTGACCTTCTCGTTTGGGTTGATCAACCTGACCCCTGGGGACCCAGCTGTCCTGATAGGCGGCGACTTCGCGAGTGAAGAACGACTTACCCAGATTCGTACTGAGCTCGGTCTGGATCGACCGATCCACGAACGGTACGGCAGTTACATCGCAGATCTCGTCATACACCAAGATCTAGGCACGTCCTTTTTTACCAAGCTTCCAGTTTGGGACGAGATTGCGCAGCGGCTCCCAGACACCGTGGAACTAATCGTGATGGGTCTTGCCGTGGCCTTGGCCTATGGGTCGCTGTTGGGGGTAGCCAGCGCCTACAGCCGTTTCCGATGGCTTGACCGTCTTTCTCGATTGAGCGTAACGGTCACTCAATCCACACCGGATTTCCTTCTGGGAATCGTGCTGATATATGTCGTTTTCTATCTTCTTGGTTGGGCTCCGGCCCCGCTAGGACGACTGGGAATGCTTGAGCAGGCCCCGAGCCAGGTAACAGGATTCCTACTCGTCGACACAGTCATCGCCGGGGATTGGCGGTTGTTCTGCTCGGCTCTTCACCACTCGATGTTGCCAGTTCTCACGCTCGGGCTCTTTTACTCCTCACATTTCGCCAAGACAATGCGGGCAGTTCTTGTGCGCTCATTGGAATCTGACCAAGTCGAGTTTGCCCGAGCGTGTGGACTGCCCGAGTGGCGTGTCATCGGCTATGCGTTTCGAGATGTCCGGACTCCAGTCATCACCTACGTGGGAGTTCTCTTTGCTGCTCTCTTCGGTGGCGCTGCGATTGTAGAGACGATCTTCGCCTGGGGGGGTTTGGGTCAGTGGGCGATTGAGGTCATCCTCAAGTTGGACATCCCCGCGATTCAAGGGTTCATTCTTGTGGTCGGTTTGTTGACCCTCATCGTGTACTTCCTCTTAGACATCATCGTCCTCATGCTGGATCCACGGGTTAAATATGAGTAACCAACTCCAGATCCAGAAAATATTGAAGACGATTCGTTGGAACAAGGGGCTGGCCTGTGCACTTACCCTCTTAGGGCTCATCGTGGTCTCCAGCACGCTTCTGCCCCTACCGCACGACCCCATGCAGCCAAATCCCTATCAGACCCTTAGACCTCCGGACGGAGAGTTCTGGTTCGGCACTGACCGGGTCGGGTTTGATGTCTTCTCTAGAACCATCCGCTCTGCCAGAGTTGACCTTCCAGTGTCGGTCGTTGGAACCCTTGTTTCCCTTGTAGTCGGCGTGACTATTGGCTTGGTGGTGAGCGTTAAGGGTCGCTGGTCAGAGCGCATTATGCGGTGTCTCGACATGTTTCAAGCGTTTCCGTTGTTGGTTTTGGCAATAGTTGTTGTGGCGCTAACTGGAAACAACCTTCGAAACGTCGTTGTTGCTATAGCACTTGTGAACATTCCAAGGTTCATTCGCCTGGTTAGAAGTGAGGCATTGGCCTTACGCGAGGCGGGGTTTATAGAGGCGGCTACATCGATAGGCGCCTCGCGCGTTCGGGTAATGGTCCGACATCTTTTGCCTAACATGACCGGCGTTGTCGTTGCTCAAGCTTCCCTAGCAGCGGCACACGCAATCATCGTCGTGGCGGGGCTGAGTTTTCTGGGTATAGGCATCACGCCACCTCAGGCCAGTTGGGGAACGATGATTAGGTCTGGCTCACAGAACATTGCAACAGGACATTGGTGGGTAGCGGTATTTCCCGGTCTTGCGGTGTTTGTGGTCGTTACCTCATTCAACATGGTGGCTGATGGGATTTACCGGCTTCTCGCAGGTGACGATCAATGATGGGGTCCACTCCGCTCCTCTCAGTTGCTGACCTAAAGGTTGAGTTCGTCACCAAGCTTGGCACCGTGAAAGCTGTAAATGGAATCTCGTTTGGGGTATCCGAAGGCGAGAT
>Ga0114999_10008782_pt1 | contig 11205 bp, 9 predicted proteins | sample ArcticOcean_MG_C_3_FD_89820 | JGI IMG/M metagenome (GOLD analysis project Ga0114999, IMG submission 89820) | Marine microbial communities from western Arctic Ocean - ArcticOcean_MG_CB8_126 | ecosystem: Environmental > Aquatic > Marine > Oceanic | place: Arctic Ocean: Canada Basin | collected...
ACTTCGGGCCCTACGCGAAGGCAGCTACCTTCTGTGCACGACGCAAACGGGAGACCCCATTCCAGTTTCGTTGATCGCAGGGAACATGAAGAACGCGGCAAACAACGGCCAGAAAGGCTTCACGCTTGTAGAGGTCACCATCATCTTGCTGGTGCTCGTGATCCTCTCCACGATCCTCCTTCCGAATCTGGGCGGCTGCAATCGTCTGGCCCGATTCGCCCGTGTGAAGGAAGACCTCGGCGCCCTCTGTTCCTCGATGCAGCGATACGTGGTCGACACCGGCGAGAACTGGGTGCTGTCCTACCTCGAGGCATTCGCCGAACCGACCGACATCACGGCGAGCGACGTGCAATTCCGCGTCGACACCTTCGCCAACCATCTGATTCACAACACGCCGTTCGGAAATGGCACCGCCGGACATCGACTGCCGGCCGACATGATCAACGGCGCGTCGAGCGCGGGAATCGCCGCCGGCTTGCTGTTCGACCCGATCTCCGGCCAGGGCTTCAACTCGATGTTCGCCTGGCGCGGCCCGTATATCTCCGACCGAGTCGATGCTGATCCCTGGGGCAACCGTTACATGGCCAACGTTTTCGCCATGCATGTTCCAGCCGACGCTACATCCGACGGCTTCGGCGCCGCGGTGGTCTGCTACTCGGCCGGCCCGGACGAGACGATTGACACTGATTTCAACCAGCCGGGCGGATGGTTCACCGGCGATGACGACTTCGTAGCGCTCTCAACCGCCGCCGGCGGGCGATGAGCGTGGGTCCCGAGGCCTTGCCAATCATCTGTGGGCAACGGGACCGAACTATCTCTGCTGCTCGAGCAGCGCACAGTTTTGCAAGAGGGAGACCCAACGACCGCCTGAAAGAGGGAGACCCAACGATCTCTTGATCGATTCCCTGCGTGATCGCCGTGCGCTGGCAGCTCCCTTTGCCAGTTCGCGGCGTTCGCCGTTTGGGCGCCCTAGCTGATCCGCGCGGCGATCTCGGCCATACCATCCCGCAGGCCAATCCAGATCAGCTTGAAAAAGGGGTCGCTCGGTTCCAGCACCTGATCGAGAATCCCCACCCGCAGCGCTTCGCCGGGGCTGCCGGGGTTGTTGCTCCGAATGGCGATGGCATTGGCCATGAAGCCGAGGATCTTCTTCCCGAGCGACTCGGCGCTTAGCAGGCTGCGCAGGTAGAGGCCCCCTGCAACCGTGGCGATCCCGCCGATGACGGTGACCGCAGCCGCCACGCGCAGAGCGCGGCCGTGTTTATTCGGCCGCACCGGCACTCCGCCGTCGTCGCATCCAACGGGCGACCCACAGGACCGTGCCAGCCATCGCGGCAGCGATAAGGAGGTTCAGGATGATCACGCCGATCTCCATCGTGGTCGCGCTTTCACCCCAGAAGTCGTCGGTGCCGAACAAGGGTTCATCGGTGTCCGGGGCTGCGAAGGCGATGCCGGCTACGGCTGCCATGCACGTGCGGTCGACGGGCTCGCCAGGCGCCTTGATAAAGCTCTCGTACATCGAGCGGGCGCATTCGTTCTCGTTCAGCGTAACGTGACCTGAATCCGGAAACAGCACGAACTCTTGCCCCGGGCCGCTGAAGTGCTCGACGAGACCGGACAGGCGGTCCACCGGCATCGTCGGGTCGAGGCCACCATGCAGCAAAAGCATGGGACCGGAATAGGTGGCGATGAGCCCAGCGCTCTCGGGCCGGGGATACCGCGGCCAGTCGTCGTAGGTGGTGGCGAACGAGGCGCTGACCGCAGTCGTCATCGTGGAGCGCCCAATCGCGGCCTCAAACTGTTCCGCGCGGGGCGCCGACGTGGGCCATAGCTCCGACATCGAGACGTGACGTTGCAGCACCGGCGAATGCGACTCCGGTTCGCCAACTTCGCCCGAGTCGAAAAGGGTCTCGAAGAGAGAGCCGGCGGCTTCGAGATCGCGGATCTTGCAGCGATCCATGCGGTAGACCATGGCAGGGATGTAGGGCCAGACCTCGGGACCGGACATCAGCATGTTGCCGAGCACGAGCCGCAGGGTGCGGCCGTCGACTTCGCCACTGATATCGGGGCAGTGGCCAGCGTCGAAACGATCCGGGAGTTCCTGCGCCAGGGAGATCGGGTCGGGTCCCAGGTGGCCAGCGCACTCGGCATCGCGAACGCAGCGGTTGAGCAAGCTGCGGCCGACCTGATCGAGAGAGTCGTCGAATTCAGCGAAGGTCCAATCGGCCGGGACGATGCCATCGAGGATGACGCCATCGGGCTGATCCGGGAACAGGGTCAGGTAGCGGTTGGCCCAGTAGGTTCCGTAGGAGGCGCCGAAGATGATGACGCGGTCGCCCGGCCCGCGGGTCGCGTTGATCGCCGCGCTCACATCACGTGCCGAAGCCGTTGCCGTCAGGTAGTCGAGGTCTGGCCGATTGGCGCCCAGCCATTCGATGCAGGCGGGCCATTCCTCGGTCGAGAGCTCGCGCCCCTCCTCGCTGTCTTCAGCCTCCTGCTCGGGGCAACGGAGCAGCGCCGTGCCGCGGACACCGCGGTGATCCAGCGAATAGATGTCGACGCCAAGCTCACCGAAAATCGCGTGCAAGCGACCGAGCGTCTCGACGCCCGAGTCCCCCGGACCGCCGGGCAGGTACCAGAACTGGGTGCGCGTCGCCGACATCGGTGCAGCGCTGAGGATCCGACCCAACGCCACGTTGATCGTCCCCGCCGCCGGATCATCGTGCTGCAGCGGCAACACGATATGGGCACATTCGGCATCCGCGTGCGCGGCGTCGTCGCCACAGTCGGCCCAGGTCAGTTCCTGCGCTCCGGCTGGCGTGGTGCCGCTCAGGGTGAGGAACCCGGCCGCAGCGAGCCCGGCCAGCCGAAGGCAGGCCGCGCGTCTGTTCTTCACGTGATGTCCTCGATCGCCGCGCCCAGCTGCGCTATCGCCGCGTGCAGCTGGTCATCGGTGAGATAGGGGGCGGGGCCGAGCCGGAGGATATCGTCACGGCAGTCATTCGACACCCCCCGGGCGTACAACGCGGCATTGAGCGCGCTCGCGTGCGGCGTCCGGAGTGCCAGGAAACCGCCCATGGCTTCAAGCGGAAGGCTTCGGTCGCGAGTGATCACGGTCTCGTCGGCGCTGAGGTCGTCGAAGGCAGCACGCAGGAGGCCCACCTGGTGCTGACTCACCTCGCGCAGAAGCGCGGTCGACAGGCCACGTTCTTCGAAGTAGTCGAAGACGGCCGCGGCGCGATAGTGCGCGGTCGGGTCGTAGGTGGCCCCGGCGAAGCGATCGACGCCGCCGGCATACTGCACCCGGGAAGCTACCTTGTCCTCGAGCGCATCGAACTCGGCGTACCAGCCGGTGATCACCGGTCGTAGGGTGCAGTCTGGTGGGAGTCGGAGGAAGCAGTTCCCTTCGCCGAGTTGACAGTACTTGTAGCCGCCTCCCACCACGAAGGCCCCAGCTAGACCCTCCTTTCGCACCGAGAACGGGCTCACGTTGAGGGCGTGATAGGTGTCGACGAGCAACTGCGCGCCCACGCGTTCGCACTCCAGCGCGAGCGCGCCGAGGTTCTCCACGCGTTCCGCAGAGCGGAACAGAACGGCCGATACTGCGACCAGCGCGGTGCGGTCATCGACCGCATCGGCCAGGCGATCGCTGAGCGTTGAGGTGGGCGTGGCCAACACCCGGACAACTTCCAGACCTTCTTCCTCGAGGCGATCGAACTGCCGTCGGACCGTGTGGAATTCTCCATCGGTCGTGATCAGGCGCGGACGCTCACCCAGCGGCAACGCGGATAGGAGCCGGACAACGAGCTCGTGCGTGTTGGCGGCGAGAGCCAGGTCGGCGCTCGGGTCGTCGAGCAGTCGCCGCCAGCCTTGCCGCACGCGGTCGGCCATCGCAAAGGCGCGCCCCCATTTCTGATCGACGAGTTCGGCGGCATCGAGCCACGCCTGCTGCTGGGCCTCGAAGCCGCAATCAGGCCACGCCTGGTGCGAATGGGCGCTCAGTAGCAGACGCTCGCCGACGCGGAAGCGGGAGTAATCGGCCGCGATGGCGTTGGGCGATGCGTGCAGTTGTGCCGCAGACAGTGGTTCCGTTGATGCATCCATCGTGACTCCCAGATCAACGCGCCGCAGAGGTCAGAGCGCCGCTCGAATCGCCCATAGGTCCGGAAAGACCGGTTTGAAGAGGGTGCTCTTCAGGTACTCGGCTCCCTCCGACCCGCCAGTGCCCTGCTTGGTGCCGATCGTGCGCTGCACCATCTTCACGTGGCGATAGCGCCATTCCTGCACGCCTTCGTCGAGATCGATCAGGCGCTCGCATATCTGCAGCAGGGCAGCATCCTCGCGATAGATTCTGATCAGCGCCGCCTGTACTTCGGCATCCGCTTCGGTCGGTAGCGTCGGGTCGCGCTCGAGGGCGGCAGCGGGGATCCCGGCGCCACAGGTCTCCAGGTACTGCAGGAAGCGCATCCAGACAGAAGGTTCCGCGAGGCGGCGGCGCAGGTTGGCGGCGGCCGTCGAATCTGGCGCGAATCGGTCGATCGTCGCCGGCTTCTTCATGCCCAGAGCGAACTCGAACTCGCGGAACTGGAACGACTCGAAGCCGCTGGCCGCGTCGAGTCGGTCGCGGAAGCTCAGGAAGTCGAGCGGCGTCATCGTCTCGAGAATGTCGATCTGACCGACGAGCGTCTTGAGAATGGTGAGGATCCGTCGCAGCGCACTCAAAGCCGGCGCGGCGTTTCCCGCAGCGAGGTGTTCGCCGAGATAGTCGACCTCGTGCAGCTCTTGCTTGAACCAGAGCTCGTACACCTGATGAATGATGATGAAGAGGAGTTCGTCGTGCTCGGGGCCATCCGACTTTTGCCGCTGGATCGAGAGCAGTTCGTCCAGTGCCAGGTATTCGCTGTAGTTCGTTGATCGCATGCGCAGATCCTATTCGAAACGTGGCCGATAGCGGTCGAGCGCGGAGTACGCGTCGGGCCAGGGCAAGTCCCAGCCCTGCTTCTGAGCGGCGTTGCGGGTCCAGTAGGGATCCCAGAGATGCGCGCGGGCCAGCGCGCAAAGGTCGGCACGTCCGGCCGCCAGGATCGTATTCGCGTCCATGTACGAAGAGATGTTGCCCACCGCCATCGTACTGATGCCGACCTCGCGTCGGATGCGCTCGGCGAACGGCGTCTGGAACTGGCGACCGTAGATCGGTCGCGCGTACGGGACAGTCTGCCCGGCCGAGACGTCGACCAGGTCACAATCGGCCGCCTTCAGCATGCGGGCAACTTCGACGGAGTCCGCGGCCGCCATCCCGCCGGGCGCCCAGTCAACGGCCGAGATTCGCACCGACATGGGCCGATCGGCGGGCCACACGGCGCGCATAGCAGCGAAGACCTCGAGCGGATAGCGCAGTCGATTCTCGAGACTGCCGCCGTACTCGTCGTCGCGCTCGTTGGTTAGCGGCGATACGAAAGTCGACAGCAGGTAGCCGTGCGCCATGTGCAGTTCCAGCATGTCGAAACCGGCGATCGCTGCCCGTTCGGTGGCGGCGACGAAGAGGTCGCGCACGGTATCCATGTCGGCGCGGGTCATCTCGTGCGGCACCGGACTGTGCTCGCCCCAGGGGATGGGCGAGGGCGCGAGCAGGGGCCAGCCATCGTGCTCGAGCGGCTCGTCCGACCCTTCCCAGGCCAGCTTCGTGGAGCCCTTGCGACCGGCATGCGCGAGCTGCACCGCGATCTTGGCGTAGCTGTTGGTATGCACGAAGTCGACGATGCGGCGCCAGGCGGCCACTTGTTGGTCATTGTAGATACCGGTGCATCCGTAGGTAATACGCGCGTCTGGCGAGATGTCCGTCATCTCGGTAACCAGGAGTCCCGCGCCGCCGACTGCGCGCGCGGCCAGGTGCGCGAAGTGCCAGTCGTTGGGCATGCCCTCGTCGGCGCTGTACTGGCACATCGGCGACACAACAATTCGGTTGGCCAGCAACATCTCGCGCAGCTTGAAGGGCGTGAACATGGGCGGCGGCAGGGGGCGTCGCGCGTACTGGCGCGCGGGGCTGTGTACCGCTGGCGCCAGCGTTTCGGGCAAAGCCGACATGGCAGCTACGGAGACTCCGGACTGCGCCGCGGCCTGGCCGGCGAACCATTGATCGATGCGTCCCACGTAGGCGGCGTCGCGCTGTGCCAGGTCGGCATGCGTGATGCGCAGGCTGCGCGTCAGAAGACTGAAGCCGAATTCGATGGGCTCGGCATCCCAGTAGCGCTCGGTGTCCTCGAACCATTGCAGGCTTGCCTGCGCCGCACGCTGCAGGCTCTCGGTGTCCGGTCTGCGGTCGACCTCATAGCCCGTGAGCGCCTCGGTAATTGCGGCGGCGTCCGGCGCCGGGCCGCCCTGTGGCCAGGCCGCGTCGATGTGATCGGCGAGGGCAATGCTGTCTTCCATGGCGAGCTTCGTGCCGGAGCCGACGGAGAAGTGGGCGGTGTGGACGGCGTCACCGACGAGGACGAAGTTGTCGTGGTGCCAGCGCTTGTTGCGGACCGTGGGGAACTGCCGCCAGATCGACTTGTTGCCGATCAGTCGATGGCGCCCGAGAGTCGAGGCGAACAGTTCCTCGCAATAGGCGACGGTCGCAGCCTCGTCGTCAGCCGCGAGGCCAGCGCGCTCGAACGCCGCTTCGGTGGTTTCGACGATGAACGTGGAGATCGGTTCCGGATCGTCGAGATCGGCGTGCCTGGGCTCGTATTGGTACGCGTGTAGCCGCCACAGTCCGTGCTCGTTCTCGCGAAAGTCGAAGGTAAAGGCGGGGAAGGGACACGTGGTGCCGAGCCAGACGAACCGGTTCGGGCGGAAGTCCACCTCGGGTTTGAAGTGCTCGGCGAACAGCTGGCGCGTGGGGCTGTGGACGCCATCGCCGGCAACAACGAGATCCGCATCCGCGAGAGTTAGCGGATCGGCTATAGGCGATGCAAAACGGATCTCCGCGCCGAGCTCAGTTGCGCGCTCGGAGAGAATCTCCAGCAGGCGACGGCGTGACATGCCGGCAAATCCGTGCCCTGTCGACTCGAGCAACTCGCCGCGATAGTGGATGTGGATATCGTCCCAGCGGTAGAACAACTCGCGCACTGCGTGCCACGACTCGGGGTCGGCGGTCTCCAGGTTCTCGGCGGTCGCATCGGAGAACACGACGCCGAAGCCGAAGGTGTCCTCGAGGCGGTTCTGCTCCCACACCACTACCTCGGCCTCGGGTCGCCGGCGCTTCATCAGAATGGCGAAGTAGAGACCAGCGGGGCCGCCGCCGAGGCAGTGAATGCGCATGGGCTATGCGGAGTCCTCGAAGCCGATCTCGCTGTGCCGGCCGTCGCAGTAGGGCTTGTTGGCGGACGCGCCGCAGCGGCACAGGCTCACGCGGTTCAACGTCTCGTAGGCGGCGCCGTCGGCGCCGACCACGGGAATGCCTCCTTGCAGATACAGCGGCCCGTCATCGATCACGGCGATGCGCTGGCTCAGCTCGGGCTCGATCGGCGGGAACCCCTTGGGCTCGTGATACTGCAGCCGGCTGCTCGGGCAGGCATGGACCATTTCCTTGACCTGTTGCTTGTCCTGTTCGCTGTTCGCCGTCTCGGTGAGATTCCAAACATGGCCGTACTCGCGAACACAGAAGCCTGCGTGCCAGCACAGCGCTTTGTCGTCGGTAATCGCGAAGGTATCGCCGTCGTACTCGATGCGGCGATGGGCCGTCTTACCGTGCTCCGCCGTCTCGGTCGGATCCCAATCGATGTTCTTGTGGGCGCCGTCGCAGAACGGTTTGTTGGCAGACGCGCCGCAACGGCAAAGCGAATAGGACTCGGTGTGGTCTTGCTCACCGTGCTCGGTGTAGTCCGTTGGCCGGTCGTGATCGTTGCGTTCGATGCCGATGCGGCAGAGCCCGGCACCGGACACGCGCAGCGGACCGTTGGGAATGACCTTCACCTTGACGTCGATATCGCTCATCCCGTGTCCTCCTCGGTGGCCGCGGCGAGCAGTTGCCGGGCAATGATCAGATGCTGAATTTCGCTCGTCCCTTCGTAGATGCGCAGTGCGCGGATGCTGCGGTACATGCGATCCACAACGTTGCTCGCCAGGACTCCCTGGCCGCCGAGCAGCTGGATAGCATCGTCGATGATGCGCTGCGCCGCCTCGGTCGCCCCGACCTTGGCGGTGGCCGCTTCGAGCGTGAGCCGCTCGGTGCCCTGGTCGCGTTCCCATGCCGCGCGGTACACCAGCAGGCGTGCTGCCGTGAGTTCGACATACATGCGGGCGAGCTTGTCCTGCACGAGCTGGAACTCGGCCAGGGGGCGTCCGAACTGCTGTCGTGTGCGCACGTGGCGCAAGGCCTCTTCAAGGGCACGGCCCGCCATGCCGCAGGCGGCGGCGCCGACCGAGACCCGCAGTCGGTCGAGCGTTTTCATGCAGATCTTGAATCCCTCGCCTTCTTTGCCCAGACGACACGCGGCGGGGATCGCACAGTTGTTGAACGCAATGTCGCCGAGTGGATGCGGCGAGCTCATGATCTGCGGCGCGACGAACTCGAACCCGGTTGTGGCCGCCGCAACGACGAAGGCGGTAAGGCCGCGCGTGCCGGCCTCGACATCCGTGCTCGCGAAGACCACATAGAAGTCGGCGACGCCGGCGTTGGAAATGAACGTCTTGCTGCCGTTCAGGATGTAGGCCTCGCCGTCGCGCGTGGCGGTAGTCGCGATTCCGCTTACGTCGGATCCAGCCTCGACCTCGGTCAGCGCGAAGGCGCCCATGGCGGCGCCTTGTAGAGCTGGCGGCAGCCACGCTTCGCGCATCGCGCGGTTGTCCGACAACAGCAACGGTGTGATGCCGAGGCCCTGCAAAGCCACCACCGCGTCGGCAAGCGGTGAGGCCGCCGCTGCGTGTTCGCGTAGCAGGCAGAGCTGTCGCAGATCGCCGTCGGCGATCGGCGCGAACCATCCCGCCTGCCCCATCCAGTCGAGAACCTCGCGCGCCTGGACGCGCGCCTCATCGTCGTCGCGAGGTTCCGGCAGGTCCCGCAGCGCTGTGCGCGCATAGGCATCGATGCGGCCGGCGAACTCGGTGTGGTCGTCATCCAGGAAGGCGCGAATCTCAGCCAACGAACTCATTCGGCCTCTCCTGCCTCGGTCGGGACGGCGGGGGCGCCATCGGGTGTGTTGAAACAGGCGTCGCGTTTGTCCACGAAAGCCTGGTAGGCCTCGAGAAAGTCGGCGCTGCGCATGCACTCGGCCTGCACGCGAGCTTCGCGATCCAGCGCTGCCGAAAACGGCATGTTGGCCTCTTCATCGAGTTGTCGCTTGGTAATGCCGATCCCGTAGGCCGGGCCACGCGCGAGTTCCTCGGCCAGATTGAGCGCCACTTCGAGCACGTTGTCGTCGGCGACGACGCGGTTGTACAGCCCGATCCGATGCGCCTCGGCCGCGTCGATGAAGTTGCCCGTCATCAACAGTTCCGTTGCTCGACCGAAGCCGACGATGCGGGGAAGGAGCCAGCACATGCCCATATCGGCGCCCGACAGCCCAACCTTGGTGAACAGGAACGCCACCCGCGCCGACTCGGCGGCAACGCGGAGGTCGGCCGCGGTCGCCAGCACGGCACCGGCGCCTGCAACCGTACCGTTCAGCGCCGCCACGATGGGTTGCGGACACGCCCGCATGGCATCGATCACGTCGCAGGTCATGCGGGTGAACTCGTACAGGCCGTCGGCGTCACGCTCGAAGAGTGGGCCGATGATGTCGTGCACGTCGCCGCCGGTGCAGAACGCCTTGCCCTGCCCGGTTAGGACGATGGCACGAACACCGGGCTCGTCGGCGAGGTCCCGAAACGCTTCGCCCAGCTCCCGGTAGACCTCAAACGTCAGGGCGTTCATCCGCTGCGGACGATTCAGCAGAATCGTCGCGACGCCGGTACTCGTGTCGTGGGTGTAGAGAAAGCTCTTGGGGCTAATCGGCATCCAGTTCAGACCGGCTGCGCGGGCGGCGCCGGTTCCTCCGCCACCGCGGGTATCACAGCAGTGGTTTCGATCTCCACCATGGCGTTCGCGTCAACGAGTTCTGTGATGCCGAGCAGCGCCATGGCGGGGAAGTTGCGTCCCATTCGCGGCCGCCAGATCGCGCCCAGTTCTTTCAGACTGTCGCGATACGCCTGGACGTCGGTTACGTAGACCGTCATGCGGCCTACATTCTCCGGAGCGCCGCCGGCGGCCTCGAGTGCGGCCATCACGTTGTCGAGTGCGCGCTCGAACTGTTCGATGAAGCCCACGTCGGGAACGAGCCCGTCGCCGCCGCGCGCTGTCTGCCCGGCGATGAAGAGTACGCGACTTCCGGCGGGCGCGAGCATCGCGTTGTTCCAGCCCTTGGCCGGTCCGAGTTGTTCCGGGTTGAAGATGTCGTAGGTCATCCGAAGAACTCTCCACCGTCGATGCCGATGGCTTGCCCGTTGATGCCGCGGGCGTCTTCGCCGCAAAGCATGATCGCGGTGCTGGCGATCTCGCTGGGATCGATGAGGCGCCGTTGCGGCGTGGTTTGAAGGATTGATGCGAGCGCTTCGTCGCGGCTCATGCCGGTCTTCGACATGATGCGGTCGAGGGTGCCGGTGGTCATGTCGGTGTCCACGTAGCCTGGGCAGATAGCGTTCGAGGTGACGCCGCGATTGGCCATTTCAGCTGCGATGCAACGCGTGAATCCCAGCACGGCGTGCTTGGTGGCACCGTAGGCCGAGACGTAAGGCAGCCCCGCCCGCGCGGCAATCGAGGCGATGTTGATGACCCGCCCCCAGCCTTGTTCGGCCATCGCCGGGGCGAAGGCCTTGGTGCACAGGAAGGTGCCCGTCACGTTGACTGCGAAGAGGCGTTCCCAGTCTTCGAGAGTCTGGTGATGTAGCGGCGCCGAGTGCGCCGTTCCGGCGTTGTTGACCAGGATATCGACGTGTCCGAGATGCACGCCGGCAAGCGCGGCCATCATCTCCACACTGTCGGCGGCGGCAACGTCACAGGTCGCGGTGTGGACCTCGACGCCAATGTTCTGGAGACTCGCGCCGATCTCGGCCAGTGCCGCTTCTGTACGGCCGCAGGCGAGGACGTTCGCGCCTGCATGGGCCAGCGCCCGCGTTATCGCCGCACCGATGCCACGCGCCCCGCCGGTGATCACGGCGTTGCGGCCTGCCAGGGGGGCGGCGCTC
>Ga0114999_10008785_pt1 | contig 11202 bp, 9 predicted proteins | sample ArcticOcean_MG_C_3_FD_89820 | JGI IMG/M metagenome (GOLD analysis project Ga0114999, IMG submission 89820) | Marine microbial communities from western Arctic Ocean - ArcticOcean_MG_CB8_126 | ecosystem: Environmental > Aquatic > Marine > Oceanic | place: Arctic Ocean: Canada Basin | collected...
CATATCGGTGCGCAGTGCGTACGCGAAGTCGATCCCGGCGAGACGGTGGTGATCGACCGTGACGGGCTGATCAGCATCTCAAACCCGCTTCCCAACGAGCGCATTGCTCACTGTGTTTTCGAGCACATCTACTTCGCGCGCCCTGATTCCACGTTGGACGGTCAGTTGGTGCATATGTCGCGTACGCGCATGGGCGCGGCGTTGGCGAATGAACACCCGGTAGAAGCTGACGTGGTTATCTCGATCCCCGAGTCCGCCAACTCAGCAGCGGTAGGATACGCGAGGGAATCAGGAATCCCCTTCGAGCTTGGGCTCGTGAAGAATCGATACGTGGGTCGGACATTTATCGAACCAGATCAACGGTTCCGCGATCTTGGGGTGCGGAACAAGTTCAACCCGCTACCCGAGGTTCTAGCCGGTAAACGGGTGGTGGTGGTGGACGACAGCATCGTGCGTGGTACGACGACACCGCGCATCGTTCAGTTACTCAAGCGAGCGGGCGCAGCTGAGATACACGTGCGCGTTTGCGCGCCACCGATCAAGAATCCATGCCACTTCGGTGTGGACATGGCCACGAAAGACGAGTTCATCGCTTCCGGTCGGACGGTCGAAGAGATCCGCGAGATCATCGGTGCCGACTCACTAGGCTACTTGAGCACGGAAGCCTTACACGATGCGGTAAGCGGCGACGGCACGGGCTCCAACTTCTGCGATGCCTGCTTCACGGGCAACTACCCGATCCCGATCCAACTGCAGATGGACAAGCTCTCGCTGGAACGAACTCTGACGCAGGGCGAGTAGCCGTAGTAGCCATTGGCGACCCAGTACCCTTCCAACACCATCACCCGTCTCCCGGAACTTGTCAGTGTGCTACCTGATGCTGATCGCGCACGCTTCCAGCGAGTGTATGAGGTTTCGACGGCGGAAGGTCGTCTTCACGCGCCGGATGCGATGGTTCCTTGGATAGAGGGTACGTTCGGCGGGCTGGCCTCGGTCGAGACGCAACGTATCGTTCGCGTGTCCAACCTGGTAACGGGCGAGGGGACGCTCTTCAACGAACTCCGAGCTCGGCGCCCGGTGCGATCCGCGCTTCAGACGGAGAGCGGACTGGGGTCTGCGTTGCAAGATGATCCTTGGGCGAACCCGATCGATGCGACACCCGAAGACATATTCGGGAGGCTCTCTAATGAACACGGCGTCACCGCAGGGAACGTCGCGAAGTATGACGCAGTGCACAGCATCATCGTGTTCTCGGAGCCTGATCCGCTCGCGTTCACGCGGGAGTCCACCGTCGCCCACCTAGCGTTGGCGCATGAGTGGCTTCGAGCGGCACATCAAGACGACGTGGCCGCCCGGTATCCGTACGTCATGTGGAATTGCCTTTGGCGTGCGGGAGGGTCGATCGTTCACGGGCACACGCAAGTATCGCTCGCGCGCGGTCGTCACTACGCGAAGATCGAGCGCTTGCGCGCGGACGCGCTACGCTACCGGGAGACCAACGGGGTCTCGTATTTCGATGATCTGGTGAGCATCCACGCCTCGCTGGGCCTGGCGCACCAGATAGGCGGTGTGAGGGTCCTCGCGAATCTGACCCCGCTGAAAGAGAAAGAGTGCATCTTGATCGCGGACACAGCCGATGACGTACTGGGCGCCGCGCTCTTCGACGTACTGCGTGTATTCCGTGACTCTTTGGGTGTGCGATCGTTCAACGTGGGGATGCTGCTCCCGCCGATCGCTGAGACCAAGGAATCCTGGGATGGGTTCCCTGTCGTAGTGAGGGTTGTGGACAGAGGTAGTCTCGAAACAAGAACCAGTGATATCGGCGGGATGGAGATGTTTGCGGAGTCCGTCGTTGCGGCCGACCCGTTCTCGGTTCATCAGGCCTTAGTTACCGAGGGAGCATAGGCGTGGCATCCGTTGATGTGGTGATACCGGTACTGAACGAAGAACACTCGCTTCCCAGGTGCATTGAGCAGCTGCGCGAGTTCCTAGGAAGCTCGCTGCCCCAGCACCAGTGTCGGATCGTCGTTGCCGACAACGGGTCGACCGACGGTACGTTGGACGTAGCGAAGGCTCAAGCGAGCGCACACCCCAAGCAGGTGGCGTACGTGCATCTCGATGTTCGCGGGCGCGGGCGAGCGCTGCGTAGGGCTTGGCTGGGGAGCGACGCGGACGTGGTGAGCTACATGGACGTGGACCTCTCCACGGGGCTGGACGCATTCCCCGCCATGGTGAACGGGATCGTCGACGATGGCTATCACGTGGCGTTCGGCAGCAGACTCGCGAAGGGTGCTCACATCAAGCGATCGCCAAAGCGTGAGGTGATCTCGCGCACCTACAATCTGATCATCCGCGCGATGATGCAGACTCGATTCCTGGACGCACAGTGCGGTTTCAAGGCCCTCAGTCGCGGCGCGGCCCAAGCCCTGGTTCCCACGATCGTCAACAACCATTGGTTCTTCGACACTGAGCTCCTGGTCGTGGCGGAGAAGCGCGGGTTCCGCATGCTTGAGGTCCCTGTAACCTGGGACGAGGATGCCGACACGCGAGTCAAGATAGTGCGGACGGTCATGGAAGATCTTCAGGGCCTGGCAAGGCTGAGATTGGGCGGTATCCCTGAAGTCGAACCTCCCGAGGGATTACGAGAGTGAACCAAGGTGCCAACGGTAATCGTAGAGTAGATAATGGAAGGGGTACCAACCCCCTTTTGCAGGCCAACAAATGACTCAACGCAATCCCGCATTCGAAGTCCGCCCGTCCGTTATCACCGGCGATACGGCTGACGTATACCTCCACCGTACCCAGCGAGTGCTCCGCAATGAGGGTATCAATCCGACGGTGGTGATGGAGTTTTCCGCCACCAACGCCGGAACCCTGTGCGGTTCGATGGAAGTCCGCGCTGTCCTGAGCAAGGTAACGTCTGAGGGCAATCGTGAGATCTGGGCGGTGGAGGAAGGTGAGCAGATATCTAGAGGTGAAGTCTGCCTGACGGTGAAGGCACCGTACTCCAGCTTCGGCCTGTACGAGACTGCCATCTGCGGGATGCTGGCCCACCATTCGGGCTGGGCCACGGCCGCCCATGAGTTGGCTGCAGAAGCGGGCAACATCCCGGTGGTCAACGTGGGGGCGCACAACGTCCACCCGTCTGTCGCACCAGTCATGGACTACGCCGCCGTTGTCGGTGGGTGCGTCAGCGGCTCGACCGTACTCGGTTCTCGGCTCGCGAACAGCCCTCCGGTCGCCACAGTATCGGGAGCACTTGTGCAGCTGATGGGCGACCCCGTGAAGGCGATGGGAGCGTTCGACCGCGCCGTTGCGCCCGACGTGCAACGGATCGCTTATATGGATCCGCGGAAAGATCCCGCCGAGCAAGCGGTTGAAGTCGCACGTGCCATGCGCGATCACCTGAACAGTGTTCGTATCGCTCGGATGCCAGGCGGGCGCGCAGTAGACACGGCAACTCTGATGGAGGTTCGCCGTGGGCTGGACGGGATCGGCGCACGCAACGTCAGCATCGTGCTGAGCGGCCGGTTGAGCCCGGAACGGATCAGGACGCACCTGGACGAGGGCGCACCGATCGACGTGTTCCACGACAACGGATACATATCATCCGCGAATCCCCTGTCGTTCCTGCCGAACATCGTGACCATCAGCGACAAATTGGTTCCCCAGGAAACCGAGCCGCTTCCGCCCAATTCGCGTCTCGTGCGGGTACTCTAACCCCCGGCTACACCTCGAACGTACTGGTTACGCTTCGACGATATAGGTCCCCAGAGCGAACCCCGCATCGTTGGTCAGCGCTGCGACGCTGGTGACCGGCTTTTCCAGATCAGCGAATGCTCCACCCGAAACGGCAAACTCGGCCGCGCCCGCCGCGGTGTTTGCGTCAAACACGCTCACCTGGCTGTCACGAACATCGTCCGCTTCGTAGGTCGCGATGTACTGCGCCTGCCCTGCCCGCAGATCAACCTCGTGCACAACCAGCGCGTCCTTCCGAACGATGGCGAGCCAACCAGTGTTTCCCCGCCGTGGCACCGCCGCTGCGATGCGTGGGGTGTTGAAGTCGTCCTTCTCGTAGTCGAGAGCGAGCAGCGAGAGGGCCATGGCTTCGCGGATGGGCATCCCGAGAGCGACCTTCTCGACGATGGGGTCGGTATGGCTGCCGTTGGTGGCGATGGCCCAGTCGCTTACGAGTCGTAGGGCGTTGTAGGCGATGTAGGGGTTCTTGTTAAGGTCGGTCTCGAACCCGGGACGAGGCACCACGGCCAAGGTTCCATTATTGTCGACGGCCTGACGATTGGGGAATGATCGACTGGAGACGCGGTACATGACGGCGTTCGCTCCTGCTGCGTTCTTCCCAACGGCCACTATTCTTCCAACGTACATCTGTTTTCTTCTCGCTCGTGTTGCTCGGGGTTCTGTTGCCTAGCCAAGGGCCAGGCTAGGCGTCGCGTCCAGGGCCATCCCGTGGGTCACGCCACGGACAAATCGATAGTAGCCTGCCGCACCGATCATGGATCCGTTATCGGTACACAGCTTTGGCGCTGGGATGATCACGGGCACGGGCGCTTGGCGACAAGCCTCGCGGAGGGGCCCGTTAGCCGAGACTCCTCCACCCAGGACGAGGCCCTTCGCTCCGTAACGTTTGACGGCGGCAATGGCCTTGATAGCGATGACATCGACAACAGCGTCCTGGAACGCAGCAGCGATCTCGGCGACCAGTGTGGCATCCGCTCCTGCTTCGGGCGCTGGGTAGACGCCAAGCTCCTGCGCCTTGTGGAGCACAGCGGTCTTGAGCCCCGAGAAGCTGAAATCCAGGGAGTCGCCAAGCCAGGCTCGGGGGAGCTTGAACGACGGCGTGATGCCCTCGGCGGTTCGCTGCACCACAGGGCCGCCGGGGTATCCAAGTCCAAGGATGCGACCTGCTTTGTCGAAAGCCTCGCCTGCTGCGTCATCGCGGGTGCGACCAACGACTTCGTAGTCACCGTGACCTCGCATGACGATGAGGTCGGTGTGGGCGCCTGATGCGATGAGTACGATGAGGGGGAAGCCAGGATCAACTGCAGGGTCGGTGCCACCGAGCCAGGCGGCGTAGGTGTGTCCTTCCAGGTGGTGCACGCCCACCAGGGGAAGGTCTCGCGCATAGGCGATAGCTTTCGCCGTGTTGACGCCAACCATAAGCGACCCCATCAGCCCTGGCCCATGAGTCACGGCGACGATGTCGATATCGTCCAACGTGACCTCGGCCTCAGCAAGCGCGCCTTCGAGGACAGGAACGATCTGCAGCAGATGCTGGCGCGAGGCGACCTCGGGTACGACGCCTCCGTAGCGCGCGTGGATGGCGATCTGGGAGGAGACGACATCCGACAAAACACGACGACCGTCTTCGACGACGGCTGCTGCAGTTTCATCGCATGAGCTTTCGATTCCAAGAACCAGCATGATTGATTGAGGCTAGCACACCCAAGTTTGTTGTACGCCTGCCACAGGCCTGATTCAGGGGAACGGGTGAGGCCTGTGCTACCATCGCTGGCATTCCGTACGCGAGCGGCCAGAACGACAGCGTTCAGGCCGAAAGGGGATCTGGCATGATCGGCGAAGTGGGGACAACCAGCGTTGTTCTCCTAGTAGCGTTCTTGTTGCTTTCCGCATTCTTCTCAGGCGCTGAAGCCGCGCTCCTTTCCGTTCAACGCATCCGTATTCAGCAGTTGGCCCGCAGTGGGACGTCCGGCGCGGCACGTGTTGCCAAGTTGGTCGGTCGCCCGGATCGCCTACTGCCTCCGATCCTCCTCGGAAACAATCTCGCGAATACGGCTGCGGCGGCGTTGGCCACGTCAATCGCGATCTCGGTGTTCGACGACGAAGGCGAGGCCATCTTGATCGCCACGGCTATCGTAACCGTGATGCTGCTGATCTTCGGTGAGACGATCCCGAAGACAGCGGCAGCGCGTCATGCCGAGCGCGCGTCGATCATCGTAGCGATACCGATAGTGGGCATCAGTTGGCTCCTCCGGCCCATTTCGTTCGTCCTACAGGGCATCTCCAACAGCGTGATCAAGCTCTTGGGGTCAGACCCGCATCTGCACACAACGGTCACTGAGGGAGAGATCAAGGCCATGGTCTCGTATGGACACGAGGAAGGGGCAGTGGAGTACGGCGAGGCCGAGATGATCATGCGGGTGCTGGAGTTCGGCGACCGCCAGGTGCGTGAAGTGATGACGCCGCGCCCCGAGATCGTTTGGGTTGAGCAGGGGATCACGATCCAGCAATTCCTTGCGCTTTACAGCGAGAACTACCACACCCGATTCCCCGTATACCAAGGCACCGTGGACAATGTGGTCGGCTTGGTCGCCGTCAAGGATGTGATGCGATTGCTCGCAGACGGCGCTGACCAAGCTTCACCTGTGACGTCAAGGGTGCGACCAGCGGTGTTCGTCCCAGAGACCAAACGGATCCAGAATCTGTTCGACGAGCTGCGAGCCAGCGGTGACCAAATCGCAATGATCGCGGACGAGTACGGTGGCGTAGCAGGCCTCGTGACGCTCAAGCGCCTGGTGGAAGACATCGTGGGCCGCGTAGGTGGGGAGGACGAGGTCGCGCCGATCGAGGTCGTCGAGGTCAACGCGTCGACGTTCGATCTGGACGCGAGCATGTCCATCGCAGAGGTCAACGACCGGCTGGGGCTCGCGGTTCCGGTAGGCGAGTACGAGACGCTCGCGGGGTTCTTGCTGGAGCAACTGGGCAAGGTTCCCGAGGTCGATGATGAACTCGCCTACGCGAATCTTCGATTCAGGATCACGGAGATGCAAGGCGTTCGAATCTCGGGGGTTCGCGTCGAGTCGGTACCGGCGGCGAAGTAGCGCCATGGAGTACCACATACGATGGCATCTCAACGATCAAGGCAAAAGCCAGCGACGCTCCGCCTAGGTCAACTCGTCTTGAGGGTGGTTCGGCGCAACGACAGCAAGCTGGCCGATGGGCCATTGGTTCTCGCCGTGTCCGGCGGCACTGACTCGCTGGCGATGTTGTTGGCGACAGCTACCGTTCGTGAGTCACTGGGCCGCGAGATAGTCGTGGCGCATTTCTCGCACGGGTTACGCAAGAGCGCTGAGAAGCGCGAAGCAGCGTTGGTCCGCCGGATCGCGCGAGAACTTGGGCTCCCGCTAGAACACGAACAAGCGGAGACAGGGCGATCCGAGGCTTCCGCAAGAAACGCACGGTACGCGTTCTTCGGACGTGTGGCGTCGTCGCGCGGTGCCGCGCTGATTGCGACGGCGCATACGCTCAATGACCAATCAGAAACGTTACTGCTGCGCCTGACTCGGGGTACCGGCCTACGTGGCGCTGGCGCGATTCGTGAGTTCTCTCGACGCCAGCTCGGCCAAACCAACGGTGAACAACTCACGCTGCTGCGTCCGACCCTGGGGGCAACGCGAGCAGACACCGAAGAGGTGTGCGCAGAGTGGGAGTTGAAGCCGGCGTCCGACGGTACGAATCGTTCGGTGCGGTACGCGCGGAATCGAGTACGACGGCGCGTGCTGCCCGAGCTTGCCCAGATCAACCCTGACGCAGGTGGCGCGCTGGCGGCGTTCGCTGCGACCGCTCAGGAAGACGATGAGCTGCTATCGCAGTTGGCGGCTGAGTCGGTCGCGGGCGAGGAGCGGCGAGAGCCCACTCGCACGACCTGGCACGTGCACGTGCTGCGGATGTTGCCCCCTTCCCTCTTGGCCAGGGTGCTGCAATCGGCGTGGGCTGCACTGCGCGGCGACGGGGCCGCGCTTTCGCGTGCGCAGATCGAGTCGATCCGGCGGTTGCTGACGCGCGGGAGCGGTGCAGTGGATCTAGGGATCGGGGCCAGATTCACCGTGGAGCACGACACGGCGTCGCTGTCGACAACAGCCATCGCGTCCGTTGCATTCGCGGCGACTCCGCTCACCCTGCCTGGGGAAACGATCGTCGGGGGATGGGTTATCACGACCAGCGTTGGGCTCGCTGAAGGGACGATCAGCGACGACGCATGGCGAGCGACGTTGGATCTGGACGCGCTAGGCGGCGACGTGTGCGTGCGCTGTCGCATCAGAGGCGATCGCTTTCAGCCGCTGGGGATGAACCAAGAGGTTCGATTGCAGGACGTGCTGGTCAACGCGAAAGTTCCGCGCTCCCAACGAGACAACGTGCCGTTGGTGGCCGCTGGTGAGCGGATCGCTTGGGTCGCTGGCATGCGGATCGCCGACTGGGCGAAAGTGACGCAGGGCACAACACGATCAGTGGTGATCGAGGCGCGACCGCTTAGTTGATGGACTCGGGGCCTTTGGCCGTTTCGGGGGCCTCGATGACTAGACCGGAATCGTAGGAGGCGAAGGCTTGCTCGAAGAGGAGCTGGCGGCCGTCGTTGCTCTCGGTGATCTTGACCTCTGCTTTGGTGAGGAGGTCGGTCTCGCAGTCGATCCAGATCGTTGCGGCGCCAAGGACACCCTGCGGTGGTGATGGGTTGCCTAGAACCGAGGCAAGGGACTCGCGACCAAGGGGTTCATACCGCACCTGAAGATACTGCTTGCCGCCGCTGGCATTGTATTCGTGTGCAGTGGGGTAGCCCTGACGCAGTACGTTGATGTACTTGGCAACGGTAAGGTGAACGTTGAGTTGGCGCTCGGAGTCGAATCGCGAAGGATCCTCCGGCTTCTGCCAGGTGCTCGCGAGGCGGTAAAACTCCCTGCCGATGGAGACCCAGCGCTCACGAACCTCACCAGTGGATGACCATCCGGTCTGCGAGACGCGGAACCGGTCAGGCGCCACGAACTCCAAGTCCCAGACGTAGTCGCCTTCGGTGAGTTCAAAGTGCGCGGGATCGCGGATGATCTGCCGAGTGACATAAGAAGTCACACGTTCAGTTGCGGCGACGGATCGCGCCACGCGTCCAGCAACGTCGGAGACGCCTGAAGGCTCTACAGCAGGCTCGAAGCGTGACGCAAGCACAGAGGCGAGGCTGGCAGCAGTCCCGTTCGTGCTGGCGCTAAGGCCGTCTGACATTGCTGTGGGGAGCGCCTGGTTATCCAGATATGCGGGTACCGAATCATCGAACCGCTCTTGCGATTGCTCTATGGGGGCCACTACCGGGACCGGAGGAGCGGTCACAGACATCAACTCGTACACGCGATGGGCGACGAGGTAGGCATCGCGTCGCGATTCTGAGGAAAGCAGGGGCTGGCGCAGCGTATAGCCGCTGGTGTGGAGCAGCAGCGCGCCGTCATCATCGGGGAATACGTACCTCGTGATCAAGAAGACCGCGACGAGGGTGGGCACGCCCCCGGAGATCAGTGAGAATAATCTCGTTTCAAAGATCATCCAAACGATCCAGGCGAGGGCTGCACCGATCACGAGGGCGAGCAGAGCCTGCGCAAGATAACCGGTATCACGCTCGACGTCCAAGACCTCGACCGCAGTGAGTCGATCCAGAGGCACGACTGCAGTCGTCCGCACGCCGCCCCTGCGACCGAGTCGGATAACACGTCTCGTGGTGACAGTCAGCGTGTCCTTGCCCACGGTGGACGCGTTGATGGTGCCCTCGTGGCTATCCAGAGCTAGCTCGAAGCGTTCCCCTGCCAGCCAGGGTATCTGTCGTTCGGGGCTCTCTTTTTCAAAACGGCTCACAGGCAGATCCTTATGCACACAGTGTGCTCCGCGTAGTCAGACCTACGCTTGTCGCGCCTCCAGGCAGGATAGCGCCACGCCGGACGAGGGGTCACTACCTGCGGAAGTTGATCCGCCTAAAGATCTCGGCGAACTCAAACTTGAAGCCGTGATCTGCGGCTTCCGCAGCCGCGTCCGTCGCACGACGCTTGGCGAACTGCTCGATCCGCGTCATGTCAGTGGATAGCTGGCTTTCGTGGGCGGCCAACGCGTGCATCTTGAGGTCAACGGTGTCGGTGATGTCGACGACGACATCAGGTGCTTCGGAGCCCCACAAGAGCACGGAGCCAACCTTGTGAGTTTCCAATCCTGCGGCGAGGTGCTCGGGAAAGTGAAGGACATCGCGAGCGAACGGGAAGGAAGCGTCGAGGGCTGTCTGGCCGGATATGCGATGGTCACGGTGGCTGTGGGACATCCGCCGTGGGTCCATCGCCAACAGCACGTCAGGCTGGAACCGGCGGATCTGCTCAACGATCTGGCCACGGAAGGCGCTCGTGTCTTCCAGTTCGCCATCTCCGTAGCCCAGCATAATCAGTTCGTCGACGCCAAGCACTTCGGTGGCCTTCTTCTGTTCGGCAGCGCGGATCGTCGCGAGGCGCGCGCTGGTCATTTCGAGGTCTGAAGAGCCTTTGTCACCATTGGTACATACAACATAGAGCACTTTACAGCCTTCACGAGCCCACTTGGCAACTGTCCCGCCTGCTCCTGACTCGCCGTCATCGGGGTGGGGGATCACCAGCATCGCCCGTTCCGGGGTTTCGATCGTCTCCATTGAACTCTGAACCTCCGGCGGGGGAGACCCGCCGTATATAAGAATCGATTGATAAGATGATACCGGCTCGGCCACGCCACGTCTCAAGCCGATCCTATCTCAGCGTTCGGAGCGCCAATCTTGACCTCCTCTGGTATCACCATCCGCTCGTTCACCTGGTCGGACGTTGAGCTGCTGGCGACGCTCCAGCATGCCGCTGAGTCGGATGTTGGCCGTTGGCTCAGGCAGTCCAATCTGACGCCGGAGCAGGAGTGCGTGGTCGCCGAGGTTGGTGGCAAGGCTACGGGGTTCGGGTACCTGATTGTGGAGCAAGCGCTATCTCGCGGCGTGTTGATAGCCGAAGCGGAAGATCCTGCGGTACTCAGTGCCTTGGTCGCCGATGCCACGACGAAAGCGCAGGAATTCGGGCTCAGCGTCCTGCAACTAGACGTGCCTGAAGACGATCAACAGCGCCGTGACATTTGTGAGGCTGCGGGCATGTTCGTGATCCGGACTCACCTTCACCTCCAGAGGCCGGGCGATACGCCAACGGGCATCACGTTGCCGCCTGGCACCACGACCCGATTGGCGACACGCGTGGACGTAAGCACCGTTACGGAGATCCAGAACGCGGCGTTCACGGGAAGCTGGGGCTACTCTCCGAACAGCGAAGAGGAGGTCGCCTACCGTATCTTTGAACTACCGTCGAACGCGCCCGACCCGGTGGTCATCATGACGATGGATGGCCAAGACCTGGGCTA
>Ga0114999_10008786_pt1 | contig 11202 bp, 9 predicted proteins | sample ArcticOcean_MG_C_3_FD_89820 | JGI IMG/M metagenome (GOLD analysis project Ga0114999, IMG submission 89820) | Marine microbial communities from western Arctic Ocean - ArcticOcean_MG_CB8_126 | ecosystem: Environmental > Aquatic > Marine > Oceanic | place: Arctic Ocean: Canada Basin | collected...
AAGCGCTCAACCTGGCTTCTCTGTGGAACCTTCCCGTAATCTTCATGCTCGAAAACAACCTGTACGGCATGGGCAGTCACATCGACCGCACCCACGCCGCCGGGCGAGACCTCTACACGTCTGCCGACTCCTACAACATCCCTGCCATGCAGGTGGACGGCATGGACGTCATGGCCATGCGCGAGGCCGCCGAAGAGGCGGTTCACCGGGTCCGGGCGGGTGACGGACCGGTGTTCCTCGAAGCCATTACCTATCGCTACCAGGGCCACTCCATGGCCGACCCGGTCAAGTACCGTGACAACAAGGAAGTAGACGAGTGGAGAGGGAGAGACCCAATCTCCCGTTTCGTCGACTTTGCGGTCGGCGAGAACCTCATCGGACCGGAAGGTCTCGCCGAGGTACAGGCCGAGGTCGAAGCGACAGTGGAAGAAGCCACCCGTTTCGGCATAGAGAGTGAGGAGCCGACTATCGAATCCATGTACGGCCACGTCTATGGCTGAAATGCAGCTTAGAGAAGCGGTGGCACAGGGGCTCAGAGAAGCCATGGACTCCGACGAGCGATTCATGATGCTCGGCGAGGACATCGGCGAGTACGGCGGTGCCTACGCAGTCACCAAGGGTTTCTTGCGGTCCTACGGACAGGACCGTGTTCGCGACACGCCCATATCGGAGGCCGTCATCGTGGGCGCGTCCGTCGGCGCCGCCATGGGTGGCATTCGCCCCATCGTCGAAGTGATGACGATCAACTTCACCCTTTTGGCGATGGACCAGGTGGTCAACCACGCCGCCAAACTCCGTTACATGTCCAACGGCCAGCTATCCGTTCCGATGATTCTGCGCACCGTTACCGGAGGTGGCGCGCAGCTCGGAGCCACCCATTCACAGAGCTTCGAGGGGTGGTACGCAAACGTCCCCGGCCTCGTGGTCGTGACCCCGGCCACACCGTACGACGCACTGGGGCTGATGCGTTCTGCCGCCCGTAGCCCGGACCCTGTCCTGTTCGCCGAGCACCAGTTGCTCTACGGCATGAAGGGCGAAGTACCGGACGAGTGGTACGAAGTACCCTTTGGCAAGGCCGATATACGTCGACAGGGCAGTGACCTCACGCTGGTCGGCTACTCACGCATGGCCAACGTCGCCGAAGAGGCGGCCGGTATCCTCGCCGAGCGCGGAGTCGATGCCGAAGTTATCGACCTTCGTACTCTTCGGCCTCTCGACATGGACACGGTAGTCGAGTCGGTAAAAAAGACCGGACGAGCGCTGGTAGTAGAAGAGAACTGGAAGACCGGTGGGTTCGCAGCCGAAGTGGCCGCCGGAATTCAGGAACGAGCATTCGACCATCTCGACGGCCCGGTTGGCCGAATTGGTGGAGTGGAAGTGCCGTTCCCCTACAATGGCCGACTTGAGGCGGCCGCCATACCCGACGCCGCCAGGGTGGTGTCCGAGGTATCGAATCTGTTCGGTATCTGACTTCTGAAGGCCAGGTTATGAGCGTGAAGGGATTGGGAGCGAGTAAAGATGGCAACTGAACTGACCATGCCCCAGATGGGCTACGACATGCAGGAAGGCACCGTAGTACGGTGGCTCAAGCTCGAGGGCGCGCAGGTCGAGAAGGGCGAAGTTATCGCCGAAATCGAGACCGACAAGGCCGTCGTGGAGTTCCAGTCCTACGCCGACGGCCTGCTCAGGCGCATCCTCGTGGCCGAGGGCGGCACCGTCCCGGTTGGCCAGGCCATAGCAGTGGTCGGCGAAGCGGATGAAGACATATCAGCCCCCGCATCTGCACCCGCACCTGCCTCTGGCGGCTCGCCAGAACCCGCAGAGTCCAACGACGCCGTGCCCCTGCCCCCAGCGAACTCAGCAGATGAGGCCCCCGTAGCCGATGCACCCGTAGCCGAGGCTTCGGATACGAGCGCCCCAGCCGCCGATGTGGGACGCGTGCGCGCCTCTCCTGTAGCTCGCAAGATCGCCGAGGAGCGAGGCGTCGACCTCTCCCAGATAGTCGGCACCGGCCCCGGAGGCCGCATCACCAGGGAAGACGTCGAGGGCTACGTGCCCGACCCGTCAGCATCTCCAACTTCGGCCCCGGCCCCGGCCGCTGCCATTCCCCTGCCTGCCCCAGGGGCCCCGGCCTTTGCCGCCGCCCCTGTCGCCGCTACGGGGACAGCCGGGGCCGCGCTGGAAGGCGACATGGTCCCCCTCAGCCGCATGCGCAAGCAGATTGCCAAGGTAACCGTCCGCAGCAAGACCGAGGCCCCGCACTTCTACGTCGCGGCCGAAGTGGACATGACCCAGGCCATGGAAATGCGCAGGCAAATCAACGCCAGCCCCGACTTCGAGGGCGCCAAGGTCTCGGTCAACGACCTCATACTGAAGGCCTGCATTGGGGCGCTAAAGGCCCACCCCAAGTTCAATGCCACGTTCACGGGGGATGGCATTCAGATGCACGAGCACATCAACATCGGAATGGCCATCGCCGAAGACGAGGGCCTGATCGTCCCTGCGATCCGGGACGCCCACGACATGTCTCTCAAGCAGCTTGCCATCGCCAGCCGGGACCTGGCCGTGCGTTCCAGAGGCGGCTCCCTGACGGCGGACGAATACACCAGCGGCACCTTTACCGTAAGCAACCTGGGCATGTTCGATGTCACCAGTTTCACAGCCATAATTTACCCACCTCAGTCGGCCGTCGTGGCCGTTGGCTCAGTGGCGAAAAAACCAGTCGTACGAGGCGACAAAATTACTGTGGCCGACATCATGACAGCGACGCTTTCAGCGGACCATCGCATCGTCGACGGAGCCGAAGGCGCACTGTTCATCGGCGAGGTAAAGTCGATCCTGGAAAATCCGTATCAGCTGCTCGTATAGCGAGCAAAGGCCAGTAATTTGAAACTGATTACCGAGCCCAGCGTCTACCTGACCACCCGCACCGCGGTTGACTGGGAGGCTATAGCCGAGTTTCTCGCAGCCGAGGGCGTTCCGCCGATACCGGACAGCATTCGAGCTGGCGAAGACGAGTCGGCCGCAGTCGTCGAGGTCTCCGCCCGCATGTGCTACATGAGTTACGGTCGGGGTAGACGCGACATCGCTGACTTCGTAAACAACCTGCTCGCATCAAAAGACGGAAGTGTCTTTGAACACGTCAATTACGGGTTCGTCGTCACCGGCGTATCTCGTAGCCTCACTCACGAACTTGTGAGGCACAGGGCCGGGTTTGCTTACAGTCAGCGCTCGCAGCGCTACGTGGACGAGTCGAGTGCCGCTTTCGTCGTGCCCCCTGCGCTGGCACGAGAGGTGGGCGACGTAGAGACGGCGTCCAAGGTGTTCGAAAAGGCAGTAGAGTTCGCCTCTTCCAGCTACGACGAACTGGTGATCGCGCTGGAAAAAGCGCTGCCAGCCGACCTGTTCGAACTCAAAACCGATCGGCGCAAGGCCATCAGGCAGGCGGCCCGGTCGGTGCTCCCCAACGCGACAGAAACCAAGATATTCGTCACCGCCAACGTCCGTGCTTGGCGTCACTTCATCGAAATGCGAACTACACCATTTGCAGATTGGGAGATACGCAACCTGGCACTGCGCATACTCGCCCTTTTGGAAGAGGAAGCGCCGCTGTTGTTCGGCGATTTCACCGTCGAACAGCTACCCGACGGCACCTCCGTAGCCTCCTCCAAGTACACCAAGGTCTAACACCTTTTTGGGCATTGGCTTGGGCAAGGGTATGGACCGGTTCGCGGGCAGGGTCGTCATAGTTACCGGGGCCAGTTCCGGAATTGGTGCAGCCACGGCCGAGGCATTCGCGCGTGAGGGTGCCGCCGTCGGACTGGCTGCCCGTCGACAAAAAGAGGGCCAGGCCGTCGCCGACCGCATCAACACCTCTGGCGGCCGCGCCATCTTCGTCCGAACCGATGTCAGCGACTGTGCCCAGGTTGAGAATCTCGTTGAGGCGACCGTCTCAGAGTTCGGACGCCTCGACTTCGGCGTGAACAACGCCGGGTCCGAAGGCGCGCGGGCACCGACGGGCGAGTATCCGTTGGACGAGTGGGACCGGGTATTCGGGGTGAACCTGACCGGGGTCTTCCTGTGCATGAAGTACCAGATTCCCCACATTCTTGACGACAATTCGGGTGGCGGCGCAATCGTCAACGTGGCTTCCGGCAACGGCCTGGTCGGCGGAGCCGGGGTGCCCGGCTACATCGCCAGCAAGCATGCCGCCGTGGGCCTCACCAAATCTGCGGCGCTGGAGTACGCACCGCTCGGCCTGCGTATAAACGCCCTGTGCACCTCCAGCGTGGCAACCCCAATGCAGGACCGCATATTCGGCGGCGACGCTCCCGAGATCATGGCAAAGGTAGCCGACATGCACCCCAGCGGCACTATCTCCACGTCCGAAGAGTGCGCGGGGGCCATCATGTGGCTGTGCTCGGGCGCGGCGTCTTACGTGACCGGCTACTCCTACGTTATGGACGGAGGCTGGCTGGCCCGCTAGGCGGCTACTGGCGCAGCGTCACTGGCTCGTGCTCGGTGACAGGCGCGTTGTGGGCCGCGATCAGTTCGTCGATGGTCTGGGCGAACTGGTGGTCCTGTATGGGTCCGTCCCAGCGCGGAAACACCGTGCCATCGGCGTTCAGGAACACAGTCACCGGCAACCCGCGCACGGCGTAGTCGATGACTGGCTTACGAGAGGGTGGCGCACCGGCGGGATAGGTAATGCCCAGTTCGCCCAGTAACTGAATGGCGTTGTTGCGGTTGCCCAGTCCCGTGAAAACCCCTACATCCATACCGAGAATGATTACCTCATCGCCGCGGGCCTTGTGCACTCGCTGGAAACCGGGCATTTCCGCCCGGCACGGCGGGCAGTCACCGGCCCAGAAGTTGAGCGCCACCGGCTTGCCGAGCGCCAAAACGTCGTTGAAGCTGATGTTGGTGCCGCCCAACAGTTCCTGGCCCTGGTAGACCTCGAAGTCGAAGTCTGAACTCGAATTGGAGGTGCTGACCGCTTGCAAGGTGCCGAACACTACCAGCGCTAAAACCGCTACGAGCACGAAGCTCAGTATCAGGTTAGAAGGGCGCTTGTAGAACGGAATCTCCGCGGCCCTTGCCGCCACCTGCGGTCGGTTCGCCCGTTTGCGTTCTTTTTTCGTCAACCGTTTAGCCATCGATGCCTCCCAACCCTGTCCGCCTCAACTACGGGCTAACACATGGGTAAATCATGGTTCACCCACTCGCTGCCCTGGTGGCTTAAGTCCACCCCTATTCGATGCGGTCGGCCGGATTTGGGTTTGGCATTGTTAGGGCCTCTTTTCGATCCAGGTCTTCGCTGCGATGGCGGTTCCAGGCCATGAAAAGTCCAAAAACTATGGCTATAGCACTCACTATGGCGGCTATGATAAAGAATTCGACAAACAGGTCCATACCGATGGTCGTCACCGTGGTTTGGAACTCGGCGATGCGGGCGGTGGTCACGGCCGTTGTTTCCCCCACGGTCGGTAGCGGTAGGGGCACGTCTGAGACGAGTAAGGAGAAACGCTGTGCCCCCCAGGCTGTAATAGCCGCCAGCCCGAACGTCATTCCCAGCAGGCGCATCGCGGTCACCAGCCCGGCGGCAGCGCCCCGGTCCCCGTGACTTACCGGCTCCGTTGCGCCCAGGGCTATCGGGGCGATGACAAGGCCGAACCCGAGGCCGACCATGGCCAGGTGAATGGTCATGGAAGGCTCGCCGATGTCCAGGCCCCAGGTTGTCATAAGGCCGTATCCCCCGGCGATGAGTATTAGGCCCAGCACCGTCGGCAAGCGGTAGTCCATGCGCTGGCAGGCCAGCCCTCCGATTATTGCCCCGATAGGCATTGCGACGGTCATACGCATCAACCTCAGGCCGCCTTCCAATGCTGAATGGCCCATTAGATAGGTGGTCATATAGGGAATGGACACCATGCCGATTATTAGGGCCACGCCGATGAGCAGGTGGCTGGAGTTCGCTGTCAGCACCGTGATGCTACGGAACATCGAGTTGGGCAGCAGCGTTACCCTGGCGGTCCGTTGCCTGTAGACGAACGCCGCCAGCGCCGCACCGGCTAATAGGAAGTAGCCAGCCATTGCCAGGTCCAGGCGGTCGATGCGGGAAAGCCCGACGGTAAGGGAAGCCAGGCTGATCGCGAGGAAAATGCCACCGAGGTAGTCCACTTTCGATCTGAACCTGGGACTCGGGCCTAAAAGCATGAATAGCGCTATTAATACGATGACGCCAAGGGGGATGTTCATCCAGAACACCCACGGCCAGTCGAGGTAGCGCCCGACCAGTCCGCCCCATAGCGGGCCGATAACGCCTCCTGCTTCAGCCGAGCCCCCTACCAGTCCGAATGCCAGGCCTCTATTCCCCCTGGGAAACAGGTCTCCAATTATGGCTATGGCAATTGGCAACATTGCGCCCGCGCCAACGGCCTGGAGGACTCGGAAGGTTATGAACGATGACAGGTTGGGCGCGAGCGCAGCCGCCACCGACCAGCCCATGAAGATGACCATTGCCCAGGCGAACATGCGCCGGTGCCCGAAGGCGTCCGACATGGAGCCGACCAGTGGCATAGCAGCCACGTAGCCCAGGAGATAGGCAGTAATTGTCCAGGACGCCTTGTCGAGTTCCGTGGGCGGAATCCTGAAATCGAGCATTATGTCTTGCAGGACGGTGACGATGACCGTCTGGTCGTCGGCGGCGACGAAAACGCCAAGACATATGGGAATGAGCGCCACGTACGGCGAGGTGCGACGCATGTGAGGCTACGGGGTGTCCGGTGCCTTGATGCTGACCGGTTCGTTGAATTTTGACAGGGAGACCACCCGGACCGTGTCCGGACCGTCGGAGGGGGTGACCTTTCCGATAAACCTCGCCTGCTTCAGATACAGGGTAATGGTGTCGATTTCCATCTCGATGCCCACGACCCCGTCTTCCACCGTGACCCCGAGAAGGGCTCTCAGGGAGCCAGCCGGTACTTTGCCGGTGATCCTGTAAACGTCGCGGTCTGAGCCATCAAAGACCGCCCCGGTTACTTCGTCCATTACCGAGGAGATGCCCTCTTTGGGGTTGAAGAACGCGATTGGCGAGACGTTCGCGTCGATTTTCTGCCACTCTCCGGTAAGAGGGTTGGTCATGTAGTTGACGTCGCCAATGGCGATGAGCTTGGCGTTGATGGGGATGTTGCCGAACAGCCCCGCGAACTCGGCGTAGAGCCTGTCGGGTGGCTGTACGTCGCCGGTTGTCTCTTCCACGTCGAGGCCTGGCAGGAAAGCAGTCGTGCCAACTTCGTGCGTCATTTCAAAATGGAAGGTTTCGAGGCCGGACATCAGGTCGGCTGAACGGCCAAGCACTTCGACGACGGTCAAGGGCTCTGGCGTCGGACCGGGAGTGGCGACCGGGTCGGAGCTCCCGCAAGCCGATGCCAGCACGATGGCGAGACTCGCCGATAAAACGGCCAGAGCTAGTAACTTTGAACGCCGCATAGTTCGCACATCTTATCCCTACGCCGGTTTAACAACAGGCGGTTTCTGAGGGGGCATTGTTTATGGGCAGACGCAAAGAGGCCCCGCCCTCGATTTTATTCGTGGGGTGGGGCCTCTCGATTGCTTCAATTTGCGCCGGTTAGGTTATCGGTCGTTCTTAATACGCCTGGTCCTCAGGACCATGGCACCGCCGCCGATGATAAGGACCAGCGCGCCGGCCAGTGCCATCATGGCCATAATCGCGACGGACTCGTCACCGGTCTTGGACAGGCCAATACCGAGTTCGGGACCGACCGGCTCCAACCCGCCTTCGGCCATCGTGTAGGTGGCCATCAGCTGAGCAGATACGTATGCCTGGTCTGCACCGCCCTCATTGCTACCGGACGCTATCGTGCCGTCGGCGTCGGCGTCGACTCCGTGTAGAGCGGTTGTCAACAGGCCCAGTACCGGGGTCAGGTTGAGCTTGGCTGCGAACAGGCTGCTCTCCCCCAGCGACACGAGCGCTATGTCACGAGCGGCAATTGCCCGGTCCGCAGCGTTTCCGCCACTGGCCTCAACGAGCGCTGCGTTGGTGGTGAAGATGACCTCACCCGCTTCTTGGGCTGCGAAGGTCGCATGCTTGCTATCTTCGGCGTGGAGCAGTACCCCAAGGCCGTCGCCCGGGTTACCGAACGAAGCGTCGAAGTTGGCTCCGTCCACACCCTCAATAATGTTGAGGACGTGGTGCGTGTGGAGCTGCACTTCTTCCAGTGTGGCCGCGTTGATCGCCAATTCGACATGATCAATCGCCATCTGGAGCTGCGTCCTGAGGTTGGCCAGGATGCCGCTGTCGGTTCCTGGAGGCCAACTGGTGAGCAGGTGCCGGACGTGGGCCGCTCCTGCGAGCGGAATCCGGTGGCTGAAGGCAATTACGCCGGAGGGCTCGGGATCCGTATCGGGCGCCGGCTCTACGGTTACTACGAACTTGTTGTAGCTGGCGATGAGATTTTCACCGTCGGCGGAAACAAATACGTGGGCGATGGTGCCATCAGCACCTACCGCCATGATGCCGGTGCTGAGCTTGGCCGACCCGTCGTCGGTGATAAGCCAGCCTTCAAGGGCCGTGTCGGCAGACTGTGCCGGTACGTCCTTCATGGCAATGGTTATTGTGTCTCCAAGGCTTACGCTATCAGAGATAATGGCGGTGCCAGAGGCACCTGCCGCAGATATCAACACGGGTTCCTGGGCCATTGCTAGGCCAGTGGGAAGCGCCATGGTTAGCAATAGGGCCAGGAGGGATGCGACCCTGACTCCGGGTCTCTTAATGGACATTTAGTTGGTAACCCCCTGATTTAGGCAAAACGACTACTAGGCCTCGCCGATGACAAAAAGGTACCACAAGCGCGCGGCGTGGCCTAGGCTTGGCTGGGGAATTTTAACACAGATATTAAAGATCGCCCACGAGGACCTGGTCTCCTGTGGGGTCGCTGCTACCGCCAGCAGGCTCAACAGTGATACCGATTGCGTCGAATTCACCCACCGGAACTACTAGCTGAATGACCGTTTGGCCGTACCCAGATGCATCGACGGTGAACGTGTCAATGCTGGTGCGTAAACCGTCTTTTATGAGCCAGATTTGATAGACCAGATCATCCGGTAAAGGCGGAAGATCCAAAACCGCGAGAATGCCGATGCGGCCGTCACTGGACATAAACATCATGCCCCGGGCAGACGCCGACCGCTGGGATGACCACAGCATGTTCACCGAACTGTTCGGCGTGGCGGCCATGTAGGTGAGGGATCTTTGTTCTTTAACGATGTCCATCATCTCGGACTCGTTCTGGGCGACGGTCTGCACCTGGTTGGCCAGGTCTGTCTGCTCGTTCATCACGTCGGAGAGCAGTTCGTCGACCTCGGCCATCGCGGAAGACTCCTGTTCTACGACGGCAGCCAACTCTTGCTGATCGGCCGTGACCGCGTTGATTTTGTCGGTCACGACCTGCAAGTCTTCTTGTATGCCCTGTTGCACTTCTTTTTGTAGCTCTGCTCGGGCGACCGTGTCCTGCAACCCCAGTGCCTCTACGTTCTGGGCCAGTTCGGTTGCGTTGCTTTCCACCGAGGCAAGCCGGTTGTCTAGCCACACTCCTCCGACTACAAGTAATGCGATTGCGACGGCACCCAGGCCCATAGCCGGGTTGGTCCAGTGGCTGCTCGTCAGTGTTGCCACAAGGACCCGCAGGCCGGTCTGGGCACGCCCCGTACTTGCCTGCGGGACGGTGTTGACTCGGACGCCGATTCCAGAAGCTGATTCGGATTGGGCGCCAAGGTCGGCGTCTACCCTGGCGAACAGTGCGCGCGCCACCCGGTCGGGAACGGGCGAGCGCTCGGCCTGGGCGGCCAGCGACGCGAGGGTGTCGGCGGCCTCGGCCAACTCCGGGTGGGTCTCGGGGCAGTCTGAGAGGTGCGCCTCGAATTCTGCCCGTTCATTTTCAGGAAGGGCTCCGAGAACGTAGAGTTCGTAGTCGTCTTGTATTCGTTGGCAGTTCATAGCTCTATCTATTACTAACGTAGCGCCTGCCCAGGCGGATTTCCGGTCTAGAGACTGCGTTAGCCTTCACAACCCCATTGCGCCATACGCGCACTCTGTTACCCCATAACATCGCGGCTGACCGTCCCTCTGAGTTTTTTCAGCGCCAGCCTCATCCGTGTTTTGACGGTCCCCAGTGGCTGCTCAAGGCGGGCGGCGATTTCGGTATGTGTCAGTCCGCCGAAGTAGGCGAGTTCTACTACCGCTCGCTGTTCGGGCCGCAGCGTCTTGAGGGCTTCGTCTAGAACTCCCCGCTGGAACTGGGCGGTGGCGAAGCGGACCGGGTCGCTGCTGTCGTCGGAGGGGATGTCGAGCGTCTCGACCTCGCGGGAGGATCGCTGCTGCTCCCTGCGGTTGCGTCGCCTTATCTCGTCGATGGCCCTGTGGTGGACGATGCTGAACAGCCAGGCCGTTACCTTGCCCCGCCCCTTCTTGTAGCTACCGGCCCGACGCCAGACGTTGAAAAACGCGTCCTGTGTTACCTCTTCCGCACCGCCGGGGTCTCTGAGGATTTTTATGGCGAACGAGTAGGCGGCGGTCGAGTATCGCCGGTACAGGTCTGCCAGGGCGTCGCGACGCTGTTCGGCTATTAGGTCGAGTATTTCCTCGTCGCTCAGATCCTTCAGGTCGGGGGCTTGGTCGCTCACAGGGACCGAATTATATCGGCATTCCCGCTCGGACGGGCTTGTGCGGCAAGTTGGTATGAGGGGACGCAGATTCCGTTGACACCCCGTTCGGTCGCCCATACACTCGCCGCCGTGAATAGACTGTCTGGAAAGGTCGCAATAGTTACGGGCGCTGCCGGTGGCATGGGCGCCGCCGAGGCCCGGCTCTTCGCTAGAGAAGGGGCGAGCGTCGTCGTCGCTGACGTACAAGACGAACGCGGCGCCGAAGTGGCCAGGGAGATAAACGACTCTGGTGGCTCGGCGCGATACGTCTCTTTGGACGTGTCGAGTGAAGCCGCCTGGACCGGCGTTATCCGCGACACCGTCCGGGACAACGGCCGGGTCGACGTACTGGTGAACAACGCCGGTGTTGGCGGAGGCGGCGTTGGGATAGTCGATTTCACCACGCAGGACTGGGACCGCATTGTTGGGGTCAACGCTACCGGGGTGTTTCTCGGTACCAAGCACGCTGCGCTCGCT
>Ga0114999_10008787_pt1 | contig 11201 bp, 8 predicted proteins | sample ArcticOcean_MG_C_3_FD_89820 | JGI IMG/M metagenome (GOLD analysis project Ga0114999, IMG submission 89820) | Marine microbial communities from western Arctic Ocean - ArcticOcean_MG_CB8_126 | ecosystem: Environmental > Aquatic > Marine > Oceanic | place: Arctic Ocean: Canada Basin | collected...
ATATAAGTTTACCCAAGATAAAAAATTAAAAGCAGAAATTGAAGGTTTAGATAAGAGGGCAATATACTCAAAAGAGTTGTCACGGTTTCCAGAATTAAAGGGAGTGATACCGGCCACTAAGATTGAAGAGTATTATAATCAAAAAAAAACTTATTACATAAACATTGGGACGCATGGTTTTTACCTTCTAGGAGAGAAAAATCCATTAAAACTATCTAACATACCAAGATTTGGCAGTGCAGCAACCGCAAAGTATAGGGCCCGAGTACAAGCTAAAGGTGGTGGATCATATCAATTCACATTTGAAATGGCTTTTTCAATAAAATCGGGAGAGAGATCGCCTTACAATATTGCTCCAATTGTAAATAAAAAGAATGTAAAAATTAACACTGATAAGTTAGAATTAGATTGGTTTCTAAAATGATGTCATTCAAAGAAATGCTTACAGAGGACAAGGCAGGAAAAAACCTTCATCTTGAACACCTAGAGGATGAAATCCTTAATTTTGGTGTTGATGGTGGCCGTGCTGCTATTAACTTCCTGCGCTCATTGAGAGATATGCTTGCTGGTTCAAGTCGTAGTGCTGTCAATATGACAGTGAAGTGGGATGGTGCCCCTGCTATATTCGCAGGGATTGAACCAGAGACAGGTGATTTCTTTGTAGCAAAGAAGTCAGTGTTCAATGTGAATCCAAAGTTGTATAAGACTGAAGGAGAAATAGATGATGATCTATCCGGCACTCTCAATTCTAAATTTAAAGTCGCATTACAAGAGTTTTCAAAATTGGGAATTAAGGGTGTTCTTCAAGGTGATCTTATGTTCACTGATGATATCGAAACAACTACGATTGATGGGCAAAAATACTATACTTTTCAGCCTAATACTATCGTTTATGCTGCACCTGTTGATAGTGATATTGGTCGTATTTTCAATGCCGCAAAGGTTGGTATAGTCTGGCACACAACATATAGAGGTAAAAAATTACAGGATATGAAAGCGTCCTTTGGTGCAAATATATCAAAGCTCACTAAGACAAGTTCTGTGTGGATGGATGATGCAACATATAAGGATGTATCTGGTAAAGCTACATTCACAGAGAGAGAAACTACGGCAATCACTGCTATACTATCACAAACTGGTACAACTTTTCAGAAGATTAACGGACCAAAACTAAGAGCATTCCTCAAACTACAGGACAGTATGACAGGAACTCTTGCTGGTGCATCTCTCAAGACATATAACAACAGTAAGGTTCGTGCTGGAGAAAAGATTACTAATCCTGCCGCACATGCAAAAGGATATGAGAAGTGGGTATTTGATTCCATCCAGAAACAGATTGACAAGGTAAAGAGTGAAAAGGGTAAGAAGAAATATACAGACATGCAGAAGGAATATGTGAGAGAAGTAAAAAAACATACTACCAACTTGGTTCAAGCTATTACATTTCAGAACCTATTAGTTGATGCAAAGTCACAAATTGTAAATAAACTAAATAGTGTGAAGGGATTGACAGATACATTTATTCGCACTAGTAATGGATATAAAGTGACAAATCCCGAAGGTTATGTTGCTATTGATAGGGTGAGTGGAGATGCTGTTAAACTTGTAGACCGTATGGAGTTCTCATTTAACAACTTCACAGCAATAAAGGCATGGGATAAATGAACACGTTTTTAGATTTAAATGAAAAAGTTTATGGCAAAAAAGTCAGCATAGCTACACGTCGAAAACAAGCTCGCAGAATGAGAATGTTGTCCAAACAAACTGCATTTAAAATGAAAAAAAAGCGCACTATGATGCGAGTAAGAAGTGCAGAAAAGATTGGTAAGGCTGCAAGAAAACAAACAATTAATAAATTTAGACTTAAAGTATATCCTAATTATCATAGTATGTCGATAATGGCTAAAATTAAAGCAGATCAAATCGTTATGCAAAGATTTGGAAAGAGGATTGAAAAAATATCAAAGCGGGCAGCAATAAAACTTCGTCAAGGTGAACCCGATAGAGTTAAAAAGTTTAGGGCCGGTCTTGCCGCTAAGTCAGCACCCATTAAGAAAACTCCAAAACTATCAACAAAACCAATGGTCGCAAAGAAAATAACAAGAAAGCCAATAAGTCACTTCCTACGAAAAGGTAGTGAAACGCAACATAAACAAGAATATGGTGCATTTGGTGGAACGGAATAGCACAAATGAAAAAATTTAGCGAGTTAATGGAAAAAAGTGGTGATACAGCTATATTTACTTTTGGGCGCCTAAATCCTCCAACCACGGGGCATGGTAAACTTATTGATGCCATGGCCCGAGAGCAAAAGAAAAATGCTGGTGCCAAGATGCATGTTTTTGTTTCTCATTCACAGGATGCAAAAAAGAATCCATTGGATTATAAAAGAAAAGTTGCATATATTAAAAAGATGTTTCCAAAACATGCAAAGAATGTCACCACAGATAGTTCACGAAACATTTTTGAAGTTCTTGTGTCTCTTTACAATAAGGATTATGCTTCTATAATTATGGTCGTTGGAAGTGATAGAGTGGATGAATTTGAGAAGCTTATAAACGAATATAATGGGGTTAAGTCTCGTCATGGTTATTATGGATTTGACAATGTAGAAGTTGTGTCGGCTGGTGAACGTGATCCAGATGCTGAAGGGCTTGAGGGCATGAGTGCCAGCAAGATGAGAAAAGCTGCAATGGATGGTGACTTTGATTCTTTCAGTCAGGGTGTCCCATCTGATTTTAAGGATGTTAAAAAGTTATATGCAGATGTTCGTAGTAAGATGGGCATTCGTGAAGAAAAAGACATGGGTGAGATGGATGTTTATGAAGAGATGCGTGATGATTATCTCACAGGAAAGCTTTGGAATGTTGGTGATATTGTAGAAGCAAATGGAATGAGTGGTGAGATTGTTCGTAAGGGAACAAATTATATTTCATTTATGACAGAAGATGGTAAAGTTCATAAAGCATGGTTAAGTGATATTACGGAAAAAAGAACATCAGGTCCAGATGTTTCTACAAGAGCAGGAAGACGGGCTTGGTATAATGAAAGAATGAGAAGAGCAAGAGCAGCAGGCCATCCAAATCCTAAAAGGTATGCATCTCAAGCTGCATTGGAAACTGGATGGGGCAGATCGAAATCTGCTAAAGGTAATCTAGTTGGAATGAAAGCTCGTAAGAAGCAAGCTGCTGAAAGAAAACGGACAACAGAAGTGGAAGATGGTAAAACTGTAAAAACCTCTGCTCGTTTTGCAAAATTTGATAAAGAAGAAGGTGGTATTAGTCAGCATGGTAGAGAATGGAAAGGTGGACTGACAAAATCTGGCGGTCGTAAATATGCTACTGATCCAGATTATGGGAAAAAGATTTCATCAATAAGTAAGATGTATGGCAAAGATCAGGATGAATTAAACACACCGGCTAAGAAATCACCCAAGTTAGATGCTCCAAAGAAAACTAAACCAGTTGTTGCGTCTGCTCCAAAGAAAACTAAACCAGTTGTTGCGTCTGCTCCAAAGAAGAAATCTACACAGAGTTTTGGTCAAGCATTCGCAGCTGCTCGTAAGAAAGAAGGTGGGCCCGGTGGTATATTTACTTGGAAAGGTAAAAAGTATAATACACGCCGTGCTGATGATCCAAAACCAGCAAAAACAATGACTGCATCCTATGATCCAGAACTTAATGAAAATGCAAAAGAAAGAAGAAGAAATAATTTAGCAAATACTCAAGGTAGACCGAGTACGAGACACTATAAACCAAATATAGTGAAGGTAAAAAAACAGAAGTTGGCAACCGCAAAGAAGTTGCCAACTGTAAAGACAATTAAAACTACTGCAAAGAAGTTATCAAAGGCAAAGACATATGGTTCTACTAATACTCCTTTTAAAGCAAAACCAATACAAGCAATGAAAATTACATCTAAACCTAAATCTAAATCTAAACCTATAAATGCATCTTATGAGCTTGATGAGATGGCATGGTTTATGAAAGCGAAAGCAAAGATTGATCAAATGACTCATCCAAGGGCTTATGATAAAATGATCAAAGATTATGTTAATAGATTGAAATCTTCATCAATGGACCACCCCGGACATATTGCGGGAGAAGTTGCAAGAGAATATGGTGTTCCTGCCAGAAATTTCCAACAGTATGTCAACAAGCTTGTCAGCACCGGCGTTCTTCCAAGTGATTTGAAAGCACAGTATCAAGATGAGGGTTTTTCGTTTAAAGATTTTGTTAACCAAATTCAAGAAGTAAAAAAAAATGATGAACGCATTGTTTGGAAGAAACCTCATCATAAATCTGAACATGATGAAGCTGTAGATGAGGGTTTGGTGGACAATATGTTTTCATTGTTCGGCAAAGGTAAAAAACCGGAAGGAAAGTTACTTGGTGGTTCTAAAGCAGCAAGTAACTTGATTAAAAAAGCTAAAAAAGCTCAATCTGACCGTGCTGCTAAAGAAAAGAAGAATGAGGAATACGAATGAACGAGTGGGGCGAGATTGAGGAAGCGTCAGAGTACGATGGAAGGTCAGTAACCCTAAATAAACCAATGACAGGAAATGTTAAAAAGTCAAAGGTTTATGTTAAGAATGAAAAAGGTAATGTGGTAAAGGTGGAGTTTGGTGATCCTAATATGACAATTAAGAAGCATATACCAGCAAGAAGAAAAAGTTTTCGGGCAAGACATAATTGCGACAACCCAGGCCCAAAATGGATGGCTCGTTATTGGTCTTGCAAAGCATGGTAAAGGAAATAAAAAATGTCAAGTTATAGAAAAACAATGCGTCAAGCACTTGAAGAAATGTCAGTGATTAGTGAGGCAAAGTATGACCTCTACCATAAAGACTTTTCCACTGCTATGCAACATGCATACAAGATGGCAAAGAAACTTCATGGTATCACAATCAGTCCTGACGAGATTTCTGATAAGGTCGCAACTGGTCCCAGAAAACCATCAGAGGGTAAGACAAACAAGTATCGTCTGGAAGGTGATGGGGGTGGCATCCAAATTCAAGTATACAACAAGGGTGGTTCAAAACCATTTGAGTTAAATATGTATAAAGAAGAATTTGAACTTGATGAAGCATCCCAGGCATTTGATAATGTTTTGGCTATGAATCCGCCAATCCTTGGGAAACAACAAGACCCTGAGAACACCACAGTAATTCGCCCAAGAAGTTTAGGTGTTGCTATGGCGAGTAAAAATGCATATGCAAAACTTAAAGGTGTCGAAAAGAAGGAAGCAGATGAGTATCTTAGAGATAAAGATAAACCACATAAGTTATCTGATGATCAATTAGAAAAATTAAGAAATAAGAGAGAAAGTGCAAATGAACTTGATGAAAGTCAGTGGGGGGCTCCGGATAAACTTACTCCTGTGCAGCAAGCACACCGGGATCATGAAGCTATGGGACATGTCCACCATCAATCAGCCGTAAGCGCAATGAAAGCTGGGTACAGTAAGAAGGAGGTTCATGCTCATCTTGACAAACATTTTCCGGGCGGCATACATCCAACTGTCAAGACGGCGGTCGATAATCACTTTGCTAAGAAAGCAGGAGTGCAGAATAGTGAATACAACCCTACAGCTGATGAAGATGTTGAACTTGATGAAGCAAAGATGAGTTCTTCTCAAATTGTTATGCTAAAAAAGGCATATGAGCCAATGCGTGATAAGAAAATTGGTATGGAAAATGCTGATAGATTATCTAAAATGATGAACAAGGTTGCTGGAGATAAAGAAGCACTTATGCAGTTATTCAAAGCAGACATTCCTTTTGTTAGTCAGAGTGCAGTAACAAAACTTATTACTAAGCACGGCATGAAAGGTGCAGAGATCAATAAGTTAAGAGAAGGGCATGAAATTAATGAAGTTCTTCCATTTGTAGTTGGGGCTGCTGCTAGATTAGCAGCGCCAATAATTACTAGAAAATTAGCATCCACAGCACTTGGCACTGCTGCAAGAACTGCCGCCCGCCGCACCGTAGGCGCTCTCACTAAAAGAGGTTTAGTGGGCACAGCTGCTAGAAAATTAGCAACAGGAGCAGTAAGGACTGTTGGAGGAGCAGCAAATGCTGCAAGAACTGCCGCTACTGTGGGTGCTGCACCAGCAGCTGAACCAGCAGCACCTCCTTCTGACGATGCACAGCAAGAACGTGATGGTGCCCGAGCGCAAGCTGAAAAACAACGTGCGGCAGATCAAGCAGCACAACAAGATGCAGCACAACGCAAAGCTGCGGCATATAATATGACAACGGAAGCAAGTGCATATTCAGATGCAAGAAGAGCAATGGCCTTTGATCCGTCAACAAAACAAAAGTTTTCTAAAAATATTTCTGCATCAGATGACGATATCAAATCAGCAGATAAAAATATCATAATGCAGCTTCGTGATGTTGTCTCACTAAAAGGTGTTGGTAAATTGACACTGAAACCAAGTGAAGAGAAAAAACTGAAAAAGAGTGGCAGTGGTTATACAAAGACTGCTGGAAGTGGCTTTGTAGAATTTGCAAATGGAAGAAAAGAAAAGATTGATTTAAAGATTGCTCAAGCAATTCTTGATAAATATAATAAGCAAAGAAAACCATCTGATAAAGAGAGCTTTCAAGCAAAAATTTCTAAATCTAAAAAAGACATGTTAAAAGCTTTAAAAGAAACGATCCAAATAGACAAAAACAGAACTTCTCTCAGTAAGGTAAAAAACTTCATGAAAGAGAATGAGGAGAAATAACATGGGTAAAAAATACCTAGACACAAGAACTTATACTTTGGAAGCATCTGTTATGGATGTTTGGGATAATTTAGAGGAAGAAGAGCAAATTTTTGAAGCCGTTGTTCGAGAAGGAATGAAAAAACTTGATCCAGTTGGTCAAGCAGATGGTGACATTAACAACGATGACGTTGAAGATGAAACTGATGATTATCTAAAAAATCGACGTAGAGTGATTGGTCGGGCAATGAAAGGTAAGAAGACTCTGAAAGCCAATTATGGAATGGGTGAAGATTTTGACCTTGATGAAGGCACAAAACAGGTTCTTGCTCATGGGGGCAAGGGTCAGTATAAAGCAGTTAAGGATGGTGACATTACCAAAGTTATGTATAAGGGCAAGGTAGTTGGAACTGCTGACTTTGATAGAGGCGCAGATAGTTTCTTCGCAAGTATCAAAGGTGTGAGGGGTCAGAAGTCTTTTGACGATGCACAGGCAATGGTAAATTATTTTGCAAAGAACAAGATCACAGAAGAAGTTCTTGATGAAGCAGACGAATTAGATATTGGCGCTGGTAGTAAGAGACCACGCCTAGGGATGCTCCCACCAAAAGATCGTAGGCCTGGACCGGAACCACGAAGAGGGATGCCTGTTACAGTCGATAGAATGCCTAAATCGACACCACGCCGAGGGATGCTCCCACCAAAAGATCGTGAAGGTAGAGTTAAACCAAGTAGACAGATGCTTCAGAAGTCTTCTTCCGAATTAGATATTGGCGCAAAGAAAGATTCTGATCCAAACAGAAGCGATGCTAAGAGTCAGAGAAGAATCCCTCGTAAAAAAATGGGTGGTGATGGTGGAGCAGCTGCTGATGATTTAGGTGGTCCAAAGGGTATGAAGCCAGTAAGCGCAACGGGCGGTAAAGAATTAGATATTGCTCCAGGCGGTCCAGATAAAGAGATCAAGAATCAATCACGAGAAATAAAGAATCCTGCTAAAGAGATCAAGAATCCTGCCAAAGAGATGGAGAGAGATTCTGGTGGATACAAGCCAATTACTGGAAAAGAAAAACCATCTGGTGGATATAAGTCAATTACTGGAAAAGAAAAATCATCCGGTGGATATAAGTCAATTGGTGAAGCAAGACAAAAGCCATATGTTTCCTCTGACTCAGATGGTAAGCATGTTATGAATGCTTCTGGTCAAAAAATCAAATCTTTTAAAGACATGGCAGCAGCAAATGCATATTTGAAAAGACACTATAATGAATTAATGGATGAAAGTTTTGAGATTCGACAGTATCAAGAGTTTAAAGTGCAAAGTATGAGAGAAGCACTAGAGGAAGTTTGGGGAAAGTAAATGCTCAACGAAAATGATTTACAAGAGTTACATTTAATTGCAGAATTGAGCAAAAAAGAATCTGCTCAACAAACAATCGGTAGAATGCCTGCCGGGGAAGCCCGGGAAAAAGCTCAAGCAAAATTTGATAAATTCTTTGGCGGTGATGGTGAAAAAGCTAAAGCTACAAAAACAAAAGCTGATTTTAAAAAAGGTGAATTTGAAATAGTAGGAGATCCATTACAGCCAAAGAAGAGAGATGCCAGAGGTAATCTGACAGATGTGGATACTGCTCCAAAAGAATTAGATATTGGTTCTGCTAAATCTTCCGGCGGAATAAGTAATTTTCTCAAGAAAAGAAGAGAAAAGACAGCCGCACTTGCTAAAGGTAGAACAGTTGGTGAACCAGCTACTGGTCAATCAACACAAGTAGATAGAAAAGGCCCGGGCGCATACGATGCGGCTGGAACGCCTGAAGCAAGAAGAGCAAAAAAACTAATAGGTGCCCAAGGTGGAAATGTTCCTAAAGCTGTTGCAAAAGCAAAATCAGATAGACAAGCTAAAGGTATGCTGGGCCCAGCAGCAGCAGCAGCAGCTGATCCTAAAAAAGCCGGATCATCAGATGATGATTTAGCAAAACAAGGTATCAGAGGTGGACCAATTGAGCGCCGCCGCAAACTGGCCAAAGACCTTGCCGATATGCGGGCCGACCGAAAGCCAAGGCCAGAAACTGAAGGTGAACTGGAAAGAGATTATGATGCTCGTCAATCCCCTAACGCATCAGCTGCCGCCACCAAACCTAAATTTGTTGCCCAAAAAGGCGGTCAAACTCCTTCACAAAAAGCAGCATCCAGAACTGGCGCTGATATTTCTACAAACTCTGCTGGGCCATCCCGCCCCGCTAGTAGAACTGGTGCTGATATTTCAGCACCTAAGATTAGACCAGCACCTAAACCAGATCGACAAGCTAAAGGTATGATGGGCCCAAGTGCTGGTTCAGCACCAAGACCAGCACCTACTACTAAAGATGCAGATGAGTTGGATGCTGCTCCAGCACCTAAGATTGCATCACCAAGACCAGCACCTAAACCAGCACCTACTACTAAAGGTGCAGATGAGTTGAATGCTGCTCCAGCACCTAAGATTGCAGCACCAAAACCACCAAAAAAACCAAAACAATCTGCCGTTGACAAGGCGGTTGCGGATAACGCACGTTTCCAAACTGATGAAAGTAAAGACTTTACAGTTCAAAGTATGAGAGAAGCACTTGAAGATGTGTGGAGAAATGGTGCAACCGTTCAAGAGAATCTTAGATCATCCAAAGAATCTAATGGGACGAGAGTTCTAAGAACGGGGAAAACTATGACAGGTGGTCGTCCAGCAGTTATTGAAACAAATCCGAAAGACCCAACGTCTCGTAATATGGGCATGACAAATGAAGAGTTTGCTATTCGAGATTTGACAGAATCTATGACAGATGAAGAATATCAACTCTTTGAAATTTCAGCATCAAGTGCTTTGAGTTTGGCCAAAACTTTCGGCAAGATACCGAAGGGTATTACTGCTGCTCAAATCAGAGCTATGGCTAAAGAATACGGAATTGATCTTAGTGAACTTGAGGGTTCTATTAGTGATATGATGAGAGGTAATTTTGACAATGTTACATATAAGGGCAAACCAATTCCATCTAAAGTAAAGAGCGGTGTTATTAATTCGTTTATGAAAGCCGGTGGAGTGGAAAAAATTGGTAAGGGTAGTGTCAAAGCTGCGGCCAAAGAAGCCGGAAAATTTACAAAAGGTGAAGATGAATCAAAGCTTGACCCGGCCGTCAAGAAACGTCGAAACGAAGTTTTAGGAACAGGAAAAAAAGACTCTAATGCTTCTAAACCAAAAGAAGTTGATACAAAGAAACCCGACTCTGAAAAGGACTCTAAAAAGGTGACTCGTGGAAGAGATAAAGACGGCACTCCTTATGTACAGAAAGACATTACTAAGGATATGGAAAAGCTTTATAAAAAGGAACCAAAATCAGATGGCGCCCCGGGAGAAAAAGATGACGAATTTCTTTCTGATCCAAAATTTAAAGGCAAGTCGAAAAGCAAGCCGGTTGAGATTGAAATAACCAAATACAAAAAAAGTGGTGTGGATACATCAGATGATGACAAAGCATCAAGGAAAGGTGACGCTGTTCCTAAAAAACCCAGAGAGGGGGGTGAAGAACTAGATGCTGCACCAGCACCAAGCGCACCAAAAGACAAGAAGAAGGAGCCTAAAGAGAAGAAGCCTGATCCAACTGAAGATGGAAAATACGCATACTATGAAAAAGACCCAAAAAAGCGTACTAAGAATTCAGCAATGTATAGGACTCAAAAAGGCTATGATGCTGATGCTGATGTTCAAGGAGAATCATTTGATGCTGTTGATGCAACATCAAATTTTTTGAGTAATATTAGTAAAGATGATACTATGTATTCTTGGTCCTTGAGTACTAAAAAATAGTATGAAAAGTGATAAAATAGCTTGACAAATATGATATTAACTGGTAAAGTATACTAATGAAAACACTCATGCAAATGCGGGAAGCCTCTAACGAGGACTTACCAGATATCTATTGTGACTTGGATCAAGTTTTGGTTGCCTTTATAACGGGTGCAGAGAAAGCCATTGGTGGTGACTTTGCAACCTCTGATAAGGATGAGAGATGGAAAACAATAAATCAGACTAAAGGTTTCTGGGCAAACCTTGATTGGATGCCCGGTGCCAAACGTCTGTATCAGTTTATTGAAAAGTATGACCCGTATGTTCTGTCTGCTTTCTCTGGGCGTGATCCATCGTCAAAGAATGGTAAATACAAATGGTTGGCCAAGAATACCAACTGGAAAAGAGGTCGGGTCAATCTGGTTAAACGAGCAGATAAAAAACAATATGCTACAACAGACGGGAAACCGAATGTTCTGATAGATGACTATATAAAGAATATAAAAGAATGGGAAAAGAAGGGTGGTATTGGAGTTCACCACACTGATGTTGCCAAGACCATAAATGATTTGAAGCGTTTAGGATTTAAATAGTATAAATATAAAGAAACATATTCGATAAGAATAGGAGAATTAAAATGTCCCTTTGGAGTAGAAGAAACGCTGGATTTATTGTA
>Ga0114999_10008790_pt1 | contig 11199 bp, 15 predicted proteins | sample ArcticOcean_MG_C_3_FD_89820 | JGI IMG/M metagenome (GOLD analysis project Ga0114999, IMG submission 89820) | Marine microbial communities from western Arctic Ocean - ArcticOcean_MG_CB8_126 | ecosystem: Environmental > Aquatic > Marine > Oceanic | place: Arctic Ocean: Canada Basin | collected...
TATTTGGGTTGGCTTCTAGCAACTGTATTGCAGATGGATTTCCTGATAACTGAGACCAATTAATTTTATCTGGGTCGGCTTCTAACAACTGTATTGCACTTGGATTTTTTGATAGCTGAAACCAATTAATTTTATCTGGGTCGGCTTCTAACAACTGTATTGCACTTGGATTTCCTGATAGACCTAACCAATTAATTTTATCTTGGTTGGCTTCTAACAATTGTATTGCACTTGGATTTCCTGATAGCCAGTACCAGCTAATTTTATCTTGATTAGCTTTTAACAACGCAATAGCAGATGGATTTTGTGATACACCACTCCAATCAAGGTTATCAAAGTTGATGCATGGTCTCAATATCTCCATTTTATTATAAAACATGCAAAATATATTTCAATTTTAATCAAGTAAATCTATAGTGGGAGGCGATGATAAAGAAATAACTTGATTTGAAAAGTATTCAATTATACATGCCTGTTGTGATATTCGCTTGTCTTGTTCCGATATTATTTGTTGTTGTGAAGCACAAACCTTTTTATATTTAATAGAGTCAACCAAATGATTTTCTCGGTTCTGGTTCAATGTGGCTAACCACTTGACATGTCGTTGACACTTTGTATGGGAAGTAAATTTTGATCGAGTTGCAAACGGTTTTGATCCACATGGGCATGATAATTCATATTTAAATACTGGAATAATGTCAGTATAATTTCCGTTTGCATCAATGGTTGGTACATAAATATCTGGAGTAACAACAAGATCCATTTATATTAATATAGTTATAATGACTATAAATCAATTTTTTTATGTGATAAATACTATACACTACTATATTACATGAGTAATGATTTAATTGAGCTAAACTATATCAATACTAAAATGACTACTTTACCAGACTTGCCAAATAATTTAATCAAATTAACATGTCATAGCAACAATTTAATAAATCTACCACCATTACCATTCAAATTGAACGAGTTAAATTGTTCTAAAAATAAATTAACTATTTTACCAAAGTTACCAACCCATTTAACCAAATTAGGTTGTCATGATAATGAATTAATTACTTTACCAGAGTTACCAAATACGTTAAACCTATTAGATTGTCATAATAATAAAATGACGAGTTTACCTCTACTACCATTAACATTATTAGTATTAGATTGTGGTAATAATAAATTAAATACTTTACCACCACTACCCGCATCATTGATTATAATTTCATGCCAAGGTAATTCATTCATGAGAGGCACATACATTCGATTAGTTAATTTCTATGCTGTACATGGAGGTGAATTAGAATGGGCACAAAATAAATTATATGAAATTAATACAGATTTAAAAAATTACACAATGTCCAACTTGAAACATAAAATGATTGATAAAGTGTCTGAACAAGTAGAAATGTTTCTTGGTAGAGACGAATTTCCTATTTTAAAAAAAATAAGTTTATAGTACATGTCGTATCCTGAGGATGATGATGAAATTGATCATGTAACCAATTTAAGCATTGATAATAGATACGATAAAATAACTCTATTTCCACCCAATTTAAGCCGATTACTCATAACAAGTAAACATATAACTGAATTGCCTCCATTCCCAAACAGTTTAAATTATTTCAATTGTTTCAATACTAACCTAACTGCTTTACCCGAGTTACCAAATTCTTTAAGAACTTTAATTTGCGAAAATAATAATAAATTGACTTTAACCGAGTTACCAACTACTTTGACCGCTTTAACCTACTGCGGCAATGATAATGTGACTGTTTTACCACAACTATCACTACTAACCAATTTAGCAATATTAATTTGCAACAATAATGAATTGACCACTTTACCAGAGTTACCAAATATTTTGAATACCTTGAAGTGTTATGGGAACAGATTAACTGTCTTGTCACTAAACCCTAACTTGGTCACATTAGAATGTGACCATAATGAATTAACTGCTTTACCAGAGCTACCACAGGGGTTGACTACATTATATTGTGACTACAATAAATTAAAAGACTTGCCAGATTTACCAGCATCATTGACGAGACTTTCATGTCGAGGTAATTCATTTTCAAAATCAACCTATATTAAACTAGTAGAGTTCTATAGACGTCACAATGACCATGTAAATTTAACATGGGCTCAAAGTAGAATAGATGAAATCAAGTCAGATTTAAACACGTTTGGCGTCGCCAATGTAGGCAGTAAAACGCACGAAGTTACAGGTAATATAATTAAAGGATATCTTGGTCAAGGAGGTACAAAACGTCGTAAACGACAACGAACAAAACGCAAAAAAACTATTCGTAAATCTAAAAAAAATATTATTCATCGATAATTTAGTGCTTTTAAAACTCTTCCCAGTCTTCAACCCCCCATTTAAACCATTTTGTCATGTTTGATGGATGAAATACCTTTTCAATCACTGCTTTATTTTTTTCTAAATTTAGTTGTTTTATTTTTTCATAATCATATGTAAATATACTTGAGTTTTGACTTAAATATATCCAATAAATTTTATCTTGATTGTCTCTCAACAAATGAATAGCATCATTTTCTGAATTTAAACTTAACCAAATCCAGTCTATTTTATCTATATTTTCTCTGAACAATTGAATGGCATTTGAATTTAAATTTAACAACATCCAATTAATTTTATCTTTATTGTCTCTCAACAATTGAATGGCATTTGGATTTGAACTTAAACTATTCCAATAAATTTTATCTTGATTTTCTCTCAATAATTGCATTGCACTTGGATTTCTACTTAAATTAATCCAATTGATTTTATCCTGATTTTCTGTCAATAATTGAATGGCATTTGAATTTAAATTTAACAACACCCAATTAATTTTATCTGGATTCTCTCTCAACAATTGAATGGCATTTGGATTTGAACTTAAACTATTCCAATTAATTTTATCTTGATGTTCTCTCAATAATTGAATTGCACTTGGATTTCTACTTAAACAATACCAATTAATTTTATCATGATTTTCTCTTAACAATTGAATAGCATTTGGATTAGCACTTAAATAGTTCCAGTCAATTTTATCTTTATTTTCTCTCAATAATTGAATAGCATTTGGATTTCTACTTAAACAATACCAATTAATTTTATCATGATTGTCTCTTAACAATTGAATTGCATTTGGATTTGCACTTAAACTATTCCAATTGATTTTATCTTGATTTTCTCTCAACAATTGAATAGCATTTGGATTTGCACTTAAATCAGTCCAATCAATTTTATCTTGATTATCTCTCAATAATTGAATAGCATTTAGATTTGAACTTAAACTCGCCCAATTAATTTTATCTTGATTAATCCAGTGCCGCAATTTTATACAATTCATTTTTACAACTTATAACTAAAAAATGAATCAATTTTAAAATACCTGTTCAATAATTGATTCATTTTTTCTAAAACTCTTCCCAGTCTTCAATACCCCATTTAAACCATTTATCCATGTTTGATGGGTGAAATACTTTTTCAATAACTGCTTTATTTTTTTCAAGATTGTATTGTTTTATTTTTTCATAATCATATGTAAATATGTTTGAGTTATGGCTTAACCAATTCCAATAAATTTTATCTTGATTTTCTCTTAACAATTGAATGGCATTTGGATTTAAACTTAAACCATCCCATTTAATTTTATCTTTATTGTCTCTCAACAATTGAATTGCATTTGGATTTGAACTTAAACTCGTCCAACTAATTTTATCTTTATTTTCTCTTAATAATTGAATTGCATTTGAATTTTCACTTAAATTGGTCCAATTAATTTTATCTTGATTTTCTCTTAATAATTGAATAGCATTTATATTTGAACTTAACCAACCCCAATTAATTTTATCTTTATTGTCTCTCAACAATTGAATTGCATTTGGATTTAAACTTAAACTATCCCAATCAATTTTATCTTGATTATCTCTCAATAATTGAATTGCATTTGGATTTTCACTTAAATTGCTCCAATTAATTTTATCTTGATTTTCTCTTAATAATTGAATGGCATTTAGATTTGAACTTAACCAACCCCACTCAATTTTATCTTTATTTTCTCTCAATAATTGTATTGCATTTGGATTCGAACTTAAATAGTCCCACTCAATTTTATCTTTATTTTCTCTCAATAATTGAATAGCATTTGAATTAAAACTTAAACTTGCCCAATTAAGTTTATCTTGATTAATCCATGGTCGTAATATCATGTAATTCATTTTTTACAACTTATAATAACTAAAAAATGAATCAATTTTAAACCATTTTGGCATGTTTAATGTGTGAAATATTTTTTCAACATCTGCTTTATTTATAAAAATAATTGTATAGTACATGTTAAGCTATCCTGGTGATGATCCAATAGATTCTAGTCCCGATTTATATGTGTTAATGCTCCAATAACTGCTTTATCACCAAATAGTTTACGCACATTGATTTGTCGATCCAACAAATTAACAGCTTTACCAGAATTACCAGCCAATATAAAAAGTTTATCTTGTATATCTAATAAATTAATTACTTTACCGCCATTACCAGCATCATTGACCGAATTATATTGTGATGGTAATAAATTAAAGAGCTTGTCAGATTTACCATCATCATTGACACGACTTTCATGTCGCGATAATTCATTTTCGAAACCAACCTATATTAAACTAGTAAATTTCTATAAATATCAAAAGGACCACTCAAAAATCAATTTAAAAATTATTATTAAAAATTTAACATGGGCTCAAAGTAGATTAGATGCAATCAACGCAGATTTAAACACGTATGACGTTGCCAATGTGGGCAGTAAAACGCTCGAAGCTACAGGTAATATAATTAAGGTTCATCTTGGTCAAGGAGGTACAAAACGTCGTAAACGACAACGTAAAAAAACTATTCGTAAATCGAAAAAAAAATAATTGTATAGTATATAATGTTGAGTAGTTATCCTGGTGATAAACCAATTGATCATACGTTGGAACTTTTAATAATTAAAAATGAACATGAAATAACTGCACTCCCAAACAATTTAATTCAACTATTTATACACAGTCAATCCGTACAAGAAATACCTTTGTGTCCAGACGGGCTACGTGAGATTCACTGTTATGGTAACATATCTATTTTACCACCACGACTACCGAATAGTTTACAAATATTAGATATTGAAAATAATAACGTAACTGAACTACCACCATTACCTACCACTTTGTCCGAGTTAAATTGTAGTCATAATAATTTAAACGACTTGCCAGATTTACCATCATCATTGGCCGAATTATTTTGTGACGGCAATAATTTAAAAGACTTGCCAGATTTACCAGCATCATTGAGGAGACTTTCGTGTCGAGGTAATTCATTTTCGAAATCAACCTATATTAAACTAGTAGAGTTCTATAGCCGCTACGATGATTACCACCAAAATTTAACATGGGCACAAAGCCAATTAGAGGCAATCATAAGTAATTTGGGATCCAGCGCTGTGGCTAATATAGAAAGTAAGATAAATTCTGATACAATGGGCCTCATACGACAAATGAATGGGGCCGATCCAAAACCTCAACCACCACCTGAAGGAGGGGCTACAGCTGGTACAAAACGTCGTAAACGACGACGAACAAAACGTAAAAAAACAATTCGTCAAAGAAGAACACTAACAATCAATTGATTTTCTCTCAATAATTGAATGGCATTTGAATTTTCACTTAAATATTCCCATTCAAGCTTATCTGCATTAATCCAGTGTCGTAATGTTATATATTTCATACTTTTGTGACAATAAAGAATTGAAAATATGTTTCAATTTTAAAACTCTTCCCAGTCTTCAACCCCCCATTTAAACCATTTTGTCATGTTTGTTGGGTGAAATACCTTTTCAACAACTGCTTTATTTTTTTCTAAATTTACTTGTTTTATTTTTTCATAATCATATGTGAAAATATTTGGATTTTTGCTTAAACAATTCCAATCAATTTTATCTTGATTGTCTCTTAACAATTGAGTGGCATTTGGATTTTCACTTAACCAATTCCAATTAATTTTATCTTGATTGTCTATCAACAATTGAATTGCATTTGGATTCTGACTTAAACAATCCCAATTAATTTTATATTGATTTTCACTCAACAATTGAATTGCATTTATATTTCTACTTAAATACTCCCAGTCAATTTTATCTTGATTTTCTGACAACAATTGAATTGCATTTGGATTTGAACTTAACCACCTCCAATCAATTTTATCTTGATTTTCTCTCAATAATTGAATGGCGTTTGAATTTGTACTTAACCAATACCAATTAATTTTATCTGGATTTTCTCTCAACAATTGAATTGCATTTGGATTTGAACTTAAACCATACCAATCAATTTTATCTTGATTGTCTCTCAATAATTGAATTGCGTTTGAATTAAAACTTAAATTATCCCAATTAATTTTATCTTGATTTTCTCTCAATAATTGAATTGCATTTGGATTTAAACTTAACCACTGCCAATTAATTTTATCTTGATTTCCTCTCAACAATTGAATTGCATCATCACTTGGATTCGCACTTAAATAATCCCAATTAATTTTATCTTGATTAATCCAGTGTCGTAATGTTATACATTCCATACTTTTATGACAATAAAGAATTGAAAATATGTTTCAATTCTTTATAAAAACTCTTGGTTAGTATATTATTGTAATCTGAATGAAATTAATGTAAAAATGTTGTGGCGAAGCTTTTATGGAACAACTTTAGTATTTACTTTATGAACTTTATTATGGTTTCCAAGACCACGTTTACTTGCACACTTGAATCCACATGTATCACATATAAATTCTTGGTGTTGAATAGATGCATATTTATCATTCATGAATAATGATAATTCTGGTAACTGTAGCTCATCTAATTGGCTCAATAATTTTTTTTGAGTATTACGAATAAGTGCCGCCATGGACTCTTTGGACTTTATGAATTGTTGTAAATCCTCATTAATTTTATCAAGAACATGTTTATGAATAACAACACCATCATTATCTTCCTGCGACACAATGTTAGACAGTCTTGAAGATAAATTATCTATAATGTCCATAGCTAATTTTATTTGTTCCTTTGAGAATTGTACGCGATGAAGGTATACTAATACGTGTCCATTTTGGATATCAATAAATAGGTTTGGTTTTGATACGATTCCAGAAAACTGGGATATCATTATGCCACTACAATTCTTATTGGTAACATCTCTTAGAAACTTTTTAATTTCTTCCAAATCAACATTTCTAACATAATTTTTATTTTCAATCAATACGGATGGAAATCCTTCTCGGTGAACCATAAAGTCACCACTTGCTGATTGAGCAGTCGTGTTTTCGATAGTTCCTGTGGGATACATTTCAGTTAAAGTTATTTCAAGTCTATTCTCTGAATATTGCCCCTTGAATTGCGATGATGCCTTGTATTTATGTAGAAAATCTGTCATTTCTTCATAAAGACGGTCATTTGATGCCTTGTTACTCAACAAGTCGTCGCGTACACTTGACAGACGAGTTGATAGTTGGTCTTGATTTGTCTGAATCATTTGAAACAGTGGTTGTTGTAAAAGACTTAATTTAGTATCCATTGTAGATACAAAATCAGTTTGACACCCTATTTTAACTCGTTCTTCTGTTTGTGGTAGTAAAGTTGTTCCAAATGTTTCTACCAGTTTTGTTACGAGTTCGTCGTCTTTACTTCCAACTATAATTTTTTCGAGAAATAACGTATGCGATTCTTTTATGGACATTTGAATTTCCTTAACTTCGTTAAGAACTCTTGTCGAAATTGGTGCAATGTCTTGACTCATTTTATCAAGTAAATCGATAATGAGTAAATTCATGTATTCAAAATTTACAAGAGGATTTGATTGATAGTAATCATAGATGCGTTGATTTGAAATACTCATGGTGAACATTATACTATAGAAAAAAGAATAGAATTGGATCAATCTTTTTAATAAAAATTAATTTACGATGATTAAAAAAAATTGAAGTACATTTTTGCTCACCATATTTTAATAAAGATGTATAACCTACGCTCAGCCGCATGTAAAACGCCCGAAGAGTTTGTAGTTGGATTAAAAGAAAAATTTGAAGCTGTTGTCAGTCCAGTAAAGGTTGAAAAATTTAATGAACTACTTGAGTTTGTCATTGCAAACTTTCATGTCTATGACAATGATGAAGTTAGAAAGAACCGCCTAAAATATACTATTCTAGCCAAACTAAAAGAACCCGACTTTCAAACCAAGATAGTACATTCGGAAGCATACTATAAGTTGATTTCTGAACTTTAGACTCTTTTACGTCGCCTAGTTTTATTTTGTTTGACAGTTTGAAGTGCTCGATCATAAATTTTCTCAATTGTTATTCGATTATGGTCACCCATAAATATTGCTCCAACACTTAATATTTTTTTTTCATGTAACACGGATAAAATATTTAGGACTTCTTTATAGTGTTGTCTCTTGCCCATCAATGTTAGTGGTGTTGATTTTAAATGCATATTAACAAGATAAAAAGGATTCTTACAGTTTATATATAATACTAGGCACTGTTTATTAGAATTAATGCGTTTAATACTTAAAGGTTTTTTATCGTAGTATATTGTGGGTATATACATTGCACCAGTATATCCATCTGAAATACGGACCGAGTGGGAATCGACTCCAAATATAGTACGCATTCGTGCTACTGTCAGTATATTTATTTCATCTTGCGACAAGCTGCGTAGCTTATCTTGTAAAAATAATTCTTGGATTATAATTATAAATCCTTTAGAGATAAATTTTCTTATTTTATTTTTAACTGCATCTAAGCGAGATCCGTCTGTACATAATCCTTCAATGTTCCAAGATACGATTGGGACACCATTTACGCGACATGAAATTGGTTTATGGTCAGTAATAAGAATATCATGTACAGTTGTATCCTTGACATTTATAGATGTTGGAGTTATACTTATAATATGGTCAAGTGATGCCGGGTCACTTACATATGATGCTGCATCGTGTGCATAGGATTCACAATTATACATTTTTGCGGGAAAATGTGTTGATTCATTACAACAATGTTTGGTTAATTTCATTGCATTAAATGAATATTATAATATACAGTTGAAGTATCGCAATTTGGCGCAGAGGAAGCGCGCCAGGCTCATAACCTGGAGGTCGGTGGATCGAAACCATCAGTTGCGTTTAAGTAATATATTTTTATAAAAAAATATATCACAGACAATTTAAATTAAAAGCAATAAATATTATTAATGCAGTTAATTTAAAACCTGTCCACCTGTCAATAAATATTTGTCTTCAACTATTTAGATGACCATTAATCTATCGAGTGTTTTATCATCAATAACCATTTTCTTTACAGATAAATCTGTCTTGACCCCATTCTGAATTATAAAACCATTAATGTCAATGGTCTGGTCTGGATGTACTTTAACATCTGCGTCAATTTCAATCTTTAATTTGTCTAGAGAGGCTTTACACTTTACTCGTTGAGTTTTCTTCTTTGTAGTCGTTATTGCACCATCCCATTTATATCGGGCAGTTTTACCGTTTGTTGAAACTGTAAATGAGCCTTTTGATTTCGAACTAAGCATATATAATGTGCCTATATTTTGTTTTAAATTGAACAAAAAAAATAGATAAAAATTAGTAAGAATGGCGGTTAATATCCCCATTGCAGTACCCGTAGTTGTTGCTATAGCGATTCCCATTGAAAGAGAATCATATTCTATTACACTATCACGTGTTCGCCCTATTCATTGTATTTGTGGAGTATTCATTTTAATGTTTATAATTTACACCACGATAGAAATTCTACATGCTGACAATGAGTCTCTCATCTTCTTATACTCTATATTACTAGTAATTTATTGTGCATTAATTTGTTGTTGTCTAGCATGTATTTAATTAAAAATTGATATACTCATGTATTTTTTTTAATTAAATCATCATGCAGTTTCTTCGACCATGGATACCATTACACAAATTGAATATACATGGGTTAGCTCTTAATCCTACTGCGTTTCGACTATTGACTTGGAGTGAGATTTGCTGGAAACAATTGTCACAAAACTCGGGTGCAATTAAACTATTAGAAGCTAAACCAGAAAAGATTAATTGGACGTATTTATCTATAAATCCTGCTGCTAATCATATATTAATACAAAATCAAGATAATATTGATTGGACTAAACTGTCAAATAATCCATCTGCTACCTATTTGTTAATGATGAATATGGATAAGCTTAACTGGAATTCTCTACCGAGTAATCCAGGAGCAATTCAAATACTTGAACAAAATCAAGATAAAATTATTAATTGGTCTTGGCTTTCGAAGAATCCAAAAGCCATGCACTTGGTCATGGCCAAGATGGACAAGATTAATTGGCACTACTTGTCGGAGAATCCATCGGCTATAGATATATTAATAGACAATCAAAACAAAATTAGCTGGTCATATTTATCTCGAAACCCAGCAGCCATGTCATTGCTTGAAGCCAATCCAGATGATATTTGTTGGGATAATTTATCTTTGAATCCTTCTGCCATGCATTTACTAGAGGCCAATCCAGACAAGATTAACTTGAACAATATATCGTATAATTCAGCCATACTATATTAAGCAAGTCCATTTGCAAACTCGACAAAGGCAACAGAGTTTCTATTTTTACCGCCACCATCATCAAACGGTTGAACATTTCCATTCTTATCAATGCCAAACATGGTAGGATACGAACTAACATTGTACTTATTCAAAAATGCTCTGTTTTCAGCCGAATCGTCACTGACATCAACGTAAATCATTCGTCCCTTGACGCGTGTTTTAGTAGACGCATCATCCCAGGCAGGTTGCATTGCTTTGCAATAGCCACAATCAGGCCGTTTAATTAATACAAAGGCTGTTTTGTTCTCAATTTTTTCGTCGAATTTATCAGGTGTTGTTTGAAATCCTTCTCTATTTAATTTTGCCAAGAGTAGCAGAACAATTAGTATACAAGTGTAACCTTCTAACAAATACTTCATACTATCTTATTTTATTTTAATTGAATATGTCATGTACACTAGATTAATTTTACTTGTAACCATTGGATTATTATCTAAATATTTATACAATGAGTACCAAGAATCAGAAGATATGTTTGACTCGTACGAACAATATAATCTGGTATCTGA
>Ga0114999_10008798_pt1 | contig 11193 bp, 9 predicted proteins | sample ArcticOcean_MG_C_3_FD_89820 | JGI IMG/M metagenome (GOLD analysis project Ga0114999, IMG submission 89820) | Marine microbial communities from western Arctic Ocean - ArcticOcean_MG_CB8_126 | ecosystem: Environmental > Aquatic > Marine > Oceanic | place: Arctic Ocean: Canada Basin | collected...
ATCAGTCGTCCGCCGAGTCGAGTCAGCCGCTCCACCTCGCTTCGGATGAGGAAAAGCGGGCCTATCGCGAGTCCGTGCGAGAGAGAAAGCGCCGCAAGGGGCTGGTGATCGTCAACACCGGAAATGGAAAAGGGAAGACAACCGCCGCGTTCGGACTGGCGTTCCGCGCCGCGGGCCGCGGCATGCGGGTTTCCATCGTCCAATTCATCAAACCGGACGCCGCCAACTTCGGCGAACTACGCGCGGCACGCCAATTGGGCATCGAGATCGAGGGAACCGGGGACGGATGGACGTGGAACAGCAAGGATCTGGACGAAACCGCGCGCCTAGCCGTCAAGGGGTGGCAGCTCGCTAAGGAGCGCATCGAATCGGGCGACTACGACGTGGTCGTCCTCGATGAGTTCACCTATCCGCTGATCTACGGCTGGGTCGATCCGACGGAGGTCATCGGTTGGCTGCGAGATCACAAACCGCCGATGACCCACATCGTGATCACTGGACGTGATGCCCCACAGCCACTCGTCGATTTTGCGGACCTCGTGACGGAGATGCGCGAAATCAAACACCCGTTCAATGACCAGGGCATCCGCGCCCAACCCGGAGTCGAGTTCTAGCGGGACCCGACGCCCTCGCCGATCACGGCCCTTCCCCCCCCGATCGTTTCCATCTGGGCTGAAGCCTCTGCACGATCCGACGATGCTCGCCGATGCGCGAGAGTCAGGGGACGGCGGTCCCCGACCCCACAGGGGCGAGGGAACCCAACGCCATGGGTGCCAAGTCCCCACCCTTCCGGGTTCCGACGCGATCGAGATCACCCGTACAGACCAACCAAATCTACCGGTCTGATCACAACCACCTCACAGCTGAGTCACATGCCCAGGAGATGCGTTGACGGCCCCACCCGGCCGACAGGTACCATCGATTCCGACCTGAAGTAGGGGGGTTCCTTAGAGCATTTGGATGGATCCTCACATGACCGACACGGCATCGAGCCAAACTCCTCGGCGGCTAAGCGTCGCTCTCAACAGGAATGAAGCCTCCTTCCGCGTCGATCCGTGACGGATCAAGCGACCACACCTCTTGAGATGGAGAGCGACCCGAGGGAGCTGACGCTCCCGTGGGAATCGCCACTCTGGAGACCCCTGGTCAGCGCTTCCAGATTCGCTCTCCCACTGGAACGTCCTGCACGCGGCGATATGCCGGATAGGGGATGTGCGCGATGGTGACTGTTGACCTAGCCCAAACGAGTCTGGCACCCCGGACCTTGCGGGCGGTTCCCACCGAAGACCTTGGCGTTGCAGCGGCCAATCCGGCTCTGCCAGATTCAGATCCGGAGCGCGCTTCGGATCTGGCAGGGGTCGCGCGACGCCTTCAGCGCATGCTCGATGCCTCCCCGGATCCAATCTTCATCATCGACACGCGTTTCAAGTGCCTCTACGGGAACGTGGCCGCGGCAGGGCTACTGCATCGGACGCCGGAAGAGATGCCGGGCAGTCGGTTCACGGATTACTTCCATCCTGAGGATGTCGCCGCGCTGAGCGCTGCGCTCAACGCTTTGGGAGAGGCGGGCCAAGCGAGAGTCAGCGCCCGGTCACAAGATGAGCTCGGCATGATGCGGGATTTGGAAGTCCATCTCATCGATCTTGGGGATCACACAATTCAAGCCGTCGTGCACGACGTTACCTCCTGGGTCGCGCAGGAACGCGCGCTGCGCGCCACCAGCGACCGACACCGGCAATGGCTGACGCTCGCGGCGGAGCCGTTGATGGTTGTCTCGATGGATTTGCAGATCTCATACGCCAATGAAGCACTGGGCAGCCTTGTCGGCCTGGGGCGGGACGAGATCATGTCCCTCGCCCTGGTGGACCTTGTCCACCCAGACGACCGGCAGGCCATGGCGACTCGGCTCATCCGCCCGCCAGGCGGCGACCAGGTCTTAGCCACGCTTCGCCTGATCCACCGAGACGGCCGCCCCATCTCCCTCTGGGTACGAATCTCCAGTTTCGACGGATCGGAAGCCATTCTTCGCTTCCATCCCGCCGGCGGGGCGAACAATGATGAGAACCTCAGCACCGTCATGGAGTACCGCGACCTTCAGGTGGACTTCATCCGCCGTCGGGTGGTGCGGGACGAATCATCCATCTCTCTGACGCCGACGGAGTTCGATGTCCTCGCCGAGCTCGCCCGCAACCGGGGCTCGGTGCTCACACCCGTTGAGCTCTTGGCGAGCATCTGGAGCCCAGAGTGCACGGATGACCTACACCTGCTGCGCACCGCAATCTGGCGGCTGCGCCGGAAGCTCGAAGTTGACTCCCGCGCGCCTCAATACGTCGTCACGGTGGCCGGCGGCGGCTACACCTTCGGAGTGGAGGACTAGAGCCCACCCCGCCCGGGTGCGGGTTCTGGGCACCATCCCAGAGAGAGGCGCGCCTTCCGCCCGCCTCTCTCTGGCGGAGACTCAGCCCACGCTCTGATCCCAGCGCATGGCACTGCCGACCCGGATCCAAATGCCGTCCCCGCGGAAGATCACGGCGTCGTCATAGAGCCCGTCTGGGAGACCCGGTTGGTAGGACAGAAACTGCTGTCGGCCGAACTCCCAAGCCCAAGCACCCAAAAGGGCCTCCCCCAGGCTCTGGACCGCCTCTCGTAGGCTGACTCCATCTGGGCCCAGCCATGCCACCAGATTGAATCCTTCCTCCAATTCGACACTGGTGCCGACTCGACCTGGGCTCGGAGGCCACGGCCCCCCCAACTCCCCTCCCCTCAGCCGGACCCAGTACGCCCCACCATGTTCCAGCGCCCCCAAGCCATTCAAAGCTGCCGGGAGATCGGAGGCGAAGGAGCGGAAGTCGCGCGCCGCTGCGTCCCAGCCAAAGACGGCGCTATACGCATCCTCGTAGGGTTGGAGCGCCGTCAGCACGGGCGCGGCAACGTGTACCCATCCCAAGAGGGCCCAGCGGGGAATCTCAGCGGGCGACGTGACGAGATCCAACCGATCGTCGTCATCGAGGATGGATCCGAAATCGAGTGTCCAGTACCAAGGAGCATCGGGCCCAGTACGGGCTCGGGCGATCCCCACCGCCACCGGGTCCACTGCCAGGATATTGGCGCGATGCCCCGGCGAACTCATCCAGAGCGCCACAACGGCTTCGCCGCCACCTGGCCCGAAGGCGACGTTTTCGCGGATCATGGAAAAGCTGGGATAGCCAAAGCTACTGAAGCGGGGCCGGATCGTTCGGCCAAGGGAGTCCGTGTGCTCGATTAGTCCTCGCACGGCTTGATCGGCGGAGTGCCACTCAGCCGCTGCCTGCAAGCTGAGGGAGACCGCCACGCTGGGCAATCCTCGCTCTCTGCGTTCCCGGTTGATCTGGTTCAGAGCACGGGTCTCCTCGCCATCAAGGCTGACGGCCGAAACGCGAGGGGAGAGCAGCAGAGACGCCGCCCAGATCAGCGCGAGCACAAGGGAGACGGAGAGTATCTCCCCACGTCTGCGCGATCGGAGGGGGATTCGACTCCTCACTCGGTCTACTTCCACTCGAGCGCACCTCCGGAATACCAGTCTTCGAATCACACAATCGAGACCTTACCCCTCCGAGGAGACTCGGCGGGCATGGGAGGACCCACCGCGCCGTTCGAGCTCCGCTCGATCCCCCATACCCGATCGTCGGCAAGAACCGCTGATCCCACACGGAGCGTCACCCAGGCGCAAGCGTCCCTCGAGTGCGCACCCCGTTCGACCAGCTTCACGGGCCCCATTGGGACCGCGACATCTGCGCCCCCGTCACCACCCACTTGAGGGAGATCACCGCAACCGATCAGCCGCATCACCACTCACTAAGCGGGACTCCAAAACTACGGGCTAAGGCTCGCCCCTCTGGCACAATCAGCTCAGGTGAAAGAGAACCCGGCGGACCGGGACAAGAGATAGAGGCAACATGGCCGCCCCGAGAAGCAGCACCGAACGACCGATTCGCCTGCTCTACGCAGATGATCACCACGCTGTTCGCACCGCCCTGCGGACACTCCTCGACCGGGTCGAAGACATCGACCTCGTCGGCGAAGCCGAGGACGGAGATATGGCCTTGACCATGGCTCGGGCGCTGCGTCCGGACCTGGTCATGCTCGACATCGACATGCCACGCATGTCGGGTCCGGAGGCCGCAGCCGCGATCAAGGCACAACTCCCGGAGACGCGAATCCTGTACTTCACGGGCGACCGTCGATTGACGGCCGACGCGAGTGGCAGCTGTGACGGAATCGTCTATAAGACTGACCCCGTCTCGGAGTTGCTCGCATGGATTCGCCAAGTAGGGCGCGACATGCGGGAGCCGCTGTCCTTCGCGAGTCACGCGCGGGGCACACTCCCTCAGCTTGCCGCGTACTCTGCGCCCGTGACTGTATCGGGCGATTGGGATCTAACCCACGCCGTTGGCGCTGAACGCACGCCCATCAGATTTCGTGCGAGTCTCCCGGACCGCTATGAACGACCCTATGCGACTGACCCCAGCGGCCAACAGCCGCACCACCCACGCAACGACACCATGAGCGAACAGTACGCGAGCCGGGACCCAGATCAGTGGGCCGACGGTGATCCACGCCGTGCAACGCGGCCGGCCACACCCGCCGCCACCTCCCAGGGCGACGATACGAATCGGCGTCTTGGTGACGCACCCCGCGAGAATCGCCTGCAGGCAATCCCGCTGGCCGATGGTGGCGTGGCGATCCGTGATGGGTCCCGCCTCACCCCACGGCAGGTCGGCGTGCTGAAATACGTGGCCGCTGGATACACGAACCGCCGCACGGCGGAAGAGCTCGGCATTTCTCCTGACACGGTCAAGAAACACGTCCATGCTCTGCTGCGGTTCACGGGAAGTACCAACCGCGCGGCGCTCGCCTCTTGGTGGACGGAAGTCAAATTGGGCTCGGGCCAGACGGACGACTTCTGAGCCGAGGGAGATCCGGACCATCACCCACTGGCCCGGCTTCGTTTTACTTCACTATTTGACTACATTTGATCCAGTTCCCTCGACGATCGACCACAATCCCAGCGACGGACGCGAAGACGGCCAGAGAGGCCGCGCGCGGGTCGAACGAACGGGAGGGGTAGGTTCCCACCGATGAAACCCGAATTCGATCTGATCGGACTCCCCCGTGATCTCCGCGACTTGGAGAGCATTCCGTTCGCGGTCTGCTTGCTCAACCTCGATGGCACGTACGTCTACGCCAATCCGGCGTACCTGGACCTGGTCGGTGTGGCTGAAGCGGGATTCGGCGTACTCGCGGGGAGCCCTTTCGACTGCGGTCTGGCTGATCCGGCGGCCAACGACGAGATGCGTCGCACGCTGGTAGACCACCTGGATCACGGCAACGAGTACGCGACCGTGGTCCGGATTCGCCGTGGAGATTCAGATCCGGGCCGAACCGAGATGTACCACCGCATCAGCGCTCGCCGCTTTGATGAAGACCGCCTTCTGATTCTCACCCGCCCTGTCCTTTCGGCTCACGACATTCTGCTGGCGGAGCGTGATGAGGAGATCGAGCGCCTCTCGCACTGGCGCAACGAGTTCCTCCAAAACAGTCCGCAGTTGGTGATCTCGCACGACCTGGACGGAATCATCAGTTTCGCAAACGCCGCAGCGGAGGAGGCGCTTGGCGCGAACCTCTCCGAACTGATTGGACAGGACCTGGCGTCGTTCGTCACGCCGGCCTACGCATCTCGCTATTTCGCCTATCTCGAACAGCTTGAGCGCCGCCCAACCGCCCGCGGACTGCTCGAGGTGCGGGGCGCCTACGGAGAGACGCGCTCCTGGCGGTACCAGTCATCGATCTCCATTGGAGATGAGGATCCACCCACCGCCACCGCCCAGATCGCCGACGTCACGAACGAGGTCCAGCTGCTTCAAGCCCTACAGGAATCCGAGCTGCGACTGCATCGCTTGTTTGCCGCCGACGAACGACCGATCTGGATTATCGATCGGACCGGGCTCTGCATCTTCGCCAACGACGCCGCGATCGAGACGACACAGCCAGCCTGGCCCGAGCCTACCGGGGTCTCGATCGAGCAGCTCCTGCCCGGTTGCGATGTAGCCGAACTCCTCCAAGCCAAGATGGCACACGTCGTCCACCCCGGTGGGGCGGGCATGCGAATCATGGCCCTCGACGTGCTCGATCTCGGAGACGACATGATCCGCATCGCCGTCGTGGAGACGGATCAAGGAGACACGGGATCCAATCGGCTCACCACGGGTGATCTCTCGCTGCAGGAGCGAGCTTCCGTTCCAGCGACGCTGGCGGAGATGGGCGACCTGTTGCCTCCACTGCCCAGCGCGATACCACTGAGCGCATACCTCGATCAGATCGAAAAAGTCGCCCGCCATCTCCTCAACGACACCGATCAACCGGAGTACAGCGACCACGACGCGCTGATCCCCGTGGCGGCCGCCCTGCTCCGCCATTGGGGCACCATCGATCCGCCCGACATGGATGCGGTCTGGCAGCGAATCGACTCGGCTCTGGATGACCAGATCCGAGAGCCCTCCCACATCCTTCGCCCGAATTGGCCTGCGGGATCCAGTGTCGATCCCAGCTACGAGTCTGCGGGGCCGACCGCCGCCATTGTCATCGCCTCGGCGATCGTCTCCGCGACCGTTGGATCAGGCGACCGTACGTTCGAGATCAACCGATCGGACATGCCAACGCAAACCTCCAGGGAACAAGGCTCGGTTTCCACTCTCGGTAGCGAACCTGCTGCGGGAGAGCTTCCACCCCCCGTGCCGAATGAACTTCCCCCGATCGACCTTTCTGATCACGGAAGCGCCGCCTTCGTCTCCGATGTCTCGACGGAAGCGAGAATTGAAGGGGCTGACGCCGAGATCGGCGCGGCAGGGCCAGATGATCTGCGTGACCAACTGCGCCAGAACATCTGGGAAATCGCCGGTATCGAGGCGGAGCCATCCCATCCCGCCGTGGACGGAAGCACTCCCGACAAGCGCAAGAGTCGATCAGAGACTGATTCCTCGCCGTCCGAGGTGTGAGCCGACCGACCGAGCCGTCAACAACCGACGTCCTTGGAGACTGAGACGAAAGACCTTCGCTGGCGGGTCCGCGGTGATATCGAAACGCATCCGGACGAGATGCGCGCTCATCAGGCGCGGCATCGTCGCCGATATTCCGGCTTGCGGTCGCTTCAATTCGGCGGCAAGTGCCTGCACACTCAGCGGCCCAGCGCGCAAGGCCACGAGAATCGATCGTTCGCGTGGGGTTGGGAGAGCGCCTGACCGGGTCACACTACGAATCCTTACCGATGTCCAGACGACCTCGCTTACGAAAGCTAAGTCCTGATCCCAAGCCCTTCGACATGGATAAACATGAAGAACGCATCTGGGTGGCGCGCCCACTCACGCCAGGCGTTGGAAATTTCCTCAAGTTCCGCTTGAGTCGCGAGTCCGTATTCGATGGCTTGCTCGGCCAGGGCGGATTTCAGGGTACGCACGGCCCAAGAGTTCCCCCAGTTGCCGGTTGACTCTGAATCGTCGAAGGTCCAAACCGAGGTTGAGATCTCAATCTGGTCGAAGCCCGCTTCCTTGAGCCACGACGGGATCCGCCGCCCCGCATCCGCGTCCACTTCGTTGCGCTGGGCGACGGCATGGTAGATCTGCTGAAACCGATCAAGACGGCGATCCTTGGGCCAGTGGACCATCGTCCCGTAGTCTGCGTCACGGACCGCAATCAAACCTCCAGGCTTGAGGACGCGACGCATTTCGCGCAGCGCCTCGACGGGCCGGGAAAGGTGCTGGAGCACCTGATGCGCGTAGGCAACATCGAACGCGGCATCAGCGATCGGGAGGCGATACACGCTGGCGCTGCTCAAATCGGCATTGTGAATGTCTCGCTCGGCCAGGAGATCGCGAGCGCCCCGCAGGACGTCGCCGACCACATCGATAGCCAGAACTGAACCGCCATTCGTGTGTTGGGCGAGTCCTGCGGTGATGCTGCCGGGCCCGCAGCCCACGTCTAGCAGGCGCGCGCCGACCGGGATCCGCGGCAGCAGAAACGCTGCCGCCTCTTCCGCCGTGCGTCGCAGGTGCTGCGCCAAAACGGACGCGTCATGCCCATGGATGTAGGTGTCCGAATCAGCGGATACGTTGCTCACGTCTGCAGGATACCCGCGCGCGGCGATGGGCAGAACCTCGGGTCTGTTCGAGGCGGGGCGGTACCATGCGCTGAGACGGATGATATTGATGTCCTCGCTGACATCGGCTCCGCAGTACACGCGCTAAGAACGAGGGCCCATTGCCAGACGCAGACTCTGATCGACCTGCCGGCGCACGCTCGCTCTGGCTCAACGCGGACGGCGTCTCCATCAGCGTGATCGACCAGACCCGGCTGCCACACGAGATACGCGTCGCCGAACTCCGGACCACTCACGATGTGGCCCACGCCATCCGCACGATGATGGTCCGCGGCGCCCCGCTGATCGGCGCGACGGCAGCGTACGGGCTCTGCTTCGCCGTCGCGGAGGATGGATCGGATGCCTCGATCCGGGCCGCGATCGATGTCTTGCGGGCCACGCGCCCCACAGCCATCAACCTCCACCACGCAGTACAAGCGATGGCGGATGCGTTGGCGGCGTTGCCGGTCGACGAACGACGCGAAGCGGCCTTCGCGCAGGCCGAGTCGATCTGCGAACAAGACATCGCAATGAACGAGGCGATCGGGCGTCACGGGCTGTCCCTCTTGCGGGCCCGGGCCGCGGGATCGCGGCCGATCGAGGTGCTCACACACTGCAACGCCGGACGCCTCGCGACCGTGGCCTGGGGCACCGCCCTGGCGCCCGTGTACTTGGCCCGCGAAGCAGGACTCCCCGTGCATGTCTGGGTCTCCGAGACGCGACCCCGGAATCAGGGAGCGGCACTCACCGCCTGGGAACTTCGCGACGCTGACGTCCCCTACACCTTGATCGCCGACAACGCGGCCGGCCACTTACTCCAACGCGGTATGGTCGATCTCTGCATCGTGGGCACGGACCGCACTCTTCCGACCGGCGATGTCTGCAACAAGATAGGCACCTATCTCAAGGCGCTCGCCGCCAAGGCGCATGAGATCCCCTTTTACGTTGCCGCACCGTCGCCCTCGATCGATTGGGCTCTCGAGGACGCAATGTCGATCCCCATCGAGGAACGGTCTGGCGACGAGGTGCTGTTCGTGGACGGCGTCACCGCCGGTGGTGAAACTGCCCGCGTCCGGCTCTCTCCCGCGGACAGCAAGGCGGCGAACTTCGCCTTCGATGTGACCCCTGCGCATCTGGTGTCAGGACTGATCACAGAGCGTGGGGTCTGCGACGCATCGCCAGCGGGACTGCGCCAACTCTTCCCGGAGCACTTCGCGAACGCGGGCCCATCGCGAGCAGCATCCGATGCCTAGCGCGAGTCGATCGGACCGCGAAACGGTCGTCCGATCGGCGTGCGAAATGAGCCGTCTGGGGCTATCGCCAGGAACGAGCGGCAACGTCAGCCTGCGCGTCGCGGACGGGTTCTTGATCACGCCTTCGGCACTGCCCTACGGCGACACCGAGCCCGAAGACATCGTGCCGGTGACAGGCTCCGGTGAGTCACTCGGCTCGCGACGACCCTCCAGTGAATGGCGAATCCACCTCGACATCTACGCCGCGCGGCCTGATGCCGGGGCCGTCGTCCATGCGCACCCCCCCTTCTCCACAACGCTCGCCTGCCTGGAGCGTGAAATCCCTCCTTTTCACTACATGGTGGCCGCTGCCGGCGGCACATCGATCCGCTGCGCGGACTACGCGACGTTCGGCACGCAGGCCCTCTCGGACTTCGCGCTCGCCGCTCTTGACGGCCGCCGCGCCTGTCTGCTGGCGCATCACGGCATTCTTGCGCTGGGGAAAGACCTCGCCGCCGCCTTGCAGCTCGCGGTGGAGGTCGAATCGTTGGCGCAGCAGTACTGGCAAGCACTTGTGATCACGGAGCCGCCCCTGCTGAGCGACTCCCAGATGCAAGAGGCCCTGGACGGGTTCGCGGACTACCGGCCTACCTAGCGCGGCGAATCCTCGCGCGGCGAATCCTCCTGCAGCGACGCTCAGCTGGTCATCCCACCGTCGACGATAAATTCGGCGCCGCTGCAATAGGAGCTCTCATCCGAGGCCAGGAACAGGGCGAGCTTGGCGACCTCATTGGCCTCCGCGATCCGGCCCAGCGGGATCCGACGGAGATACGTCTCCGCGTTGCCTGAGTCAATGCCAGGCACTTGCTGGAGCATCGCGGTATCAATGAGACCGGGGTGGATGGAGTTGACGCGGATCCCGTGCGGACCCAGCTCCTGCGCCGCGACCTTTGTCATCCCGCGCACCGCCCACTTGCTCGCGCCGTAGGCCACGGACCCGCGTCCGCCGCGTAGTCCTGCGATGGACGAGATGTTCACAATGGCAGGAGACCCACCCGCCTCAGATGTCTCGACCATGGCCGGGCCCACATGCTTCATGCCCAAGAAAACCCCCACCTGATTGACATCGATGATCCGACGGTAATCGTCCAGATCCATCTCCATGAGAGGGCTGGACATGAAGATGCCGGCGTTGTTGATCAGAATGTCGAGCCGACCGTGTTGCTCCCGTACCTCCGCCACCACGCTGCGCCACGCCTCTTCGTTCGTCACATCGTGATGGAGATACGACCCCCCGATCGCCGCCGCGGTCTCCGCTCCATCGGCATCCAGCACGTCTGTCAGAACGACTGTTGCTCCTTCTTCCGCGAAGAGCTGACCTTCCGCAGCTCCTTGCCCACGCGCACCCCCGGTGATCAGCGCCACTCGATTGTCGAGACGTCCCATGCGGTTCTCCCTCTGAACTGTGCTTCACTTCGTGACTGACTACTCGGCCAGGAGACTAGCCGATCGATGGCGGGTGACAAGCAGCATGCCGGGGGCGACGCAATCCGGACCTGAGCTCAAAGAGTTCAACGACCCCCCGCACGCGCGCACCGGCCACAGAGGCCAAGAATCTGCAAGTGGTGTGCACGGGGCGTAAATCCGTCAGACCGCGGAATGCTCGCCAAGGCCCGGCCCATCGCCAGCTCCAGCCTGGGTGGGGGCAGGTAGTCCGTGACGATGCCGCAACCTTCACAGATCATGTGGTCGTGGTGCTGCGAGAATTCTTCCGCCAGCTCATAGCGCGCG
>Ga0114999_10008799_pt1 | contig 11193 bp, 9 predicted proteins | sample ArcticOcean_MG_C_3_FD_89820 | JGI IMG/M metagenome (GOLD analysis project Ga0114999, IMG submission 89820) | Marine microbial communities from western Arctic Ocean - ArcticOcean_MG_CB8_126 | ecosystem: Environmental > Aquatic > Marine > Oceanic | place: Arctic Ocean: Canada Basin | collected...
AGTCGATGTCGATATAGGCCACGCGCAATCCCTGATTCGCCAGCCAGCGCGCCGCCATCACCGTGTCGTTGAACACGCCGAAGCCCGACGCTCTATCTGCCATAGCGTGATGCTGGTGTCCGCCTGCGAAGTTGAAGGCCACATCTGCGCTGCCATCGACGATGGCCTGCGCAGCAACCATAGTCCCGCCCGCGGTCAGTGCGTTCGCCTCGAACATGCCGCTGAACACCGGGTTATCGCCGGGACCGAATCCGTATGACGGCCCCGTCGGTAACTCCAGTCCGGAAGACAACGCCTTTACGGCATCCAGATAATCCGACGTGTGGCCCAGTTTGATCTCATCGTCCGTCGCCGTGCGTGGCGGGAGAATCGAAACGTTCGGGGCGGTCGTCAGCCCGGCGCTTTCCATCAGATCGAAAGCACGCTTCCAGCGGATCGGTCGTAGCGGGTGCGTGTCGCTCATCTCGTACCGCCACACCTCATCGGAGTAGACGAGGGCGACGCTTTGAGGTGATACGGAAAACGCCATAACGGACTAGTAGATCTTCAGGCCGGAGATGGTCAGAGACGCATGGGCCTTGTAGCGCTTGTTGATGTTGATGAGCAGCGCCGTTGCGCCCTCAAGATAGCGGGCGCACTGCAGCGGACCTGCATCGACCGGTCGAAGTCCGGGGACCTCGGCAAGGAGATCGCTTACCGTCTTCTTTGCCTCTTCATCGTCGCCGCAAATAATGGCGTCCGTGTCGAGCGGCGCTGTTGGCTTGAGCAGGTCTCGTGCCGAGAGCGTGTGTAGCCCGGCGACCCATCGAATTGCCGGGGAGTGCACGGCAGCTTCTTCCGCAGCAGAGCCGATCTCAGGGGGCGCACCCGCCGGAACACCTCCGACAAAGGACAGTGGGGCAATGACGTTCACGACTATCTTGCCCGCCAGTAGCGGAGCCAGTTGCTCAAGCGATGCCGTCATTCCACCGTATGGAACGGCCAGAAAGATAATGTCTGACTCGGAAGCGGCATCGGCGTTCATCGCACCGCGTACATTTGCGGCCCCGCTGACTTTAGCCAGGATGCCCTTTACTTCGTCCGCAGACTCGGTGGCGCGCTCGGCGTCCCGGGAGCCGATCACCACGTCATGTCCTGCGGCAGTGAATCTCACCGCAAGACCACGGCCCTCAGGCCCGGTGCCGCCGATAAACCCGATTGTTGCCACGTTCGTTGCAAGACCGGCGTCGGGTGTTATGTCGGACAAAAGAGTCGGGCTCCTTTAGATGGTTTCTGGATACGCCTTAATCAAGGCGCTGAAATCTTGTCTGCATGGCGCAAAAGTTGCAGCCGTTGGCCGCCATTCAAGAGGTGCAGCCCCTTTGACAAGGTTAAGGCCGAATCGTAGCATCGCCCCCGCTTACGGGCCAGCTAAAACGACCGTTTGCACAGTCACAACTATCGCCCGGGATTCTATCTATTTCGGGATTGTGGCCCATCTTGATCCAATCATTTCTGCGCCGGACGATGTAGGTCCTAGGGTCGAACCGACCGAGTGCAGTCACTACGCCCCACAGATACAAAAAACCAACTGAAAGCAGGACCTGAATGCGGTACTACCAGTTCTCGATCGGTGGCGAATCACACCTGGGCGTCGAGACGTCCGAAGACACTCTGTTCGACCTGACATCGGCCAATCCGCACGCAACGGACCTCTTTTCGTTATTGCGCACAGCATCCCTGATGGGCGTATCACTGGACCATGTGGCGCGACAGATCGTCGACCGCGGTATCGCAAGCACGTTGTCGATACAGGATCTCCACGATAACTCCGTTGGGCCGTCTCATGGACCGAAGCTGGAGATGCCGTTCATGCCGCCGGAGGTATGGGCCGCGGGTGTGACGTACCAGAGCAGCATGTTTGAGCGGCAGGCGGAGAGTGACACCCCTGACGTGTACGGCAAGGTGTATGTGGCTGACCGACCTGAGGTGTTCTTCAAGGCGACGCCCAGTCGAGTGGCTGCACCTTACGGAGAGGTCGGTATCCGGGACGACTCCACATGGGACGTTCCAGAGCCAGAGTTGGCCTTCGTGCTCTTCGACGGCAAGGTGGCCGGATACACCTGCGGAAACGACATGAGCAGTCGGTCGATCGAGGGCGACAACCCGCTCTATCTGCCGCAGGCCAAGGTCTACGACAAGTCCTGCTCTATTGGCCCGTGCTTTGCAACGCTAGATGCTGTCGGCGACCCGCAGTACCTGGCTGTCCGGTTGACGATTCAGCGCGACGGCAAAGAGGTGTTCAACGGGACTACGTCGACCTCCGAGATGTTCCGTGACTGTGAGTACATCGCTGACTGGCTTCAGAGGCACAACTCGGTGCCGGACGGAACCACCGTGGTGACCGGAACCGGCGTAATTCCTCCCCCGGAGTTCACGCTGGCCGGGGGCGATATCGTCAACGTCGAGATCGAGGCGATCGGTCGGCTTACCAACACGGTCGTAGTGGTTTAAGCAGGACGGGCAAAGCGGAAGCGGTCCTTGTATCGGTCCCGCACGTATAGGATTGCGCAACTACTTCTAACCGCGGCCGGGTTGACGATGTGAACCTGAGGCCGCGGAGTTTGCGGGGGTGAGATGTGTTCTGCGCTCACTGCGGGACCGAAAACGAATCCGGAATCGAAGCATGCGACAGGTGTGGCGAAGCGCTGATCGCTCCTGACGTTGAGCAGGCGCGCCTGCTTGGCGTGAAGACCTGTCCCGGGTGCTCGTCTCAAAACGAGCCTCACGCTCGATTTTGCATCGGATGCGGCAAGGGCCTAGACGGTGTGCCTGCTCTCGCGCCAGATCGAGACGCCCCGAAAGCAGTCCCAGTGACATCAGATTCAAAAGATTCAGGGGGATTATTTGCACGCCCGACGACTCCCGCAAATGCCGAACTCGACCGGCCCGAGATACCGGAGGACGGCATGAACGACGCTTCAGTCGAGAGCGTGACGGCGCCGCAATCCGAAGTCTCGCAGAGCGCCGGTCCGACGGCGATGAGCGCTAACGGGACTGTACAGATCGCGGAACTGGCGACGCGGGTTCGAGAAGCTGTACAGACCGTGATCGTCGGCAAAGACGAGGCGATCAACCTGTCGATCGTGGCATTGCTGTGCCGTGGGCACCTTCTTATTGAAGACGTCCCGGGCCTGGGTAAGACGACCCTTGCGAAAGCGCTTGCGGCGTCTCTTCACTGCGATTTCGGTCGGATCCAGTTCACGCCAGACCTGATGCCGGCGGACGTGCTTGGCGTGTCTATCTTCAACATGCGTGATAACGAGTTCGAGTTCCGAAAGGGCCCGGTCTTCACGCAGGTTCTTCTAGCGGACGAGATCAACCGGGCCACCCCTCGTACCCAGACGGCGCTCCTTGAGGCCATGCAGGAGCGGCAGGTGACGATGGACGGGGAGACTCGGCCGTTGCCAGATCCCTTCCTCGTAATGGCGACGCTGAACCCGGTTGAACTTGAAGGCACCTTCCCGTTGCCGGAGGCTCAGCTAGACCGATTCATGCTGAGGATATCGATCGGTTATCCGAGTCGGGAAGAAGAGGCGGCGATTATCGACCGCTTTACCGCGGGCGGGAAAGGCCCTGAAATCGAGGCGGTCGTTACCCGTGAGGAACTGCTGGCGGCGCAGGAAGCTATTCACGGCGTCACGGTAGAACCCAGTTTGCGGGACTACATCCTCTCGCTTGTCACGGCGACGCGTGAACACGAATCCTTGCATCTAGGCGCAAGTCCCAGGGCGTCGATTGCTCTCTACAACGCAGCACAGGCCTGGGCCGCAATACAGGGCCGCAACTACGTGCTTCCTGACGACATCAAACACGTTGCCGGACCGGTGCTTGCTCACAGGGTGATGGTCTCGCCACAGGCGGGGCTACGTGGGCGAGCCGGAGACAACGTAATCGCCGAGTTGCTTGAGACGATCGAGGTCCCGATCGAACGCTAGGTTTGAGCGGCTATCTATTCGAAAGCCTTGAGAACTTGAACCACCTGAAATTCCTGAAACGCCGGGGCGCCCCGATCTTTTGGAATGCTCAGGATTACAAACGTGTTGGGAGAATGAGCGCCGCTAATGCGTAAAGAAGTCCTTTCAGCTCTCTGGGAAATCCTCTTCCTGGTGATGGCGTCGGTCGGCATCGTCCTGGTATCGCCGTTCATCCTGATCGTCGGCGTATTCGGCTTCATCATCGTGATCGGTGCCAGGGTCTGGAGTCGTCTTTCGTTAGAAGACGTCGTGTACGAGCGTGACCTGCCTGACCATCCCGTTTTCGTCGGGGATGAATTCGAGATAGAGATCCGCATAACCAACGCTAAACCACTTCCCATGCCGTGGTTGCGCATAGCGGACAACATCCCGATTGGCCTTGAGGTACAAGACGCCCGCATGGGACGTGCCAGCAGTCGCATGGCACTAGAACTAAGAGAGTCGATAAACCTCGCCTGGTATGAACGGGTCCACATGCGATACACCGTGAAAGCGTTGCGTCGCGGCTATCACCAGCCGGGCCCGGTGATGCTCGATTCTGGAGACCTGTTCGGAATGTTCCCAAGGCACGACACCATCGCTCCACCTCGTGCCGGTGTGCTGGTGTACCCGCGTATTGTGGAGTTGCCTGACTTTGAGCTGCCATCCGGGCGGCCGATCGGAGACAACCGGGCTGTTGCGGCATTGTGGGACGACCCGAATCGCCCAAGAGGGCTGCGTGACTACATTCCGGGGGACCCGATCAAAACGATCGACTGGAAGGTCACTGCGAGGCTGCGGCAGGTACTGGTCCGGACCTTTGACCCGTCTGTGACGCAGTACGCCGTCGTCGTGATGGACGTGTCGACCACCGAGTACCTGTTTACGGGATACTCCCCGCGCCTGCTTGAACGCGCGATCGTGGCTGCGGGATCGATAGTCACCCGAACCATGGAGCTGGGGCATCGCGTTGGACTGGTCACCAACGGGGTAGCTCTTCGATCTGGTAGCCGCATGGTAATACCGCCGTCCGCAAGCCCGGGCCAACTGGGCTCGATCATGGAGGCGCTTGCGATGGTCCGTCCGGTGGCCCCGGAGCGGATCGATCGATTGTTGGAGCGCGAAGCGAGCTGGGCCGTTCCCTACGGTGCCACCGTCGTCATCATCTCTGCGGTGATGAGCCCTGATCTACTTGAAGTGGCGGAGCGTCTGGCGATATCAGGGCACCCGATCCGTGGCATCTACGTGGGTAGAGGTGAAGCGCCGGAGGGGACGGCCCGGGTGCCGATAGAGGACATGGGTGAACGCTTCGATCTCCCGCCTGCTGTCATGCCCCTGCCGACAGTTGGGCAGGCGTTTTCAGATGATGTTTTCGAGGACGATTTTGAGAAGGACGTGAGCCTGGATCACACCGACGCCACCTTCGACAGGCGGAGGATTTAACGTGATCTTCCGATGTCCAGACTTTGATGGTTCCCGAACACGTTTCGGGGACGGGATGCGCGCCCGTGAGTGATGGACGTGGACAACTGATCCTGTTCTCCCTCTGGGTCTCTGAGAGCGCCCGAGTGTTTGCGTTCGCTGCCGTGGCCGCGCTGATCGTCGGCCTGGATGGCGCGCCGTTGGCGTGGTTGGCGGTGATGACGATCATGGGTATATCCATGATCTCAAACTGGGTCGTCGGCGGTGCCAAAGGTGACATGGTCACGCTGGCAATTGTCCAGGCGATAATCGGGCTTCCTGTGATCTACCTGGCGCCGACCGTTCGAGTTATCGGTGGAAGCTCGGGAATTGATCTCGACTGGCCGTTGGCGCTAGCGGGCGGAGACATGACGGCGGAGGCCGTGGGCGGGACCATCATGGCGCTGGTGGTGGCGTTCCTCGCATGGTTCCGTGGGGCTGCACTCGTTAACTCTGATGAGCCTGAGAGCAATCAGCGGTCGATCTTTTACACAGGTGTAGCCCTGCTGGGCATATTGATGTTGACGGAACAGGTGACCAACAACGATGTGGACGCCAGATTCGTGATCCTCCCGTTCTTTGCCAGCACGCTGGCCGGGATGGCGGTCAATCACCTGTCAGCCGCGGGGGACGTGAAACGAGGGTCGGCTTTCTGGGGACGCTTCATGACCATGGCGGTTGGAGGGATTCTTATTTCATCAATTGGAATCACCGTCGCGGCGATAGTCTTCAGCGATGCCATACATGCCGCTGGACGCGGCATTGGCTTTGTTGTCATGTGGATCCTGATAATAGTCGCCGTTCCGTTTGCGCTGACCGCCACAGGGATGATCTGGCTCCTGAGGAAATTGCGCGGGGACGGTCCGCCTCCACGGCCTGTTAGCGACGGGTCTTTGCTCCCGGCTGAACCCGAGGAGGCGACGGCAATTGTCGAAGGTGGGGCGAGTGGCTCGCCGGTGTTCGACAACGTGATCGAGTTGCTGCGCATTCCGATCGCCATACTCATCGTGCTCGTCATCGTTTTCGTTCTTTACATCACGTTCAGGCGCTACGTGGCGAAACGCCGAAAGACATTTGAAGATGATCGTGAATCGGTGCGCGGAGACGCAGACGCCGGTAAAGACATGGCCGACCTTCTCGGCAGGCTGTTACCTGACTGGATGCGGCGAAATCGAGAGTCAGAGTTGGAACGACAGTACCCGGCCGACGAGCCGGGAATCTCTGAGGTGTTCCAGCTCTACTTCAAATATCTGAAGGCGGCGACCAGCCGTGGAATGACCCTGGAGTCAGGACACACCCCTAATGAGGTCCAAGCGGCGATGGCGGCAGCCTTGCCGGGAACGCCGGTCGCATTGATGACGGAGCGATTCAACGCCGCCTGTTACGGACATGAACCGTCATCGGCGGAGATCGTCGGCAGGTTGGCGTCAGGACTCAAAAGTCCCGGTTCTGGAGATTGACCCTTACTCGGTCGCCATTACTCGGGCAAAGGACGTCGAACCCCGGAGCTTGCTGATTGGCCCCGGCTCCGGGAGATCGATAACCCTCAAGAGGTTCGTGCTTCCGTGCACACCTATCGGCACGCCGATCACGGTGACCGCACGTTCTTTTTCCTTCACCAGCCCGGAATCAAGCGCCACCTTAGACCCTTGTCTGAACATGTCGTCGATGCTGTTGGGGCGTGGCGCGTTTATGACCGTTACGCCCCATCGAAGGGCTAATCCGCGTCCCACCGCCGGGTTTGGTGTGATGACGATTATCGGAACACCGGGGCGGAAACCGGCAACCCGGGCGGCTGTACTACCGGACTCTGTGAAAGCGAGTATGACCTTTGCTCCAACGCTGTCCGCTGTTGTCACGGCTGCGTCAGCGATAGCGCTGTCCAGTCCGTGAACGCCGCTTCGCCGCCTATCGGCGATCTCTTCCCGGTTGAGAGTTTTCTCTGCTTCCAGCGCTACCTCGGCCATAACGGCGGTGGCGATTACGGGATATTTACCGACCGAGGTCTCGGCAGACAGCATCACGGCATCGGTGCCATCAAGCACGGCGTTGGCAACGTCCGTCACCTCAGCCCTTGTTGGTACTGGGGCCTTGATCATCGACTCCAGCATCTGTGTGGCAGTGATGACCACTTTGCCGACGTGATTCGCCCGCTTGATGATCTCCTTCTGGCTGCCCGGAACCAGCGCTATCGGCAGCTCCACACCCAGATCTCCACGCGCGACCATCACGCCGTCGGACGCATCAATAATGGCGTCCAGGTTATCCATAGACTCGGCAAGTTCGATCTTGGCGATCAGTTGGGGGGCGAAGTCACGGGCCGCGAAAAAGTCTCGCACCAGTCGAACGTCTGCCGCCGACCTGATGTAAGAGATTCCCACGTAATCGACGTGTTCTTCTGCCGCCTCGATGAGCGCGTCTGAGGTTTCTTTTGTGAGATAGCTGATTCGTGAAGCGTGGCCCGGTGACGAGACAGCTTTGTCTGACTCGATCGGTCCTCCCACCGTTACTTCACATTCAAGCTCATTCTTTCGAGCTTCTGTAACGACGAACCTGATCGCTCCGTCTGCGATGAAGACGGGCGCGCCGGTTGGTGCGTTGGAGACAAATCCGGGCGGGTGGACGTAGCCGACTTCCGCGGTGGACTCATCATTTCCATCACGAAGGATGTATCGCTGCCCGACCTCCAGTACGATCCCGTCTTTTGAATCCGGAGCAGGCCCGAGCCGATGTTTGGGCCCCGGAAGGTCTGCCAGGACGGCTATCGCAACACCGTTGCGCTCAGCCCCGGCTCTCACCCGGGCGACGGCCTCTGAGTGTTCCTTCGGCGTGCCGTGGGAAAGATTGAGCCTGGCGACCGACATCCCGGCGCGGATCAGCCCATCGATCATTTCGTCCGATGCGGTCGCCGGTCCCATTGTGCAAACGATCCGAGTTCTGGGTCGCTTGAGCACGTAATCCGGAATTGTATAGGAAGGCATCAATGCTCTCAGGAAAAGAGTGGTAATCTGTCGTAGTCGGTACACAACAATGCTCGTGCACTGCCCGCGTGTTTGTGGGCGGGTGCCCGGTAACGAAAGACTTTATACCCTAGAAGATACGCCGGTGTGGGTAACGGTTCAATCGGGATACTGAACGTAGGAACGCCATTTTTGTTGACACGTTCCTGTAGCGGTTCATACGATGGTATGCACGGAACGCTCTAAACCAGCGCCCGAACCCTCATTTGACCCACCCTCACCACGGATAATGTATCGGTTTTGATGCAACTCTCAGGAGACCTTCTCCTCGCCCTCCAGGAAGTCGACGAACGCCTTGCGGAGAAGCGAAAAGATTTAGAACAACTCACCACGGAACTCAAGGCCCAGGCCGAGATCCCGGTTCTCACACAGAGAGTCGAAGAAGAGGGCACAAACGCCGTCGAACGGCGTGAGCTCTTGGCGCGACTAGAAGTCGACGCCGATTCGCTGAGGGAACGTGTTGAAGAGCTGGAAGAGCGAATCTACGGCGGTACCGTTACCAACCTTCGAGAGCTGACCGCCGTCGAAGAAGAGCAGACCAACGCCCGCCGAGAACTCATGCAGGCTGAAGAAGCTCTTGGCCCGGCCCGGCTCGCTGCTGAAGACTCAGAACGCACCAAGGAAGAGCTGACCGTAACTCTTGCCGAACGCGAAGAGTCCTGGGCCGAGTCCGCACCCAAGACTCGACGTGCTTCAAGGGCTACTCAGAAAGAAGTGACGGCTCTTGAAGGGGAACGGGACGAAGCGTCCAAGAACGTTCCCGCAGATGAACTCACTCTTTACGACCAGCTTCTGTATCGACGACACGGCGTTGCCATCGCTCGAGTGGAACGGGGCGTTTGCCTGGCTTGCCACATCACATTGCCGCTGAAGGAAGCCTCCCGGCTCCGACGGTCTGACGCAATTGTGACCTGCGGTAACTGCGGCCGAATCCTCATCCCGAGTTAACGAGTGAGAGCAGCCGGCTACTACCGGCCTCTTAACTCCGACTCGCGCTCGGAACAGGCCGCTACATCTGCGATTGAGCTGTACTGTCGCGAGGGATTTCATACGCTGGCTCATGTCGTAGGGCCGGGCGAACCTCAGCTACGCGACGCTGATCAGTACGGCGCGCTAGTCGCATACCTGGACGGGTTGGGGCGTGGGGAGGCGCTGGTCGTCATACCGGGCGCACGCCATCTTTCTTCCACCCTTGACGGCTTTGTAGAAAGACTGGCCGAGCTAGATCGAGTTGGCGGTGAGGTCAAGTGCGCCGACCCGAATCTGCCAGATCCCTTTCAGAACGCTCTGGAGACACTGCCTTTCGCCGGACAACCACCGGTCCAGAATCGGCGTGTCCGGGAATCGCTGATGTCCAAAGCTGCGCGGGGTGAAGTGCTTGGCCGTACCCCGTTTGGGTATGTCGCTGATATGGACGGTACGTTCCAGATCGACCCCGTCGAGGCGGTTCTGGTTCGACGATTGTTCGATATGTACGCCGGCGGTGATACGTCACCAGATCAACCCGATGCCGTACCGGCAGGCGGGCCGGGCTTGCGACGAATCGCAGGCGTTTTCAATGGCGAGGGTTTGCGCACACGCTCCGGCAGGCCGTGGACCCCGGTAACGCTGTCAGGGATGCTCCGGAATCGTGTCTACACGGGCAGCTACGTTCGTTACGGAATGCGTATAGCAAGCAATCACGAGCGGATTGTTGAGAGAGACGTTTTTACGCGCGCTCAGACAGTCATGTCCTCCAGAAGCCCCCAGAGGAAACGTCGCTCACTCACCCCTTATATCCTGAGTGGCCTGGCCCGTTGTTGGTCATGCGGTCGCGGAATGCATGGGACTGAGCGGAGTCGGAAGTGGACTCGTGCTGATGGAAGTACGGCGTCACGCGCCTATCGCTACTACGCCTGCCCTTCACGTTCCGCCGGTGTGGTGAGCGAAGACGAGGAGGCTCATCCGGGATGGCGTGAACCGGATCTTGATCGTGCAACTCTGGACGTTCTAAGAGCCGAATCTGTCGACCGTTTAAGGGCCAGCTTCAACCCCCCAGAGGATGACTCCGAGGGCGAAGAGTTGAGGGCGGTAGAGGCCCAGTTCCTCGAGTCGGTCCGGCTTGTGGCGACCGGTCGCGGCGGAGTCGGTGACCTGGTGTCGCCGCTGGAAGAGTTGCAAACGATCAGAGGGATGTACGCGCCAGAGGGTGTTGGAGGCGTATCGGGCAGTCATGCGGCGTTCACATTTGAAGACGCAATGGCATCGATAGAGACGGCCGAACCGGCAGGGCTTCACGCCGCGATCGCATCGTTGGTGGATCGAGTGATAGTGCATGGCGACCGCGTGGAGCCCGTGTTTCACGCGCTCTGATTCGGCGATAGCCTGACCTTTTTCCCTGAAATGGCCCTGTCACAATGTCCGGCGAACGTAACGCCGTGAATGCCAATAGCACTCAGTAGTCTCGAGAGGTCACCTCGGGACCCCAGCGGACCAGGGCAATACACACGGGAACTCAAATTGAAATGGTCAGACGGGCGTCGATAAGAGTGGGATCGACTCTCTGTGCGCTGTACCATCGCTAAAGGCAAGTAGGACGGGCGGCCGCCGTTTCGGTTCGGATATTCCGGGCCGGGAGGGAGGAAAGTCCGGGCACCACCAGACAGGATGCCCGCTAACAGCGGGGCGGGGCGACCCGACAGCAAGTGCCACAGAAACATACCGCCTTTCCGGAAACG
>Ga0114999_10008802_pt1 | contig 11191 bp, 14 predicted proteins | sample ArcticOcean_MG_C_3_FD_89820 | JGI IMG/M metagenome (GOLD analysis project Ga0114999, IMG submission 89820) | Marine microbial communities from western Arctic Ocean - ArcticOcean_MG_CB8_126 | ecosystem: Environmental > Aquatic > Marine > Oceanic | place: Arctic Ocean: Canada Basin | collected...
TAAACTTGTTACTTATGAAGATTACTTTAGTAAAAATAAAAATAAATTCTTTTATGTAAGAGATATAAGATATACACTAGATAAAAATAAAATTAATAATAAACATTTGAAAAAAAAAGATCTATTAGACATGCTAGAAGAATTTTTTAATACATTAAAGTATTATAAAACTAACCATTCCGCTAAAATTGCGAAACTTCAATCTTTAATTAAAAACCATATCCATAACAAAAAATATAGATACACTGGACTAGGATTTATATACAAGGATCTATGTGTAAATAGAGAAGAATTCTATACATTAGAAACGTTTGACGAATTAGATCCAATGTACTTTTTCTCATATAAAGACGAAAATAATAAAATATTCTTCTTTGATATAAGATCAATAAAGACATTAATAGAAAATAAACAGAGTAATCCTTTCACTACTAAACCAATTCCGCAGTATGCTATAGATAGTATGAATAAACGTTTAGCTATTCTCATTGATATGAATTACACAATAGAATTTGAGAAAGATAAACTAACTCCGGAACAAGAATTTAACAATGATGTATTGTCTATATTTCAAAAACTTGATTTATTAAATATATCTGCTGGAGGAACCAATCCCGATTGGTTTACTAATCTAACATTCTCAGGATTGATTAAATTCTATAGTATATTAGAAGATATTTGGAACTATAGGACTGGATTATCTAATATTCAAAAGAAAGAAATAATTAAAGATAAAATAATGTTTCCAATACATCCTAGTAAAATAGCTTTTATACCAGCAAATAATAGTAATAAAAGGAAACTTCAATATATGATATTGGATGAAATTGAAAAACTAATTTCTACTAGTGACAACACTAGTCATAAATGTACTGGAGGATATTATACATTAATAGGATTAACAGAAGTATCATATGAATGTGCGGAAGCAATGCCTTGGTTAGTTCAGCATAGTGTCAATAACAATTATGAAAACTAGTAGATTTTAATTAATTTTTAACTAAGGTTTAACTAAGGTTTAACTAAGTTTTAATTGCTTTTTTATTTAATAGGTATAGCCCACATACTATTAGTAGTATACCTATACCTTTAACTATAGTTAACTTCTCATTAAATATAAAGTATCCTAATAATAATGTAGAAAGTATAACTAGTGATTGTATATTACTTACTACGTAAGATACATATTCCATACTTACTAATTTTAATATTACAAATGTCGCAATGACTGTAGTAAGAGCGCCTCCTATATAAATAAGATAATCTGTTTTACTTAATTTGGAAAAACAATTTAGACTACATCTTTTTGTTTTAATCACATAAGCCGCATAGAATACGATAAATAGTGTTATTAATATGTGATTGGCTAATATATATTCATGAATATTGAATTTCCTCAATAATATTTTTTTAAAAAATGGATTTAATGTGTAACATAATACGATAATTATTATATAAACGTAGATTGAAATCATTATATAATTAGTTATATTTTTATTTAACTTAATGTAATTAAAATTATTATTGCTACTTAAGATTAGATTATTAAATGTTAACTATAATCCATAAATATTTTCTTTCAATTTTATTATGAATATTTTTGCGTGTAGCAATAGTATAGATTTTTCAGAACGTGTTTGTAGATACTTAGAAAAACCGCTCGGTAAAGTACAGATGGGTGAATATGCTGATGGTGAGAAATATTTCGTCATAGAAGAAAATGTTCGGAATAAATGTTGTGTCATTATTCAATCTACATGTCGTAGTGAAGTTCAATCTGTAAATGATGCATATATGGAATTATTTATTATGATAGATGCATTAAAAAGAGGAAGTGCATCAAAGATTGTAGTTGTAATGCCTTGTTATGGCTATCAGCGTGCCGATAGAAAAGATTATAGCCGCGCTTCTATTTCGGCTAATGTAATTGCTAAATGTCTCGAAACACTTAATACAGATAGAGTAATCGTATACGATTTACATGCGGGACAAATTGCCGGGTTTTTTTCCAATAAATGCCCCCTCGATAATTTATACAATGAAGTATATTTTATTAAATATATTAAAAAATATATCATCATTGACAAGACTGACGATATTATAATAGTAGCCCCCGATGAAGGTGGAATGAAAACAGCTTCCCGAATTTCATCTAAATTAAAGTGTGATGCTGCTAGTATATATAAACAAAGGGATAAAGCCAATAGTATTAGTGTTATGAAATTAATGGGAAATGTAGAAAATAAAATAGCTATAATTGTAGATGACATTATAGATACGGCAGGAACGGCTTGTAAAGCATGTGAAATTTTAAAAAAAAATGGTGCTACTCGTGTATATATGTTAGCAAGTCATGGCTTATTTTCAAGAAATGCTATTGAGAGAATAGAAAATAGTAGTTTCACAGAAGTAATAGTAACTAATACCGTTCCTATTTTAGATAAAGTTAGGAATTGTAAAAAGATAAAAATAATAGACGTAAGTTGGCTTACATCTGAAGCAGTAAAAAGACAATACTGTGGAGAATCACTAAAAGAACTTTATGATAATAGACATCTATTGGAAGAAAATAATATTGGCATTAATTTACTGTAAAATGAATTTATAACTCGTTTATTTTTTTACAAATCGTGTCATTGTTGTTCCGCATACTGGACATTTTCCACGCATCATTCTACGTTTATTTTTTGTTATAACTAATTTGGGTTTGGACATAGTTCTTCCTTTCCTACACTTAACACAATAACCAGAAACCGTTTTAGGGGAAGCACTACGTTTCTTACTCTTACTCTTAAGTGAAGTACGTCTTTTACTCGCAGATCTTTTTCTTGAAAGTTTAACCATAGTTTTATAAAATAAACTAATATTTTTATTTCAATAGCGGGAATATTAAATTTTTTTAATTTTTTTAGTACTTTTTATACTTCATAAAAAAAGCATAAGGCAATAATGTATTGTATATTTCATTATTTTCATTTACCTCTTTAAGATATTCTTTATCTTTTTTGGATAATTTTCTTTTATCGGAAGAATGAGAATAAAATGAATTTGTCAAATCTAATATTTTAGAAATAATGTCGTTTAGCTCATTATTAATTTTAAGTAATGTAATCATTTCTTTGGATGTAATATTCCGATCTAATTTCTTAATCTTATTTAAATTTTTATGAAATTCACTTTGAAAATGAGATAAATGCTCTTTCTGTATCGTAAATAATAAGGTATTATTATTTATTAATAAGGTATTATTATTTATTAATGTGGTATCATTCATAGTCTATAGATTAGATTAAAATAAGATTTTATTTTAAAATAAAAGGAGTTAATAATTTTAAACTGTTGACGCAAGGATTTCCAATTATTTCCGATTAAACTATAATCGCAATAATGAAGTGAAAATGAAGTGAAAATGAAGTGAAAATGAAGTGAAAATGAAGTGAAAATGAGTTACTAAATGTATTTACTTACCAAATAAGCTTAACTTATTTGCGATTCTTCTATTTATATTGTTAGTTCTATTCATTTCTGAAATTGTCTGTGTAGATTCCACCATATTGAGCGCAATTGCTTGTAATCCTATTAAAAATATGATATATAGTAGACCAGTTGTCAATAGATGCCAATTATTTTCATATTCAAATTTAGTCTTTTTTCTTAAGTATAAATCACTTTGTTCTAATATGAATTTCAAACCTTGACGAGCAAAGGGAAACGCTATTATAAATAGTATCATACCATAAGCAATTCCATTGGCAATACTTCCACCCATTACAATTGTATGGCTAATACTTTGCCACATAACACCAAATAAGGCGAATAAATTGATGAAATTAGAGCTTAAAAATGCTACTAAATTTGTTGGGCGTAACTGATATAAATTTTCGAATTGACTAATTCCGCTTAATGTCAATGTATTTGCTAAAGCTATTACTAATGGTAAATAGTATTTTAATAATCCTAAACTAGAACCAAATGTTCCCAATATATAAGGGATAGTTATTATAAATATAAGGTAGAACACGAATACTCCTACGTTTTTAATTTTCATTATATAATATATCTTAATAAATTAATTTTACCTATTTTCATCTAATTCAGCTGAATTCTTTTTAATTAAATTAGAATCGATACTATAATTCTAAATACTACCTATATTATCTACTAATCCATATTCCAAACACTTTTTGGAATCTAACCATACTTCACGTTTTAATATATTATCTAGACTATGTTCGCCAGTTTCTGGTAATTTTGTAAATCGTTTATAAATACTCTTAATTGTATTATAAATATTCTCTAAATTAGTATATTCATCCTTTATTTCTTCCATTTTTCCGCCTAATATTCCACTTAATTGGTGAATTAGCATATAACTATTTTGATTTATCACTCTATTTTTACATACCAAACTCAATAATGTACCTGCACTGGCATTACAGCCTTCAATTACACTTGTAACTGGAGCTTTTGAATTCATTAAATTATCAATTGCGGCCAATGCGGCGAATATACTTCCACCAAAACTATTTATATGTAGATAAATATTCATAGACATCCCGCAATCATTGTCAAATTTAACTTTATCTATAGACATATTTACTTCGTAAATGTATTTATTCAATTTGAGAATATTCTCTCTATTTACTTCCGAATAAAAGTATATATGATTTCCAGAACGTTCTACTATACTCTTTTCTTCCGAGAAATGAGCGCCTAAATCACTTTTCCACATAATACAATTAATTTAGAATATTTTTATACCAAATTAATAATTAGATGTTATAAAATTAAACATTGTGAAAATTGAATAATTTATAAATATTTTCTTAATACTTAAAGATCTCTATTAAAATAAAATTAAATTCTATTAAACTCTATTTAATTTTATTATTATGTCTTTGAAATTGGAAAAAGGTCTTCTATTAGACAGATATAAACCAAAATCATTTTCAGAGTCGGTCTTAAATAAAGATATAATAAAAACTCTTCAAAGTTTTATCAGAGACAATATCCTTTATAATTTGGTATTATATGGTCCTAATGGTTGTGGAAAGTATACACTAGCACTGTTATTACTTAATGAACTATATAATGATGGTATTTATAAAAAAAAAAAGATTCATATGGAACTTGCTAATGGTAAAACATTAGAACTCGTCTCTAGTATGTATCATTTTGAAATATATGTCAATCATTATACATTTAACGATAAAACTAGCCTAGTTCACTTACTCGAAAGACTAGTAACAAATAAAAATATTAGTATTAATAGTTACAATGTCGTCATTATAAGGAATTGCCAATACCTTAAAAAAGAGCTCTTTTTTACAATTAAAAAGTTCTCAGAAAAATACGTTGAAAATTGTCGCTTCATATTGCTAACAAATAATATCAATGTATTCCACAATTCAATAACAAATTTTATGTTTATACGTATACCCAAGGAAACCACCGCTAATATCTCTAATTATTTATGCAATATCATTAAAAGCCATGAGAGTAATGAAAGTAATGAAATCGGACATTACAGCTCTACATTGAATTCTATTAATAAACTCGTTGATAAATTAGATAATAATTTGTCAAATATAATGATTCACATAGAGTATAAATTAGTTAATGGTACTAAATACATTGATTACTATAAAAGTAAGATAAATTTAATTATAAAACTTTTAGAAACTAAAAAAATAAGCAATTTGATAAAAATCCGCGAATTACTATATGAATTAACATGTAAAAACATTGAGAAGAAAAGAATTATTATTAATATAGTTCAATTCTTTCTCAAAAGTAAAAAGTATGATAATTTAACAAAGGGAAATATAATAAAGTATGGAGCACACTTTGAAGAGAAATTAAATAAAGCTTATAAAGATTTCGTCCATTTAGAAGGATTTATTATTACAATTATGAATATATTGGTTCAGTAAATTATTTTAGATAATAAATTATTTTAGATAATTTTAATTTACAGTATAGAACAACACTTATTTTTTACATCCCCTTTATGTGGGAGTGAATCTTTGATTCTTAAACTAGTTATATTTCTCAATATTTTTTTGTTAAAAATAGATATTCCATCTAAATCATTATTATAGATTTTTTTATACTTATTTCCTGATAATATGTTATTAATTGTTTCTACACTATTATCAAATATTTTATCAATATTGGTTCCATCTTTAGCCGATACTTCAATAAAGTTTGCCTCATAACGTTCTGATAATTCAACACCCTCTTTATAACTAACTTGACGTTTATACTCTAAATCTGTTTTATTTCCTACTATTAATATCGGTTTATCCGTATTACTATTACTATAAAATAAGTCTATCCAATTCTCAATATTTTGAAACGTTTTTCTATCAGTAACATCATATACCATAACCGCAATAGCGGCACCTTTATAATATGTTCTAACAATCGAAGCGAATTTTTCCTGACCGGCCGTATCCCAAATATGGAGTTTATAGTTTATATCATTATAATCTAATGTTTTTATAAAAAAATCAACACCTATAGTACTTGAAAAACTGATTGGAAAATGATGATTAATGTATTTATTTAATATAGCCGTTTTTCCAGTACATGTATCTCCTAAAAAAATCACCTTAAATACAATATCACTTACAGTGGTTTCAACACAAAAACTCATACTATATTAGTTAAAATAAACAATGATAATAGTTAGTAATAAAACTTTAAATTTTGGAAAATTTAAGAATTATATGCGTATTCTTTACGCGTATCTAAACGTATCTAAGCGTATTCCTTACACATATCTAAGCGTATTCTCTACATATTCCAAAAGTCTTTCTATGGTACTTTGTTAATCCATATTCCCTTATAGCTTCTAAATGTTTCTCTGTCCCATAACACATATTTGTATCCCACCCATATCGTTTTAACTCTGGTTCATCATTTAATAAACTTTCGATATAATAATCATGATATACCTTTGCCAATATACTGGCCGCTGAAATTGAAGCATATTTAGAATCACCAGATATTATACATTTGTGCTCTATTAATTCATTATTATTGTCATAATATAACTTAAATTTGTCTCCATCTACCAATAAGAATTCGGGATTGACATTTAAATTCCGTATAGCTTTATGCATTGCCATATAAGTAGCATTAAGTATATTATTCTTATCTATTAATCTATTGTCTATAGAAGCAACAGAAAAATCTATCGCTGTTTCTTCTATATAATCTTTTAAAAACTCTCTCCTTTTTTTTGATAACTTTTTAGAATCTCGCAATTGAAAATGGACTTCTGTTTCATCTAATTGCTTCGGCCAAATTACTACAGCCGCGTATACCGGACCGGCCAAACATCCACGAGCAACTTCATCTATACCCGCTTCTAATTTATCTGTACTGTAATATAACTCCATAACTACTAATATTTATTGAATAATTCTTTAAGTATTATAAGAACAGAAGACTTACTTAAGAAAAAACACTTATTAAGGATTAATATTAGGCATTCCTATGAATAACAAAATTAATAGAATTACGATCAGACAACCGAACGATTTTCATTGTCATCTACGTGATAAGCAGGAATTAGAATTAAATGTAAATATATGCTTTTCTAAATTCCATTATATTATAGTTATGCCAAACTTAGAAGTCCCTATTACTAGTATTGATATGGCATTAGACTATCGGAAAAGAATTATGGATTTTAATTTTTTTTGTAAAGATAAAGGAAAAGGAATTCCATTAATGACACTTTATTTAAGTAAGAATTTAGACGTTAATGAGATAAGAAAAATAAAAGATTATGATTGTATTATTGGAATCAAATATTATCCTAAAGGGATGACTACTAACTCTGAACACGGTGTTAGTAACGTAATTGAAATAATACCTCAATTAAAAGCTATGGAAGAAGAAGGGATTCCACTTCTTATACATCCCGAAACTGCTAACGAGGATATCGATATTTTTGATAGAGAAACACATTTCATTCAAAATGAATTAAAAATAATTAGAAGCGAATGCCCTAATTTACGCATCGTATTAGAACATATTAGCACTAAGGGTGCCGTTGACTATGTATTAAATAATAAAAATAACAAAATTGCTGCTACTATTACCCCACATCATTTAGTTTTAAATAGAAATGATATATTCACAAATGGTAAGTTAAATCCATTTAATTACTGTTGTCCCATAATTAAAAGAAAAGAAGATAGAGATAGCTTAATTAAAATAGCTACTAGTGGTAATAGAAAATTCTTTCTTGGAACTGATAATGCTCCTCATACGGAATGGAATAAATTAAATAATGGAAAAGCTGGAATATTTAATGCTCCTGTAGCAATAGAATTAATTACGGAATTATTTGATAGGCATAATTCACTTGAAAATTTAGAAAAATTTATAAGCACAAATGGAACAGATTTCTACCATCTTGAACCTTGTTCCGATACAATTACATTAGTAAAAAGACCTTGGACTGTTCCAGATAAATATTGTAATTTTCATAACTATTACGTTCCATTATACTCTAATAGAGAAATAGAATGGGAAATAGAATGGGAAATAGAATAGGAAATAGAATGGAAAATAGAATAGGAAATAGAATGGAAAATAGAATAGGAAATAGAATGGAAAATAGAATGGGAAATAGAATGGGAAATAGAATAGGAAATAGAATGGGAAATAGAATAGGAAATAGAATGGGAAATAGAATAGGAAATAGAATAAGAAAGTTTAATTAGTTCTAAGTTTCAATAATAGTTTCCTTCTGTTCTTCCTCAGAAAGTCGAACTTCTCCCTGACGACAACCATAATCAACCGATAGTAATTCAGTTCCGGCTCCTGTCCCTTCTCCTTCTATATCAGCACCTATACTTGGATAATCCCCAGGTTTCTTTGCTGGTATCATTGTAAATTCACCTGTATATTTATTTTTTATATAATCATAAGGAGCAAATTGAAAGGTTTCAAAATGGGATTTGCCTTCGTGATAATATAAATTAGTTCGTGTTTCGGGAAATCTAAATCCCGAATAATTAGATGTATCATCGTTATCATCGTGATGCTGCCAATAATTACTTTCAAAACCATGATGTTTAATTTTTATTGGTATTAACGTTTCATCGCGAGCATTTTTAAAACGTATAGTTCTATGCCCTGATAACATACCTAACATTTTCTCATCTATACAAATAGGATTACCAGTGTCGTCCTTTAAACACAATTTATCTTTATTAAATAAAGGTAGTCTCTTTATTTTCTGAAGCTTGTTTTTTGTAAAACATACGTCATCAATACAAAACTGGTCTTTCACATGTAATGTTCCATCTACGCTTAATAATTTATCATTTTTTGGATCTTCTCTAATTCCTACACGTGCATCTCTTATATATATATCACCATCTGTTTGTAAATCATAATTATCAAAACGTTCTTTATTTCTAAAACTTATTTCCACTAAAGTTAATAATACAATTATTAAAATAAATACTAAAAACATACTTAATTTATTATAATATTTTTTATTATAAATGTCATTCTAATCTATTTATTATAACTATGAATCGTTATTCTGTATCCTCTCCATATGACGATAATTCGTTAGTAATACTAAATTTCTTTGGATCTATCGGTGGATTAATATCAGATGGCTGTGCTGGTGGTACTGAACTCTGATCAATTGGTATATCACTGCCTTCAAGAACTGAGCCATATCCTGTAGCCATATAATGTGGTTCTGGCTCTAATTTAAATTCCATACTAGTTAAATCTTTATTACAATCCTCTATATGAAGTGCATTAGGGATGAATTGCGTGCTACCATCATCATTATCATCGTGAACTTCATTACCCCTAAGTGGTTTACCATGAATGTCAAGATCTCTTATATTTATACATTTACCCCTATTTCTATGTTTTAATTTAAAATTTCTATCGCCTTTTAATATTTCCATATGTCGCTTATCTATACACGCATCTCCCAAACAATATAATTTATTTCTAAAATCTTTATTATTTACTACAAAATTTAATACATTCGCATTTATACATTCATTGTCTACACATAATTTATTTACCTTTATTTTATTAGTACCTGTAGGAAATTGTAATTTTATACCTCCCTTTACTTTTACAGAATCTTCTATATATATTGGGTTTTCACCTATATTCTGATATTTTTCAGTTCTTTTTACTATTTCTAATGAAACAAATAATACAATTAAAAGTAATGTAATAGTTACATTTAACATCCTATATACTATAAGTATATAATTTATAGAAAGCTTATTATAGAAAGCTTATTATAGAAAACTTATTATAGAAAGCTTATTATAGAAAGCTTATTATAGAAACTAATTCTTGATAATCAGTTGTAGGTCGGTGTAATTAATTACTAGCTTTATTTTCTATAGAAAAGCACTTTATATTTGTTTTTCTGCCTGGTAAAAAAGAAAAATTAAAATCCTGCTCGTTACCCCCCATAGGATATCCCGTAGCAGTAGCCATTGATATCCTATCCCTAACGACTGAATCATCATTATCGTCATGTAGCCCCCAGTGAGTTCGGATTAATATATTTCCATTAATATAACCTTTTCCATATGGTCTCGGTTCACTTTTGTATACATTTGGATGTGTATGTTCAGATAAAGCCGCTCCATCTCTATTAGGAGCCCATAATTTGCTCGTTTTTTTATTCTTTAATATCTTTAAATGTTCGCCAGTAATACAATAATCTCCTATACATAATTTTTTAGGAGTTATTCCTTCACTAATTTCATCATCGGTTGTTGTAATATCTGTAGGAGTTTCATTATCATTATATAAAAAATGAGGTAACTGTGCATTTAATATTTTATTAAGTTCATTGTACTTAAAACACTTATTTTCTAAACATATTTCCTTAGCTTTATCCCCTAATGATACTCCACTGTTTACATACAAACTATCAAACTTTTTAACATTAATATCACTATTGGGGTCTACTAATACATCACCATTTATCATTATATTTTTGTCTATTAGACTACGATTTCCTTGATAATTTTCTGTATTTTTCATTAACTCCAATGATAAAAATATAATAATCAAGAGTATAAAAATGATTATGTATAACATACTATATAATTAAATAATTTATTTTTTATTTTAGATTAGAAGAATACTTATTTGTATAATACTTAACTAATTA
>Ga0114999_10008805_pt1 | contig 11186 bp, 11 predicted proteins | sample ArcticOcean_MG_C_3_FD_89820 | JGI IMG/M metagenome (GOLD analysis project Ga0114999, IMG submission 89820) | Marine microbial communities from western Arctic Ocean - ArcticOcean_MG_CB8_126 | ecosystem: Environmental > Aquatic > Marine > Oceanic | place: Arctic Ocean: Canada Basin | collected...
AACTTCATCGGGTACATGGGGGCGTTCTCCGGGGACGTGGTTACGGGGACACTGGTCGATAGCCAGGGATGGCAAGCAGGACTTTATTTTTGGGCGGCATGCGCCTTTGCTGCCGCAGCCATTAGTGCACTTCTTTGGAAACAAACCGGTCGAACTCAGAGCACGACAAAAGAAATTCAACCATCATGAGAGCAATCATCATCGGAGCGGGAAGAGGTCAGCGTCTAATGCCCACTACCGCAAATTACCCAAAGTGTTTTGCTGAAATCCAGGGCCGTCGCATTCTCGACTGGAGCCTGGAAGCATTCGCCGCTAACGGAATCAATGAAATTTGTTTTATAGGTGGTTACCGGATCGACAGCGTTCGCAAAACTACCCAAACTTCATTTTTCGACACAATGTTGACTGGGCGAATAACAACATTCTCGCTTCCTTGATGCACGCCGAAGATCTCATGGAGCAACCATTTATATGCTCTTACTCCGACACTCTCTTTTCATCCAGTGTGATTACTGGATTATTGGAGAGCAACAAAGACATTACGCTTTCGGTAGACACCGGTTGGACCGAGCGCTATAGCTATCGAACGCTGCATCCACCCGACGATGCAGAAAAAGTAACGGTCCACAACGAGCGCGTAACACGAGTGCATCGTGGAATAGATGAATCTGAGGCGCACGGTGAGTATACTGGGGTCGCAAAATTTTCCGCCATAGGCGCGGCCAAGCTAAAAAAACATTATGCACACCGCCGAGCGTCCCTATCCGGGAAACCCTATCGTGAGGCCCCAATATTTGAAAAAGCTTACCTAATTCACTTACTCCAGGACATGATCGAAAAAAAGTTAGTATCCATAACGTGGATACACCAGGAGAGTATATGGAAATCGATACTCAGGAAGATTTTGAACTCGCACAAACACAATGGAACCGAAGCTAAACATGAAAAAACACCTCTTCCCCACTTCCGTTGTCGGCTCCATGCCGCGCTCCGACTTCGTAAAGGATTTGATAGCTACTGCACCTGGAGAGATTTCCAACGAAGATTACGAATCCCGTATGGATGCAGCAGTGCGCTATATAATCGCCGTTCAGGAGCAAGCCGGGCTGGATGTAATTACCGACGGCGAATGGCGCCGTAAATCCTACATTGGTGTTATCGCTGAATTGGCTCACGGATTCGAATTGAGCACCAACCCGGCTGACGGCCGGACCTGGACTATTGTAGTAGACAAACTCTCTCCAAAAGAACCTGGATTTATTGCTCGTGAAATCGCTTTCACAAAAAATAACACCTCTCGAAAAGTCAAAGCAACCATCCCTTCGCCTGCTCTGCTTGGCGAACGCATGTGGGATAGCAAACAATCTTCCGGTGCCTATCCGACTCGTGAGGAATTTGTGTCCGACTGTGTTCCGATATTGAGAAGAGAAGTTGAGCTCCTCAAAGAAGCCGGAGCCGAAATCGTGCAAATAGACGATCCTCATCTTTGCCTTTTCGTCGATCCAGAAGTACGCGGCACCTACGATAACCCCTGCCATGCTTCCGACTTTGCTGTCGATGTCTTCAACGGCGTAATAGAAGGAATCGACGACGTAGTCTTTGCCGAGCATCTTTGCCGCCGTGCTGGCGCCAGAGCGCGCAGCGAATGCGGACACGCGGGCGGATTCAACCCCATCATCGAACAACTCAACCGATTGAATGTCCACCACCTGACCATGGAATTTACCACACCCGGAGCGGGTGACTTCGAAGTGCTCGGCCAACTCCGCGAAGATCTGGAAATTGGCTTAGGCTGCGTGGATGTAACTCCCGGAAAGATCGATTCTCCCGAAGTCATTGCCGAACGCGTCCGTATGGCTACACGACATATCGCCCCCGAACGACTAACACTCAATCCCGACTGTGGCTTTGCACCCGGCTCCGGCGCCGTGGCCGGAATTGATGAAGCTTATGAAAAACTCTGCAATGAAGTTTCCGCCGCGGCCATACTACGCGAAGAGTTCTCCTAGACTATCGTCCACGAACAAAGAACACCAAAGTATATTGGCCTATTTCCACCCAACAGGCTGAGTCCAGGCCTGCATCATTTGTCCTTCGTAAGATGGATTGGATGCAGATCGACTTGAGGTGATGGTGACTCGGGCGTATAGCACGTCTTCAGAAACATTGAAATCGATAGACGTGCCTTCATGACTGGCTAAAACTTCGCCAATAGTTTTTTTGTCTGCAGGATCGTAATTGGTGCGAGAACCTATGAGTTCGGAGGTGAAAGTATTGTCGCCATCAGGACGGATTTTAAGACTTAAAGTTCGACTGACGTTGTCCCAGCTTAGTTCGTCCAGATAAATTCCGGTGCTGGCGTAAAAATCTCCATTTCTCATAGCTTCAATCAGGGAGGCCGCCTCCAGCTTTTTCGCCCGGACCATGATCCACCCCCGTCCGGGAGAAGCATCTCCACCGTGATAGGTGTGAGAGTCGTCAGTGGCAACGCCCAATAACGGCGGGCCATTTAATTCCGCCAGGCGGATCGTATTAGCAATGTCCCAGATTTTTTCATCTGAAGGATGCATATCATCACCAAGGTGATTGATTCCAGGATGTCCGTTGTAGGCCTCGAAGAACTCTTCTTCGGTTACATGAGCCAAATCTTCGCCTGTAATAGCATAGTGAAAGTTTGGATGATTCACATGAGCCAGAATGGGTTCACCAGTCATTTTTTCCTGCTCGGCAATGGCCTGCAAATTGCGACTCATAACATCCCGCACAGAAGTTCCTTTAACGGGAGGAATAACGTCCTGGAGGTTGACCGCATTTATGTGAATGGGATGTTCCTCAAATTTTGCGGAGATTTCTTCGGCCTGGATTATAAGAAACTCTCCTGATTTTTCAAACCGGGATCGGTATTCGGACAATTGCTTAAGACGTACTTCTTTCACGCCGTTATTGTCACGCGTTTCGATCCAATCAGTCCCGGCATAACGGGCGAGGTATTTTTCCATCGCCGTTGGTCCCTCTACATCCTGCCGTTCGAAGACCTCCTCCAAGGTCATCCATTTTTCTCCCTCTGCGAGAATGTTATGATCACTCAAAGCCATAAAGTCGTAGTTATTATCCAAATACCACTCTGTGATTATCTCAGGAAAATCATTCCCGTCGCTCCAGAGAGAATGAGTATGAGTATTTCCTCGATACCAATTTCCGACTGACGAAGCTGTTCGAGTTATAGATCGAATAATAAAAAGAGCAACAATCAGACTGATCAGGATCGGAACAATACGTTTTTTCATACTTAAATCTTCCGCGATATTTTGAACCGTGGCAATACCTGATTTTTCACATTACATCTCCGCAAACACTCATGCTTCAACTACATCCAAAGGGAAATCCCGCAGATTGCATATAAACAAACACACCGGCGATCACGCCAAAAACCGACCATTACCGTTTTCCAATCATGCTCCTGACAATAGCCTGGTCATTCCTGGATTTAAAGAGCAATGGACATTGTATTTTAGAGAATGGAGAATGTGAAAAAGTCTAAACGGAAATACTCTCTCTAAAAAAACCTCGATCTCCCATGAGACCAGTAACATCATTCCTTGATGAAATATTACCCCATGCGCTTAACCCTTTTACTGGCCTTCTTATTTACTGGAGCCAACGCTGCCTCAGACAAACCCAATATTCTAGTAGTCATGGTCGACGACCTCGGCTATTCAGATATCGGATGTTACGGCGGATAAATCGACACTCCCAATCTGGATCGCCTGGCGCAAAACGGTCTACGGTTTTCCCAATTCTACAATACCGCGAAGTGCCACTCCTCACGTATCAGCCTGTTGACAGGGCGCTATGCCTTTCAGGCCGGGAATACTGAGTTGAGCAAAGCAGTAACATCAGCCGAGGTATTGGAAACAGCAGGCTACTTTACCGCTATGACTGGGAAATGGCACCTTAAAGAACAACCGACAGATTTTGGCTTCCAACGTTACTGGGGTCACCTTAGTGGTGCCTGCAATTATTACAAAGGAGACGAGACCTTTCGATTAAACGGCGAGCCCTGGCAAGTGCCCGAAAACGATTTTTATACCACCGTAGCCAGCGTGGACTATGCGTTGGTCTTTATCGGTCAAGCCCGCCAGACCGAAAAACCCTGGTATCTCTATGTTGCATTCAACGCTCCCCATGCTCCTTTGCAACCGATGGAATCCGACTATAAAAAATACCTTGGCAAATACGATGTGGGTTGGGATACCATTCGTGAAACTCGGCTAGGAAAACAGCGTGACCTTGGCTTGTTTGAAAAAAATCTCACTCCTTCACCTCGACCGGATCATGTCTCAAGTTGGAGTTCGCTTCCGAAGGAACGACAGGCTTGGGAAAGTCGACGTATGTCCGCCCTAGCCGGAATGATAGACCGAGTGGACCAAGAACTCGGCCGCTTGTTTGCCGACCTGGAGCACAGTGGCGAGATGGATAACACCGTGATCCTCTTTGTCTCCGATAATGGCGCCTGCCCTTACGATCGTCGCAGCAACAACATGGATGGGAATCCTTACGACCGAGATACCACCTGGGGTGACAGCACTGACTGGTCCTGGGCACGTAATTCCCCCTTTCGCTACTATAAACAAAATCAATTTGAAGGTGGCAAGAAGACCAACATCAAAATTGTGCCGAGCGAAAAGTTATTCGAAGTCGAGTCCCTGGGTGACCAGGTAGTACGTGTCTCCGGCCAAATGGGCGGCGTCTACGGCCCGGGTGTTGTCTAGAGCCCCTCCTAAAGCTATAAAAAACCATAAGTAAGAAAGCTTTGCACCCTATCTACACCCTCCCACGATTTCTACGTGCCTTGCTTTTGTTAGCGAGAACTCTGCTTCAAAATGCTTCGGCTCAAACAGACAGCTACAATATTATTCTCATCTTCGCCGATGACATGGGGTATGGAGAAGTAGACTCATTTTATAAGGATAGTCCCTTTAAAACACCTCGCCTCGATCGTATGGCGGAAGAAGGAGCCAAGTTGACCAACTTCTATGTACCGACTCCTTATTGTGCTCCATCACGTGGAACCATTCTCACGGGCCGTTATCCGTTCCGTCATTCCCTAGTAAGCAATCCCTCACCGGACTCGGGGAATAACAATATCGGTTTGCCTCCCTCGGAAATCACCATCGCGGAACTGCTCCAAGAAAAAGGCTATGCCACGGCAGCCTTTGGCAAATGGCATCTTGGGCACAGGGAACCCTGGTTACCTAGGAACCAGGGTTCGACGAATACTACGGCATCCTTTACTCCAATGACATGTATCCGGACCAACTAGTGCACAACGAAGCAGTCGTGGAATACCCGGTCGTTCAATCGAAGCTGTCCCAGACGTACACCGACCTGACGATTGATTTTATTAAACAAAACAAAGATCGCCCCTTCTTCGTATACTTACCACATGCGATGCCTCACAAACCGTTGGCGGTTTCGGACAACTTCTATACGCCCGATACTCCTAAAAACTTATATGCCGATGTAATCGTAGAACTCGATCACTGTGTTGGTCAGGTGTTGGATGCCGTGAAACAGGAAGGCCTGGCACAAAAGACGCTGGTCATTTTCACCTCTGATAATGGACCCAACCAAGGGGGTTCCTCAGGGGGATTGCGCGGTATGAAAGGAAGAACCTGGGATGGTGGACTCAAAGTCCCCTTTATCGCCCATATGCCCGGGACGATTCCATCGGGAATCGAAAACGCTCAACCAGCGGCCACCATCGATATGCTGCCTACTCTTTGCACGTTCGCAGGCATAGAGGTTCCTAAAGATCGAACCATTGATGGAAAGAACATCTTCCCCATGCTGAAAACAGCAACACGCCAAGTCCACACGAAGCTGTATTCGCCATGAAAGCCGGCAAACTAGCCTTTGTGCGTTCCGGCAAGTGGAAGCTCCATGTTATCAATCCCGGCTCTTCAGACATGCGACAACTTTCCGATGAAGAAGCCTTGAATTGGATCGATCCTCGAGCCCCCAATGGCGTGAGTATTCTTGCTCCTTTCGAACAGGCCAAAGCTTACGAGATTCCCGGACTTATGACTGGAGATTCACCACGCCCAATGATGTTGTTTAATCTGGAAATTGATCCCGGTGAGCAACACGATGTAGCAGACAAGTTTCCGAAGGTGGTCAAACGATTGAAAGCCTTGTATGATAAAACCAACGCCGAAGTGAGAGAATTCCCTGATCCCATTCTGGACTACCAATTTCGCGAACCAACACCTAGTGAAGGCCGACCTCTAATCCACCTCATCGGAGGGGAGCTGCGTTACGATCGTATTCCTGACTATCAAAGGAAACTTCTGAAGGATCAGTAATTCTTTAAAACAAAAGGCCTCTTATTCAAAAATCACGAAGAAACCATGAGAAAAAACCAACTAGTTGCAGTAGCGTGCATGTTGTTTTTCAGCATTCAGGTATTCGGAAATTTTACAATCGGAGTGATTCCGGATACCCAGAACATGGCCGAAGATGATATCGAAGCAGAAAAGATAATGAAGATGCTCAAATTCTTTGTAGATAAGAAGGATGAGTTAAATGTCGTATTCGTTGTTTCATTAGGTGACATGACTCAAAACAACAATGTGGATAGTGAATGGCAGCGACTGAAAAAAGCGTACGATCAATTAACCGAGGCAGGCATTCCCTTTGCTCCCTGTCATGGCAATCACGACGGATTACAGGCGATCAATAAATGGTTTCCAGTAAGTGATTTCAACGATACCCCTACCTGGGGTGGAGCATTAGATAACAACATCGAGAATGCCTATTACAAGTTCTCCCCCGAAGGCTTGAATTTCCTCTTATTGCTAACGCAATGGAAGGCTGATCAAGCGACCACGGATTGGGCGAACGGCATCTTTCGTGATCATCCAGAAAGACCCGGAATATTTGCCGCCCATCTTATAGATCAGGGCACCCCGTATGAAACTGATATCATTACAAAGAATAATAATATTTTCATTTCATTGTCCGGGCATAGAGGTCCACCTCCAGAAGGCCGGGAAGAATATTGGACCACCCAATCACCAAATGGAAATACACAACACAATGTGATGACGGACTATCAGGGCGGAAAGGTCTACAAAGACAAAGGGGCCACCATCCGCTACTACCCTTTCAAACCTGCTGAAAACAAGATTTGTGCATTTACCTGGAATACCACGAATGAGGTATTCGAAACAGATGACAATTCTGAGTTCTGCATGGACTATGATATGAAATCAGTTGGTAGCGAAAAGGCGGCGAAGTAGGTCGCGACTTGGAGTGGAAGGATACGCCTAAGTATCGAAGCCCCGAACTATACGATTGCGCATGATTCCGGAGGAAAGATATTGGGGACATGTGATTGGAAATTGGATATTTCTGCAAGAGTCCCGCTACCTGATTTCCCTGATCTTTATATTCCGGTACCAGCTGGGATCTATGTGATCAGTAAGGAGGATGTGCCCTCGGACTTTTTCACCGAAGCCGGGGTATTTATTGAACTTTGTTTTGGGGATCTGGTTCATGACCTCTGGGCTGCCGCATTCGTATTCCACGACTTTCGCTCCATTTAACCAGTGTTCGACGTGGTTACCTTTAACCACGATGCGCGAACGGTTCCATTCGCCCATCGGTTTGTTGGGTTTATCCTTACTCGGCTCGACCACCAGGTAGAAGGACGCGTTGCTTGAGAAAGCGTCTTTCACTGTGGTGTCATCAATCATCTGGTATTCGTGCCCCACAGTCGCCTTGCGTTCCGGAATGATGAAGTATTTGACGCCGTTGTTGCCTTTGGGAGCCAGCTTCCATTCCCAGGCAAATTCAAAATTTTCATACGTATCGACAGTCATGATATCGCCAGGACGTATCCCGGCTGGTTTGTGGAGTGTCTCGTTTTTAATCACCCAACCCTCCTTCGGAAACGTGTTCGATTTATAGCTACGCCAGCCTTCGATCTTCTTACCGTCGAAGAGGAGTTTCCAGCCCAGCTTCTTTTCCTTGGCAGTGAGCGTATTGTGAGCAGCTGCTGAATAGAGAACGGTGCAAAATACCAGGGCAATGGTCGCAATCAAAAATTTGAGAGAAGGCTTCAATTGTTTCATGAAAGAAATCGTGTTCGGACGTTCGACCCATGTCGATATCTGAATCGTCGACAATCCGATCTATTCCGACGATGGTATTTGCGACACCTACCGAGCATTCCATCCACTGCGAACTATTAATCGGATTCGACTTTTCGTTCAGTAGCCAAAAGAATGGGAACACTATGAAGAAACTCGCTTATACGATCCTTCCATTTCTGTTCACACTGCTGATTTCCGCCGAGACGCCTCATGTCGTTCTTTTTGTGGCGGACGACCTGGGCTGGAAGGATGTGGGATTTCATGGGAGCGAGATTGAGACCCCGCACATCGACAGCTTGGCTCGCGAAGGAATGCAGTTAGATCGATTTTACGTGCAGGCGATTTGCTCCCCCACCCGCGGGGCATTATTCAGTGGCAAGTATCCGTTTAACCTGGGCTTGCAGGTAGATGTGATTCGTCCCTGGGATGCCTACGGGTTAAACTTGGATGAGAAAATCCTGCCACAATACTTCAAGCAAGCGGGATACGCAACGGCCATAGTAGGCAAGTGGCACCTGGGACTGAGCAAACAGGCTTTCCTGCCTCAGAATAGAGGCTTCGATCACCAATACGGTCATTATCTTGGCATGATTGATTATTTTAGTCACGACCGACTGGGTGGCATCGACTGGCATCGCAATGGCGTCTTAGTTCAGAAGGAAGGTTATACTACCGATTTGATGGCCGACGAAGCTGTGAGGGTCATCGAGCTGCACAATGCAGAGCAACCACTCTTTCTCTATATGCCGTTCAACGCACCACACACACCACTGCAGGTGACGGACAAATACGAAAAGAAGTATGCGCACATCGAAGACTCATCCAGACGGACCTTTGCTGGCATGGTTGATTGCATGGATGTGGCGATCGGACGCGTACTCGCTGCGCTGGAATCTCAAGACATGCGTAACGATACCCTGATCATGTTCTTTTCTGATAATGGGGGACGGATTCGATTCGGCGCAAACAACGGAGAATTGCGTGGCGGAAAGAAAGCACTATTTGAAGGAGGGATTCGCGTACCGACGGTGATCCATTGGCCAGGTAAATTGGAAGGCGGGAAAATGGTAAGCGAAGTGATCCACGTGGTAGATGTGCTGCCGACTCTCGCCGGTATCATCAATCAGGATGTGGCTGCTATCGATGGTATGAATGTGCTACCAATCCTCAAAGGGAAGAGACAGAAGCGCAAGGAAGTGCCGCTCCACATTGCTCCAGACAGGGCTGCGCTATTGGACGGCAAGTGGAAGCTTGTGATCGGCGCGGAAGAACCATTAGACGGGGTGTCCTTGGATGAAGTGCACCTGTTTGACGTGGAAGCCGATCCCTTTGAACACAATGACCTCAAAGATCGTCATCCCAAGGTGGTGAAAAAAATGATGGCCAGGATAGCTGACTATCGCGCCGCCTCGGTCCAACCACACGGCAATGCATCCAATGGCGAATCCAGCGTGCCCGAAGAATTTACTCTACCTAAAGTATGGGGACCTTGGTTGGATTGAATAAATGACGCCAAGAATCAGGTAGGGACCGGAGACATCAGTAACAGATGGACAGATCCAACAGGTTATTTTTCGTGAAATCTACGAGTGCTAACCATAGAACTCGACCATCAGAACCGAATGGGGCCCGTGGTCACATAAAAGCCATTGAATTTCCAACTTGATTAATTCTGCCGGTCCCTCTACGATATCCTAATATTTTATTTGAACCACCACAGGCTTTCTCGCTCTGAAAGAAAACTGCCGAATAAGTAACCTGAGAACTTTAAGATTCGTTAACCCTTCATTGGGTCATGTATAAAAAATCCAAACAACTCCTCCCTTACCTGATTTTCCTGGGTATTGCCTCATCCTCCCTTTTTGCCGTAAACCGTGTTTCCGTCCGGGCGGAAGCTTGGGATGAATTTACAACGGACCGAGCAAGAGACCCTTCCAAAAAGATTCTCACTTATCGCTTTTTGAAAGGGATTTATCATCCTGGTACGATATCCGACTCCAGCATGAAAGAGCTTACATTTAAAGATATCGTTACCGATGTGGCCATTAATCTGGGAAAGAACAATTTTATACCGGATCCCGATCCTGAAAATACCGACCTCATAATTGTGGTTCATTGGGGAAGAACTCGCCCAGCGGAGGATTCGTTAGAGGAGCTACACGGGTATACATCGTATGACGATATGGGTGGAACTACTCCTGACGTGGGTATCCTTTTTGACAATCCCAGCAATATTTCTTCTGAGCTCGAATTTAACTACAACGCCTCTCTTTCCATTGCTGAGTCCAATGCGGGCAATGCCTACTACAAGGCCCAACTGTTGGGTATGGAAGAAGCCTTCGGGTTGAAGGGAACTCGCTACGATGAGGAACGACTGAAGCGCATGATCGATGAAGAGCGTTATTTCATCATTCTGATGGCTTACGACAATAAGAAGCTAAAGGAGGGGGAAACCGTCTTGCTATGGAAAACCCGTTACAGCATGCGGGCTCTAGGACAGTCGTTCACGGCCGCCATCGGGCAAATGAATCACATCGCCAGTAACTACTACGGAGAAAATATGAAGGGCCTTATCACGAAACGTTTCGATGATAAATCAGATGTGAAGATAGGTGAGGTTGAGGTGATAGATAGCGCAGTGCCAAGCGATGCGACCAATTAGTTCATTTTCGGTGTGTCTTTTCTAGGAGCTGCTTTAGCTGCGATGATTCTGGGAGCGCCAAGTATTTGCTTCGTATTCGATATCAGACCGATTTCTTACCCTTCGCATCTCAGCGGTTTGGCGTGATCCAATCCCTCGCGCAGCGAATAAGCAGCTACACCTGGTCACTTTCGCCAAATCGACCAACAACAGTCGTAGAAATTGACCAACGGTAGCGGCAAAGCCCACCGATCACCCCATGGCACGCCGTATTGAACAGCGCGAAAGAAGGAGGCAGAAAAGCCTTTTTGATGGAAATTGGGCAGTGGCCGCTGACCGATTACCTCAAGGCCATACCCCCAAGAGTAGAGCGCTTTCGACCCGCCGGT
>Ga0114999_10008808_pt1 | contig 11183 bp, 12 predicted proteins | sample ArcticOcean_MG_C_3_FD_89820 | JGI IMG/M metagenome (GOLD analysis project Ga0114999, IMG submission 89820) | Marine microbial communities from western Arctic Ocean - ArcticOcean_MG_CB8_126 | ecosystem: Environmental > Aquatic > Marine > Oceanic | place: Arctic Ocean: Canada Basin | collected...
CATCGAATTATGAATACCGACCGCTCGGTCTCGCTCCTAATAGAGTTCATATATTCAGCCGAAAGGACCTCGTTGACATCGGCGTGTCACTCATCCTTGAGGCAGTTCCCACACATGAATTATTTCGTATTCCCAACTGTGTGTTGCTACGCAGTCAGGGTATTACTACGTGTTCGGGATCTTGCTACCCGTTCAAGATTCTGTGGACCAAACACATATCAATTGAAGCTCAAGGGCCATCTCGACGGCAGGGTCCGGATCCCCGGTGTCTGCAAAAGCGATCACGACATCGGATGTCGGCAGGTCAAACACATGCGGAGGTCGATTAACCAAATCAATCTCGGCCGAAATCGCCATATCCGGCTCGTACTCCAACCACCTGACCAGTGGAGCGCGCCATTCAGCTGGCCCAACAAGGGCCACGGATATGCCGGGCTTCGGAGACGGCGGCGCTTTGATGGCCAGTTCCCCGGAAGTGGCCATGGCAGTAGTTGTGGCCGGCGCGATCACGATCTTCCGTGTCTTGGGTGCGGTCTCTGGCCGCTGCGATGAAACACGGCTACGCGGTCGCCGTACCCTGCGCCGAATCCTTCTCATTAAGTGAATGCTCCCCTTGATGATTGACTCGCCATGCTCGGGCACTTTCCCACAACCCTCTGTTTGCGGACCACCTCGATCATGACTCGTGCGTATATTCTTAGGGTGCAGACCGTCGCATCATTAGCAGGTACGCGCCACCACAGCTACCGGTCTACGCGTAAATGCTTGCACCAACGTACTTGAAAAACCGACCCAACTCGACACGAGAACTCCGTTGTAGCTCGGCCCAAGATCGTTGAGTCGGCAGGCAGAACCCGTTAGCCTGATCGTATATGTCTGCATCAAGTGCGAGGTCGGAAGAAGCCGAAAAAGACAATAAACAAGGAAAGCCGAAGCCAGTCACTAATCTGGTCGACATTCCCTACAGGCAAAAACTTCTCGTTGTAGCCGGCCTGACCGTCACCCTGTTCGTGGCGACCATGAATCAAACGGTCGTGGCGACAGCCGCCCAGAACATCGTCGCCGACATCGGCGGATTTGATCAGTTCGTCTGGCTGTTTGCCGGGTTCACACTCGCGGCGACCGCAGCCGTGCCCGTGGTCGGAAAACTCTCCGACATTGTCGGGCGAAAACCCATCTTGATCGGGTCCGTCATCTTCTTCATCGTGACATCGGCCGCCGCCGGGTTCTCCATGAACATGACCCAGTTAATAGCGGCGCGCGTATTTCAGGGTGCGGCCTTCGCCGGGGTTATGGGCAGCGTCTGGATCATCATGGCGGCGCTATGGGAGCCTTCAGAGCGAGCGAAGTGGATGGGCGTGGCAACGGCCGGGTTCACGCTTTCCGGCGTCATGGGGCCATTATTCGGCGGGGTGGTGAGCGACAGCTTGAGTTGGCGCTGGGTGTTCTTCATCAACATCCCCACCGGTTTTGTCTCCCTGATCCTCCTCTGGATCTGGTTCCCAACAGTCCCACGCGGAGAGCGGAAAGGGCGTCTCGACCTCATGGGAGGTGCGTTGTTCGCAACGGCCGCAACGGCCCTGCTACTTGCGCTCACATGGGGAGGCCGTGAGTACGCATGGGATTCGCCGCGAATCCTGAGCCTGATCGGCGGATCGATCGTAACCTTCGCCCTGTTCGTCCGTGTCGAGCTAAAAGCAGACGATCCCATGCTCCCGCTCAACCTTTTCAGTCATCGGATATTCGCCCTCGGTTGGCTGGCATCCCTCACCACCACAAGCAATTTCATCGCCATCACCGCATTCCAGCCCTTGTTCGTGCAGGGGGTACTCGGCAAATCTGCGACCGGCGCGGCCATCCCCCTGATAGCACTTGCGATAGGTGTCGCCATCGGAGCCAACGCCTCCGGGCAGATCTTATCCCGCCGGGGACATCCAAGAGAACTGGGGATGTTCGGCCTGTCGGTCACGACCATAGCTCTAATATTCATGAGCTCGCTGGACAGCACATCTTCAATCTGGACGCTGTTCGTCATAACCGGATTCACCGGATTCGGCATGTCGTTCGGCTTCACCGCCTTCACCGTGCCGATACAGAACGCCATGCCCCTCTCTATACTCGGCGTGGTCACATCCACACTCCAGTTCGGTCGATTGTTCGGGCAGGCCGCCGGTAGTGCCGTATTCGGCGCCGTACTCTTCGCGTCCGTTGCGGTCACCCTTGTTGGGCTAGATAGCGACAACCCTCAAGTCCGGATAGCTGACCCGGAAATCATCGTCGCCGTAGAAGAGCTTGCAGAGGTCAAAGCTGAGTACCTCGCAGACCCGGACCTTGGCGAAGAGCGCTATCAGGCCGATCTCACAGAATCACGAGACAATCTTGCTAATGGACTCTCCGCGGTGTTCCGCCTGGCCGCCGGATTCAGTGCCATCGGAATGTTTCTCGCATGGTTTACGTTCACAGATGGTTGGCCAAGGCGAAGAAAAAACCTGCGACCGCCACGCCGGACTGAGACTTCTCGTAGAATCTCGCTGACAAACTGCAAATAATGTTGACAAACCGATATCGTCACGCCAGATAATTCCGCAACATTCCCAGAAATCCCCGAAATCCCGGGCACTCCCAGCGAATCCCAGCGAACAAAGGAAAGGCTCTCAATTGGCCGAACTACGCGTCAACAAAGCTAAACAGAAGCTTGCAAACGGCGAAGTGACCGTCGGCGTGGCCTCATGGGGCTACGGCGGGGCCGACGCTCTGGAAAGGCTGATCGACCTGGAGCCGGATGCTGTCTGGCTTGAAGCCGAGCACGGCGGCGTAGATTTTTCCAATATCGGCGAGCTAACGCGGGCGATCGACCTGATCGGCGCATCCCCCATCGTTCGTGTCCACCAGAACGAGCCAGGCGTGATTTACCGAACGCTGGACCTCGGAGCGCAGGGCATCGTCGTCCCGCACGTGAACACGCGTGAAGAAGCGGAAGCCGTGGTGCACGCCGGGAAGTTCGCCCCGATAGGGCTCAGGGGTTCGTTCACGAGCCGTCAGGGAATCGGCGTACCGAACTACCAGTCGTTGGCCAACGACCAGACGATGCTGATAATCCTGATCGAGGACATCATCGCCGTGAACAATCTTGACGAAATCCTCAAAGTGGACAACATCGATGTCTTCTTTGTAGCGCCGGGAGACCTCGCCCAGACGATGGGCCACATCGGAGATCCTCACCACCCTGAGGTGCAGGCAGTTGTTGATGCGTCGCTGCGGAAAATCGTGGCCGCCGGTCGCACCGCAGGTGCGCTGGTTTCTAACGAAAACGCCGCCCACCACAGAGAACAGGGCGTCCAGTTCCTTCTCGGCGCACCACCTGAATGGATGCAGACCGGGTTGATCGAAATGAACCGAAGGGCGGAGGCCTAACCAGATGCGACTACTTCGTAAGAACGATGCCAAGGCAAGACTTGCCGCCGGCCAACACGTCATCGCCCTTGAGGGCCTGAACGACGGCGACACTATCGAGCGTCTCGGCCCGATGAACCCTCACGCCGTGTGGCTGGAAGGCGAGCACAACCTCGTCGGACCAACCAACATCGGAGACTTTTCACGCGCCGCTGACCTTGCGGGCACGACCTCCATAGTCCGGGTCAACCGGGTCGAAGAAGGCCTCATTTACCAGGCTCTGGACCTCGGAGCACAGGGCGTCGCCGTCCCCCACGTAGACACACGTGAAGACGCCGAGACCGTCGTACGCGCAGCCAAATTTTCGCCCATAGGCAAACGTGGCATGTACGGCAGCCGCCAGGGACTTGGTGACCCGGACTACTTCCAGAAGGCGAACGACGAGACCCTGATCGTCGTCTTCATCGAAGACGTGATCGCACTCGACAACCTGGACGAAATCCTCAAGGTAGACCACATAGACGTATTCCTTGTCGGTCCTGGCGATATGTCCCAGTCCATGGGCCACCTCGGAGATCCCTTCCATCCGGAAGTAACCCGGACACTTGAAGACACCGTCCGGAAAATTGCCGCAGCCGGGCGAACCCCCGGGACCGTTGGTAATCACGAGAATGTTGCCCGGTACATGGAGTTGGGAGCACGCTTCTTCCTGACCAACCCGTTGCCGTGGATTGAGGCCGGATACGCAGACCTCCGTTCCCGGGTCGGGGCAACTAAGTGACCTTAACTGTAAGCATTCGCACCAGATTGCTTTCGATTGCCCTACTGTCGTTCGCCGTCTTCGCTATTGCGTGCGGTGGATCAAGCCCCAGCTCCGATCGTGACCTTGGAGATATAATCGTGATAATCCCAACACCGTCAGAGGTTACATGCCTCAACGCCACTTACCCGGACACAGCGCCGGCGTTCGGGGACGAGGCAAACATCGCATACCAGACACTGGATTCCGGTGTGGCGATACTCGACCGACAGGCCGGAGACGGCGCATCGCTTGAAGCAGATAGTCGGATGAGAGTCCAGTACACAGGATTCTTCGACGACGGCTGCATCTTCGATACCAGCTACACACGCGGCAATCCGGCATCGTTCCAACTCAACCAGCTCATCCAGGGCTGGCAGTTCGGAATGGCAGACATGCTTGAAGGCGGGAAACGACGGATCAGGATTCCTTCCGATCTTGCTTACGGCGACGCCGGACTCAACATTTCCGGGTTCGTTATTCCGGGCGGCGCTACCTTGATCTTCGAAGTGGACCTAGTAGAGATCGTTCTGTAACCACGCCCCCCGGCACTCCGGACTTGCGACGTTGGAACTCGGGCACAGTCTCAGAAAGACGAGATGACCTCCTCTCCGATAAACCGCGATCACGTGCAGTCCGTGATCTTGGACATGCTGACCGCAGAACAGTTCTGCGACCAAGATGAACTGATCGACGGACAGGTGCACGTTGTCGAGGCCGGTACGACCGACTCCGACACGGCATGGGTGCCGGGCGGTCGATGGTTCGATCAACCTGATCCCTACTTCAGCATGGTCTCGGTTGGCGTCGGCGGAGTCGTAACGGCATCGCCACAGTTGATGTCGTGGGTAAAACCACTTTACGAGGGGGTCGACCGCGATCAGATGATGGAGCCGGTCCGCATTGCTGAGGTCTCGTCGCGCATGGCTGAACACGGTCAGAAAACCTTCGGGCCCTTCCCGCGCTGGGTTTGCGCAGAGGAGGATCTGCGTGAGTTCCCTGCGCCCAACGGGTACACAATCGAACTTCGAGACGACGATGAAGACCGCCATGAGGTGATGGCGGAGCAGGCGGGAGGTCGTAGGCCGGGAGAGCGAACCACCCACCAGTTCCGTACCGTGGCTATTGGGCCTGAGGGTCCAATAGGATCAGCTGGTGTGACGGCGGACGGCGACGGGCTGTACCAGATACACATCGCCATCACGGAAGAACACCGCGGACGCGGTCTGGGCCGCGCACTGACATCTGCGATCACCCGCGCCACCTTCGACCACGGCGCGGTCCCCTATTACGGAACGACCTCGGTCAACACATGGTCCATGCGGACCGCCATATCATGCGGCTTCTACCCGTCATGGGTGCATCTGTTTGCCCGGAACGTAACCTCTGTCTGAACGGCAAAAACAGCCCGAACACCCGCGCCGTGTAACATCGAGCGCCTGAACGCGATTCCGTAAACATTTCCAGAACCCCAAAACCTTTAGGGCGACGCCAACGATGCTCGGCGATTTTGTAATATTTCCTTTCTCGGCCTTAGAAGAGGCCGAAATGTTGCTCCGTGTGGCACTCTCTGCGCTGGTGGGCGGCATGATCGGGTTCGAGCGCCGACGCTCCGCCTCTCCGCCTCTCCCGCCAGGATTCGTACGCTTGCGCTGGTCGCAATGGGCTCCGCAACCTTCACCGTCATATCCATATTTGCGTTCAGCACCGTCGAAGGTGAGTTCGTCCGAGACCCCGCCCGAATTGCTGCACAGGTTGCTACAGGGATCGGTTTCATCGGCGCAGGTTCATAATCCGTTCCGGCACATCCGTCCGAGGCCTTACGACCGCCACCGGAATCTGGGTCGCCGCGGCCCTTGAAATGGCCGCAGGTTCCGGGCTTTACGTGCTGGCGGTGGGAGGTGCAGTACTGGCGATGGTGATCCTGGCCTTCTTCACCAGAAAACCGGGCCACGGAAACGACGAGGAAGAATGAGAAGAGGAGATCGACCTGTGAACACTCCCGTAGAGATCAGCGCCGAGACGACATCTTTTCTGAACTCACAGCGCAACCTGATACTTGGCACACTCCGCAAGGACGGCTCTCCCCAGGCCTCACCCGTCTGGTACCTGTGGACCGGGGAGGCGTTCGTTATCTCCACCATCACCGCCACCGCAAAGTGGTGGAACCTGAAGCGAGACCCACGCATTTCGATATGTGTTGACGATCCCGCAACCGGCCAGATGGTAGTGGCCTACGGGGACGCCGTCCTGATAAATAGCGCAGACGAAGACGTCTGGGATCAGACCCGTGAGCTGGTCGCAAAGTACTATCCGGACGAGCCGGAGCAGGTAGACCCTCACATGGAACAGATTTTTGAGGGACAGACCCGGGTTTTGATAACCGTAAAACCGGACAACATCATCGCCCGGCAACCGGGCGAGTAAACGTGGCAACTGCCCCAACACTAAGCCCACGAGACCGTCTGATAACGGTCGTGGTTGCATCGGCAGGGCTGTTCCTCGTGGCCCTGGACTTCTCGATCAACGTATCCCTGCCGACGATGCGTGACTCCCTTGGTGCATCGCTGATCTCCGTGCAGGGGATCATCATCTTCTACCACGCCAGCCGAAGCGGACTTGCCCCGGCTGCGGGCGGGCTCGGAGACGCCTTCGGACTTAGACGTGTCTTTCTGTGGGGCGTCGTTGCGTACACCGTCGCAGTTGGGCTCATCGCCCTGCAAGATTCACTTGGCGCTGTGGTCGCGCTCCGGGTATTACAGGGGGTCGGGGCGGCGATCCTGTTCACCGTCGGGCCTGCTCTCGTGGTCCGCGCATTCGGACCCGCAAGGCGCGGAACAGCACTAGGCGTAACGCTGGCGTCCGTCAGCGCCGGCCAGTTGACGGCAACACTTGGCGGGGGATTACTGTCCGAGAACATCGGGTGGGAAGCCATCTTCTACGCCCGCGTCCCGATCGGTGTAGCCGTACTTGCGGCAGGACTTTTCGCCCTGTCACGGGATCCCAAAAGCAGCGATCGCCGCTTCGACTGGTCGGGTGCAGTTGTGCTGTACGGGGCGCTGTTCGCTTTTGTGTCCGCCATATCGTTTGCACGACTCGACGGCTTGATCTCCGGCGTAGTCATCGGGTTGGCGGTCCTCACGGCGTTACTGTTTGCCGGATTCAGCTATTTCCAAACACGCGTCAAACGTCCGATGCTCCCCCGTGCGCTCTGGGCCACGCCAGGGTTTACCGTCGGCGGAATTTCCAACCTACTGGTATTCATGGCCAGCTTCCTCACATGGTTCCTCTTCCCCTTCTTCATCACCGACGTACTTGGTCGCGGCGCGATGGTCGTCGGATCGATGCTCGCCGTGGTTGCCGGTGCGTCCACGATCGGTTCCGTCATCGGAGGTTGGCTGGCGGACAGGATTGGCGACCGCGTCGTCACGGCGTCAGGGGCGGTCATCACAGCGCTGGGACTTGTCTGGATCGCCGGACTAAATGCGGAATCGACGTTGCCCGGCATCGCCATGCGCATCGGCCTTGCCGGAGCAGGCTTCGGCCTTCACCAGGCCGCCGTCTACTCGCTAGCCATGCGTCGAGCCTCGCCCAAGCACGCTGGATCCGGTTCCGCCGTACTGGCCGTTGCGCAAACTCTTGGCACGCCGCTCTCGATCACGTTTGGAATGATGATATTCACGTGGCGCAAAGACAGTGCGCTGGACGCCGGTGCAGTGGCAACCGACGCATTTGTGGGCGCGTTCCAGGACGCGTATCTAGCGGCCGCCGTGGTCGCCCTGCTGGCGGGCCTGGTGGTCGTTAGGTTCCGGAAAAGAACCGCCTGAAAGCCCACAAACTTCCAGCTATCAGGCTGGCTTTCTAACGAAGCTGAACAGGCTCGCCACGTGCCGGCGACTGATACGCCGCAAGGATCACCTCGGAAGCTGAGGCCGCAAGATCGACGCCGACATCCGGCACACGATCCTCGTCGAGACAGTCCAGGAGCGACGACACCTCGGCAGCGCCCCACCCCGACTCATCCTCGAAGGCAAGCCAACCCATCTTCCTCGGAACCCTGGACTCGTCCTGCGTCGAACACCACAGCGACATCGGGTCTTCCGGATGCGGAGTCGGCAGCATGGAGCGCGGCTCGTCCGAGAAAACCTCAATATGCGGGTCCCACGCCGAGAATATTTGCGTCCCACCTGTCCCGGAAACCGTGACGTCGTGTGGTCCAATCTTGGGGTGATTGTAGAAACCTATGCGATCGCCAATGGCACTTCCGACCACGCCGTTCTCAAACTCAATGGTCAGTCAGCGCTCCAAAATCCTCGATATCCACAGCAGCATGTTCAGAGAACAGGAATTGAAGGGGCACAAGTGGCACATTAAAAGTGCTACCGCCTATGCTGACATTCAACATGAGGCAGCATTTGTAGTCCGTGAAGCTCGTGATAGTGCCGGTCTCCCGGCTAGGCAAGGTATTTCTTTGGGTAATTACGACACCAGTTTCGAAATCGAATCTCTGGAAACTTTCCACCTCGCCCTTGAAGGCGCGTACTGGGAAGACTACCGGCGGGACGAAGTCGTGGCACAGACCGAAAGGTTCGAATTCAAGGCCGGATGGCCCACGGTGTACGCCCTCTCGATCGAAACAGCGCTGGTCAAGATCAAGCTCAAGGACGGGACTATCGGATGGGGCGAGGCGAACGTGCCGATCGGCCCCGAGGTGTTCTGCCTGGTCCTAGAGAACCTGGTACTGCCGATGGCGAAGAGCCGGGAGTTCGGCCATCCCGGTGAGTTGAACGAGTTCCTGTATCTGGCGCAGCGGGGCCGTGGTTACTTCAGCGGCTTCTGGCAGGACGCGCTCGCAGGGCTAGACATCGCCCTCTGGGATGCGCTCAGCCGTCGCGCCGGGGTGCCGATGGCCGAACTGATAGTCGACGACTCATCTCTTGATACACCGCGTAAGGAGCTACCGGTCTACCTGTCCGGCATACGGAAAGCGACAGTCCCGGAGCGTATCGAACACGCAAATAACTGGCTCGACACAGGACTTCAGGGCGCAAAAATCTTCCTGACCGGAGATTTGAACGGCGGCCTCACCGAACTCGAAGCCCTCAAGAAGGGTGTCCCAGGGATGGATCAGTGGATGGTCGACACCCTGTGGACGCTTGAGGGCGACGACGTGGCACGCGGCAAACGTGACTTCGGAGACTTGGGCGTGCGTTTCCTTGAGTGCCCAATCAACCCGGAAGACCTCGAAGGCCATCGGAAAATTGTGGGTATGCCGGGCGCGCCAATCGCAATAGGCGAGCATTTCCGCACGTCCCGTCAGCTTGACGAGTGGTTAACACCACGATCATTTGATGTATTCCAACCGGACATCGGGCGAACGGGCATCACGGATGGTCTGAAGCAGATGGCGATGGCGAGAGCGGCAGGCATCCCGACGACGCCACACATGGGCAACGGAGTAGCAGTGTTTCAGGCGGCGACGCTCCAGTTCTCAGCCATCTGCGAGCCGACCCATCTTCAAGAGCTCCAAGCCGGGCATTACGAAAAGACCAAGGCCCTCACCGACTCCGCCTGGGTCTACAAGGACGGCGGCTTCGCACTACCGGACCGCCCGGGCCTCGGTGTGGAGGTTGATGAAGACGCGCTACAGCGGTTTCTTGTGAAGAAGTAAGATCCGGGGTCGGTCCAACATCGACGTTGCGGGCTGAGTTGGGAGGAATCCGGAATGGCGAATAGTGAGATCAAAGTCGACGGCGGGAGTGAGCGTAGGAACCGAACGGTCCAACAGCCTCCATAAGTTTCCTGTTGAGCCGCACGACTTACTCCACCAGCGCCAAACATTTCACACCGTGGGCATTGGACGGCGTAACGCGGTTGCGAGCGGGCCGTCACCTTCGACGGTCACGACGCTGTCTCGCCCGGTCAGAAATGTCATCAGAGCAACGACATCGCCGCTGAGGCGTGCGTCCGCGTTCAAAATAACCCCGTTGGACACTCGTGGCACCATAAAACCGGAGATCACCGTTAGTGAGCGGCCCGCCCGCGTCGAGATGGCGAGGCTTCCATCGGTCTTTAGCATCCGAAACTGCCAGCGAGCGACCGTTCTCAAAGCTGCAAAAGCTGTTTCCTCGTCCGGCGGCCCCCCTCGAGTCACCCCGAGCGGCCGGAGAATATCGTCGACGTGGATCAGGTTCTCGGCAAGATTAGCGCGCGGGCCGAAACGCCCGGGTAACCTGGCAGTTATCGGGAGTCGATCCGACCTGAGCTGTTCCGCTGCGGCCGTGGGCCCGCGCTTAGCCAGCTCTCGTTGCCTGTCTGCGACCCATCTGTAGGGTGACCTGAACCTTAGCAATGCCTCGGCGGCTCGCAATGTGCCCCCGTCTCCGACCATGAGGTGATTGACCGTCTCGCCGATAGTCCAACCCGAACAGGCGCTCGCCGCGCCCCATTGTTTCGGCGAAAGGGTCCCGACAATATCCGCTAGCGACCGGCGCTCGGCACGGATTGCTTCATGCAGTTGGTGTCGCGTAGGTGTTTCAGTCATCGAATACTCCCCCGGCCTGATATTCCAAGTATTCCCGGTGGTTACAGCCCCACAAACAGATCGCCCTCCGGTTCGCCCCCGGTCCACGCGGGGATTGCGCGCGTGAAGTAGTCCGTCCCCAACGCCATCGGGATCATGTCCTCCGGTATCAAGTTATAGGGCGAGTCCTGGGACGCATGCGTGGAGATCGCCTTGATCCGGGTGGCCAGGACATCTGAGACGTCGATCTTCGCAGCGATATCTTCGTCGTCCACGCCAAACTTATCTATCCCGGCATCACGCATGAACTGCAACATCTCGGGGTTGCTCTGCTCTATAGCCTCCATGAATTTCTGCATCACCGAGCGCGAAATCTCGTGGTAGAACAGCTTCGTCGGTGAGTGAACGAGCCCCCCCGGCTCCAGATACCCGGGATGTGCGGCCAGCTTGAACGCACGCGTTGTCGCC
>Ga0114999_10008810_pt1 | contig 11183 bp, 11 predicted proteins | sample ArcticOcean_MG_C_3_FD_89820 | JGI IMG/M metagenome (GOLD analysis project Ga0114999, IMG submission 89820) | Marine microbial communities from western Arctic Ocean - ArcticOcean_MG_CB8_126 | ecosystem: Environmental > Aquatic > Marine > Oceanic | place: Arctic Ocean: Canada Basin | collected...
ACATAGCGATGGCATGCTCCGCCGTGGTAATGGCGTTCCCAAACGGTGTATTCATAACCACAACACCATTTGACGAGCACGCGTCGACATTGATGTTATCGACGCCAATTCCGGCCCGGCCAACCACCTTCAGGTTCGTCGCAGCTTTTAGGACCTCTGGCGTGACTTTAGTAGCCGACCTTACTGCCAACCCGTCATAATCGCCGATGCAGGCGATGAGTTCTTCTGGGGCCATTCCGGTTATAACGTCTACGTCGAGACCACGGTTCTTAAAGATCTCGACCGCACGGGGGCTTAAGCTGTCAGATATTAGTACTTTTGGCATTTTATCCTCACTCCGCTTCCGTTAGGTCGGCTTTCACCGATGCATAGGCCCAATCAAGCCACGGAAACAAATCTTGTAAATCCTGAGTTTCAACAGTTGCTCCCGCCCAGATCCGTAATCCTGGTGGGGCATCGCGATAACCGTTGATGTCATACGCGACGTCTTCTTTTTCAAGAATAGCGTCGATCTTCTTAGGCACGCTGGCCTGAACATCTGTTGGCAATTCCAAGAACCAAGGATCAACGATATTCAAACAAACCGACGTATTCGATCTAATCTCCGGCGTAACCGCTAAAAAATCTGCCCATTCGCTGTCATCTACCCAGCGCGCAATCGCGTTTAAATTATTATCCGATCGACCGATAAGGGCATCGGCACCGCCAAGCGATTCCGCCCACTTCAGTCCATCAAGGGCATCCTCGACACAAACCATCGATGGCGTATTGATCGTTTCGCCCCGGAAGATGCCCTCAACCAGCTTTCCGCCTGAGGTTAGCCGGAAAATTTTCGGCATCGGCCAGGCGGGAACATATGTCTCCAGGCGCTCCACCGCGCGAGGGCCCAAGATCAGGACGCCGTGCTGGGCTTCGCCGCCCATGACCTTCTGCCAGGAATAGGTAACAACATCGAGCTTTTCCCACGGCAAAGGCATCGCAAATGCGGCTGACGTTGCATCGCAAATCGCGAGACCATCCCGGTCCGCTGCGACCCAGTCAGCATTCGGGACCTTTACGCCCGAGGTCGTACCGTTCCAGGTAAAGACGACATCCCGGGACCAATCGGCCTGTTCAAGGTCCGGCAACTCACCGTATGGTGCTTTGATGACACGGACATCTTCAAGCTTGAGCTGTTTAGTCACGTCGGTCACCCAACCAGAGCCGAAACTCTCCCAGGCCAGGACATCGACACCACGCGCTCCGAGAAGCGACCATAGGGCCATTTCAACGGCACCGGTATCAGAGGCCGGGACAATACCTATTCGATAGTCATCAGGAAGGTTCAGTATTTCGCGTGAGCGCGACAATACTTCGCCGAGTCGTTCTTTACCGGGACCAGATCTGTGTGATCGTCCGACAAGCGCATTTTTCAGCACCGCCGCATCCCAACCGGGACGTTTGGCACAAGGGCCCGAAGAAAAACATGGATTACTTGGTAGCCGCGCAGGACGCGCGAAGCTTTCATTCGTCATAATAACTCTCCCTCACAGAAGAGGCGCAACCCGTTGGGGGGTTGTAGCCCACCGTCCTTTTAGTGAGATGTCTTGCATCGGGCAATGAAAGAATGGCGGTGGGCGATTTTGTCGCATCCAATTCCACAATCTGCGGAAGACATCAGAGCCGTAGCCGGAAGTACGTAGGAACGATCTTTCCCCCTCCGGCCTAAATATGGGTATGCTAAGCGAAATCGCGGAGGCGCGGAAACGCTTCGTCGACCTCTTAGAACAACGGCATTTCGATAGAGTAAAAAGAGATTGTCTGACTCACCGCACATATTAGTCGTAGATGACGACACGCGATTGCGTGACCTTTTGCAGCGTTATCTCAGCGAAAACGGGTTTGCAGTCTCAACGGCATCAAGTGCCGACGAAGCCCGAAAACTGTTAGCAGGGCTGGCTTTTGATCTTATTGTGCTTGATGTGATGATGCCCGAAGAAGACGGCTTGACCTTCACAGAATGGCTCAGACCCCGCAACGATGTACCCATTTTAATGCTGACGGCACGGGGCGAAGTGCAGGACCGCATTGCCGGCCTCGAGCGCGGCGTCGATGATTACCTGTCCAAACCGTTTGATCCACAGGAACTCTTGCTACGGATCACGACAATCCTTAGACGGGTCGCAAGTGCCGCTCCTGTAGAACCAGCGTCATCTATTCGGTTTGGGGCGTGTCATTATCAGAGGGAAAGAAAGGAGTTGTGGCAGAACGGTCAGCGTATTCACCTGACTGAAATGGAGGGAAGCTTGCTACATAGTCTAGCCGAAAAATTAGGGTCGCCGGTAAGTCGCGAAACGCTTATTCGGGATTGTGAGATAAGCGGCGGCGTGAGAACCATTGATGTACAAGTAACAAGGCTACGCAGAAAAATTGAACCCGATTCCCGCAACCCTCGATATCTTCAAACGATACGAGGGCGCGGGTATATATTGCGGCCTGATTAGAAAATTGAACCTATGTTGTCCATAAAACAGTTCCTACCTCGCACGCTATTCGGGCGATCCGTGATGATCATTGTAACCCCGCTGGTCCTGTTGCAGATTGTTTCCACTTGGGTTTTCTATGATCGTCATTGGGCAACCATGACCAGACGACTAGCTTCGGCAGTGGCTGGTGAAATTTCAAGCGTCATAGACAATCGTCGAAACTTCCCAGGCGAGGAGAACCAGAGCTGGGTATTCTATTCCGCCGGTGCAAATCTAGGACTCCGTATCAATATCCGAAAGGACGACATTCTTCCCAACTCATCGCGAACCACTGGCTCATCTACTCTCGACCAATTACTTGGTAACGCGTTACGCGAACGCGTCCGGCGACCTTTTCATATGGATACTCTCAGCCATAAAAGAGAGGTCCGCATACAGGTTCAGCTACCCGATGGCGTCATGGATGTCGTCGTCGACCGAGAACGATTATTTAGCTCGACGACATATATATTTGTAATGTGGATGGTTGGCACATCCCTTCTACTGTTTGCCATCGCAACCATATTCATGCGCAATCAGGTGCGCCCGATTCGTCGTCTGGCGACCGCCGTCGACAACTTCGGCAAAGGCCGTGAAGATTTGGATTTTAAGCCCGAAGGCTCTACCGAAATTCGACAGGCCGCGGCAGCTTTCAACCTCATGCGCGAACGCATCCAACGCACCATAAATCAGCGCACTGAAATGCTCGCCGGCATCTCTCATGATTTAAGGACGCCGCTTACCAGAATGAAGCTCCAACTCGCGATGGTAAGCGACTCACCCGGAATCGCCGGCCTCAGGTCAGATGTCGAAGAGATGGAAAAAATGGTGGAGGAGTATCTCGCCTTCGCACGAGGAGAAAGCGCTGAACAGGTAGCGACAACTAACGTGTCGGCGATACTCCACGATGTCGTCAATGGTGCCCGTATTAGCGACACCCCCGTCACTCTGGAAACTAAAGACCGAATATTCATTCCGCTAAAACCAAATGGGTTCAAACGTGCCATCACCAATCTCGTCAACAACGGTATTCTATATGGCGGCAATGTCGTGGTCGCGATGACGGAAATAGCTGGCGCCATACAAATCACTGTCGATGATGATGGCCCTGGCATTCCTGAAGAAGAACGCGAGGAAGTTTTCAAACCGTTTTATCGACTTGATAGCGCCCGCAGCCCGGATACAGCGGGTAGCGGGCTTGGGTTGACAATAGCCCGGGACGTTATACGCGCCCATGGCGGCGAGTTGATCATTGAGGATTCAACGCTTGGCGGCACCAAGATTCGGGTTCGCCTTCCGATATAGCAGTTGATCGCGGACAACCTCTTGAAGTTTATCAAACGAAAACACCGCAATTTTATCTGAGCCACTAGGGGTCGTATGTATCCGGTCGAAGAAATCAGTCTCCAACAATAAGATTTTGTTTGCGAGATCGATACGAATTGCCTCGAAAGACCTGCAAACAGGCAGCATTCCATTATTATATAAGTTTTGAATTTGACGATTTTTAGCGGTCCCACTATCGGAGACAAACAAGACTCCGCTTCGTAAAAATGCATTACCTCGACGTTGCGAAACAAAGACCAGCAATGCACCCATATCAATCGTAAGGTCGAAAAGACTCTTTACGCGAGTTCCGTAGTCCGAGAGCTGACGGCGACAAAGGGCGGAATCAATTTTCGGATAGCTGCTCTGCCGCACGGGCGGCGATGAAACCGTATGATATGCAAGCCGCAGTTTCGCGCCTTTATTGAACCACGAATGACCCGTATCAAACGGACTAACGCACTATTGTTGATAATATAGCGACGCATACGGGGCCCTATCCCAACAGCCAAAATTGCATCATGCCCTGCTTCGGAGGGCAATGCGGCATCATTGATGTCTAAATAGTACAAAATAACTTTTGGATTTAGTTGGGGAATTCTATTGAGTCAGGACTCCAGACTATAAATCTGACCGACCGTCGAATGACCGTTGATGCCCGCGTTACCAACAATCGCTGATATGCCCGCGCGCGTAAATCGATCCTGCAAACGCGCATTCCATGTTTCAGTATCGTTGCTATACAACTCGTCCGTGGTACTACCGCCAATGGTGAGAATGTTGATTTCAGACGGATCCTTATGACTGACACGCAAACCCCATCTGTCACGGCAATACCGGGCTGCACCGCCACCGGGACGAAATTTACTGACCTTATGCCGCAAGACGAGGTCACGCGGCACATGAACGAAACCGAGGCCACCGTCAAAAGTCTAGAAACCGAACACCAGTTCACAGACAAGCAGGCCTGAAAACAGCAAGGCCAAATTCTAACCTACGATTTTTTTCATTTTCTGGAATGCCGATCCAAATTAGCGCGTGCCGCGCGACACCGAAGTCATTGTGCAGCGCTAGTCTGTTTGATTTTTAGAAGCCCGATCTACAACCCCAAAGGGAAGGTAGACGGCAAGTTGAACCGCCTGCTTAAGCCGACGATCCAGAAAGGACATCGTTTTCGTCATATCAGGGCTATCGTCGCGCATCCAAACACCCAAGGCCCCGAGGTAAATCGCCGCGAGGCCCTTAGTACGAATTCGTCCAGCTATTCCAGAAGAGTTGATACCTGCAGATTCAAGGGTCCACGCCATGGAATCCAGAAAGCTCGGAACAAGGCACAGAGTTCTTACCGGATCGAAAGGCATATCTCTCAGGATTGACGTAATCGCTGCTCTATTTGCTTCCAAGGAATCAAACCGCCGTAATATCACATCGAGTACCCGGTCATGGGGCGACTCATCACTGGCCGATGGGTCCGTCCCCGCAACGACTGTTGTGGTCGTCTGATCCACGATCGCCGCCACGATTGCCGTCTTAGATGGAAATTGGCCGTGCAACTGACTGAGAGAAAGACCGGCAGCGTCCGCTATTGTTGCCAGCGAAATATCCTGCCAACGGGTATCTGCCGCACATGCCAGAGCAGCATTGATAATTTTGCCACGGATGTTGGTCGGCCGTTTTGCCATCTTCGATACGATCCTGTTTGGGCCTTATCCTATGCGGTTAGAATGGGTATTCCAAGTATTCAAAATTAATCTAAAAAAAGACGGATTAGATTGAAACGACGCGCGCGCTATGCGACCTTAAATTATCTCGAAGCTGAAATGACTTCACCATGCCACGTGCCACCCTTCAAAATTTAATGCAATTAATCCTGCGCCAACCACGATTGAGCCGGTCGCGCGAGCAGGAATTGTTGAAAAAATTAAAAGACGGCGACAACAGCGCGGCACACGAATTAGTCGCAAGCCACCTTCGTTTCGTTCTACATATTGCCCGGCGGTATAAAAGCCACGGCCACCCGCTTACCGATCTTGTTCAAGAAGGTACCGTCGGATTGATGGAGGCCCTGAAACGATTCAACCCCGAACAAGGCACGAGACTCTCTACCTATGCCATGTGGTGGATCCGTGCAGCTATTCAGGATTACGTTGTCCGGTCTCGCTCACTGGTAAAAATCGGCACTACAGCAGCCCAAAAATCTCTCTTTTTCAATATTAGACGACGGATGGCTGAACGCCCCTGGGAAGACTCTTTGCCAGAAGAATTAGCGCGAAGCCTGGCGGCCCGATTTAACACCTCTGTAGCAGACGTCGTAAAGTTCGGCCGACGCATTAGAGGAACCGATCAATCTCTGGATGTCCCCGCGGCGCGTGAGACCTTGGAAACACTCGTCGATCAGGTGATAGATGAAAGACCGACACCTGAAGATACCGTTATTAAAGAAAAAGATGGGCGTCTTTGGCGCGATCGCCTAGTTAAAGCCCTTTCAACATTGCCACCACGTGAATCATTAATTATCAGGCGCCGGTTCTTGGCAGAACGAGTCCCAAGCCGCGCAGATCTGGGTGCAGAACTTGGCCTGTCGAAAGAACGTGTGCGCCAGCTCGAATTAAGAGCCTTGGCCAAGTTAAAGGGTTTGCTCCAGCCCCTTCGCGACCACGCAGAAGCTGCCAGCGGCAATCCCTTCTCGGGCAACCCAACGCGCACCGCATAGCCTTAAAGTTTTATTCAGCTCGCTAGTTCACGAGACCGCTCCTCTGCGGCTTCTACTGCTCGGCTCATCAGTTTCTGCAATCCATCTTCTGCCATCAGCACCTCCAGAGCGGCCGCTGTCGTTCCCCCAGGGCTTGTAACGTTTTCCCGGAGTGTCGCGGCACTCTCACTCCATTGACGGGCCAGCTCGCCGCTCCCAGCGACAGTCGCCCTGGCCAACCGCTCCGCTAGGTCGGGGTCGAGACCGACCTCTATACCAGCATTCGACAAACATTCGATAATTAGAAACACATAGGCAGGACCACTGCCAGACACCGCCGTAACGGCATCGATTAATCCTTCACCATCGACCCAACCGACCTCTCCAACGGCTTCGAGCAATTTCGTTGCGACCGACTTTTGAGCACCACTAACTGTGGCGTTTCCGAATGCAACCGTAATCCCTCTGCCGACTGCTGCCGGCGTGTTGGGCATGCTGCGGACAATTGCGGCGCCATCGCCCAGCAGTTTTTCAAAATATGAAGACGGTTTCCCTGCCGCGATCGACAGAAACATAGTTTCAGGCTGTACGAACTCGGCGTAGAGCGGAACGATATCGTCCATCGCCTGTGGCTTGACTGCAAAGACAATGATGTTGGGGATAAATGCAGACTCTAATTCCTCCAGCGATTCGATAACCTTAACACCGAACTGTTCGCGAAGGGCATCACCACCATACGGTTCCACGACAACAACGTTGGCGCGTGACATGTCACGACCGAGCCATCCCGCGAGCAAAGCACCGCCCATTTTCCCGCAACCGACGAGGAGTAATTTCTGTTCCACTATACCTTCTCCACAATTTTAGAGTGGCGCTACGACCAAGAGCCGACCGCCCCGTTAAACAGGCTCCCCTAGTAGCATAGATTGAATTGCAGAAAAATTGTTGTCGGTCAGGCTTCGCCGACAGTGTCAATCATTGCGGCGTCAAAAGCTTCTTCCGGGGTCTTGCCACCCCAGACAACATAATTAAAAGCTGGATAAAATCTCTCGCTTTCAACGAGAGCAATCTCCACCAGGTCTTCGACTTGTTCTACGCTCGCACCAGAGGCGCCACGCAACAACATAGAATGTCGAAATACCGGCAAACCGCGGTCTGCCCACAAATCAAAATGACCAACGGCCAACTGCTCATTCACCCGTGCCATAAGATCATTAAATGGCGCCCGTCGATGGTCCGGCACCGTTAGTTCAAAGGCACAGGCAAAATGCATCGCGCTTATATCATCCAACCAGGAAAAAAACAGACGATAGTCCGTCCACCGACCTGTAATTTCGGCTGCTATTTCATAATCCGCCGATCGTTCAAAGGTCCACCCCTGCGCTCCCGCTATCTGTTCAATCAGATCCATCGGGTTCGTGGTAACCTGAATCGTGTCTTTTACTGCGGTTACCGCCATTTGAGATCCCCTAAATACGCGAAATAGATCAGATACCAACCTTAATCTGTGAAGATATTGTGCCAGTATGATCGCCCACTACCAGATATAGGGTGCCAAAAGCAGAGTTGAGGTGCAAGGGCAGATTGGACTTCTGCCGTCGGTTTCTGTGGAAAACTATGAAATAATTTTAGATCAGGTCTTTTTTGATTTCGGCGTTTTACGCGTCGACATACTTTTATCTACGGTCGGCTTGGCCTGCGAAGCCTCTAACGTCTCCAGCCTTTGGGCGAGTTCCTCCTGTTCTGCCCGGGCTCGCGCGGCCATTTCTTTTACCGCATCAAACTCATCACGCGTCACAAGATCAAACCTGGATAAAATACGTTCGACCTGCTGCCGAACCAGCCCCTCGATTTCCCGCCGAACACCCTCCAAAGTGCCGATAGCCCCACCGGCCAACTTAGCCGCATCATCGAAAATCCGGTTCCGCGTTTGCATGTTCGTCGCTCCTAGTCTTATCAACGTCGTCGCTCAAGTATGTCCCCCACCTAAACGTGGGGCAAGCGATCCTCAGTACAATGTTAAATCACATTGATGTTAGACACTGTACAATTTAATTTCCCCGTGCTTAATCACGACAAACGCGACATTTTTCTTGAAATTTGACCTTGCTGGGGCGGAACGAAAAACCATGGCACAAACAGAATACAAATCCGATATCGAAATTGCCCGCGAAGCCAACATGCGGCCTGTTATTGAAATGGCTAAAGAACGCTTTGGCATTCCGGCCGAACATCTCGACCCCTATGGTCACTACAAAGCGAAATTGTCGCTCGACCATGTCGCGACATTACCCGAACGTCCGGGTGCCAAACTTATCCTGGTAACGGCGATGACCCCGACCGCTGCCGGGGAAGGCAAGACCACAACCACGGTTGGGCTGGGCGATGGGCTCAACAGGATTGGGAAAAACGCGTCAATTTGTTTGCGCGAACCGTCCCTTGGTCCTTGTTTCGGGATGAAGGGTGGTGCCGCTGGCGGTGGTTATGCACAGGTCGTTCCGATGGAGGAAATTAATCTCCACTTTACGGGAGACTTTCATGCCATCGGTACAGCCAATAACTTGCTCTCTGCCCTAATAGACAATCACATTTACTGGGCGCAGGAGCCCGCTTTGGACCTGCGTCGGGTAACCTGGCGGCGCGTCGTTGATATGAATGATCGGGCGCTGCGTTCAATTGTTACGTCACTAGGCGGCGTTGCGAATGGCTTTCCAAAAGAAGCCGGGTTCGACATCACGGTGGCTTCAGAGGTCATGGCTATTTTCTGCCTCGCGACAAGTATCGAAGACTTAAACACACGTCTGGCAAAAATTGTTGTTGGCCAGACACGGGATCGCAAACCGGTGTATGCAAGTGACCTGAAAGCAGATGGCCCCATGACGGCGCTGCTTAAAGATGCGATCAAACCAAACTTGGTTCAAACTTTGGAAAACAACCCTGCCTTCGTACATGGCGGCCCATTTGCCAACATCGCGCATGGTTGCAACTCAGTGATCGCAACCAAGACCGCCCTGAAGCTGTCGGATTATGTCGTGACAGAAGCAGGATTTGGCGCCGATTTGGGCGCTGAGAAGTTTTTCGATATTAAATGCCGCAAAGCCGGGCTTACGCCCCATGCAGCGGTCGTCGTCGCAACAGCGCGTGCTTTAAAGATGCATGGTGGAGTCAAAAAGGAGGATCTCGCCAATGAGAACCTCGACGCATTGCAAAAGGGCCTCGACAACCTGTCTCGTCACGTTAGCAACGTGACGAGTTTCGGTGTTCCCGCCGTCGTGGCCATCAACCGCTTCGTTACCGATAGCGATGCAGAGATCAACATGATCCGCGATCGCTGTGCCGAGCAGGGCGTCAAAGCCATCGATTGTACGCATTGGGCAAATGGCGGTGCCGGCACCGAAGAGCTGGCGCACAAGGTCGTCGAACTCGCTGAAGGCAATGACGGATCATCTTTCAAGCATCTATACGAAGATGATATGCCGCTTTGGGACAAGATTGAGACCATTGCGCAGAAAATTTACGGCGCCAGAGAGATCGTTGCCGACCAAAAAATCCGGGTGCAAATTCGGGACCTTGAAAAAGACGGTGCTCGCAAATTCCCAATTTGTGTCGCCAAGACACAGTACAGCTTCTCGACGGATCCTAATCTAAAGAACGCGCCGAGTGATCATGTCGTTCAGATCAAAGAGGTCCGACTTGCAAACGGCGCCGAGTTCCTCGTCGTCGTCTGCGGCGATATTATGACGATGCCAGGTCTGCCACGCGTTCCAGCGGCCCATGACATCAAGGTCGACGAAAAAGGCAACATCACGGGTTTGTTCTGAGTTTTAGGCCGTCGCTACATAGCCTCTTCTTGAAGCAAAGCACGACGACCCCTATAATTTAAGGGGTCGCAATGCGTGATGGACAGAAAACATGATCCTAGTTACTGGTGGAGCTGGCTTTATTGGGTCCAACCTTGTCGCGGGGCTTGAAGCCGCCGGGGCAGACAATATCGTCGTCTGTGACCGGCTTGGTACAGACGACAAATGGCGTAATATTGCCAAACGCGACTTAGCCGATTTGATCACGCCCGAAGACTTGCTGCCATTTTTGGATGACAACGCAAATCGGGTCGAAGCGGTTTTCCACCTCGGGGCGATCTCAGCAACGACCGAAACTGATGCCGATTTAATCGTCGAAAATAATTTTCGGCTGTCCTGCGAGCTTTGGACACGCTGTGCAAAATATCGCGTCCCTCTTATTTATGCCTCGTCCGCTGCGACCTACGGAGACGGCGCGGCGGGTTTTATCGATAACGCCACGAGGGATCACCTGTCCGGCCTACGGCCCCTTAATGCCTATGGTTGGAGTAAGCACCTATTCGACCGCTGGGTCGCCCGTATTTTGGAAACGGGTTCTGCGGACCAGTCACCACCACAATGGGCGGGGCTAAAGTTCTTCAATGTGTATGGCCCAAACGAATATCACAAAGAGGGACAGGTCAGCGTTGCCCTGAAAAACTACCGGGAAATATCCGCTGGTGGACCGGCAGTCCTGTTCCGATCTCACAACCCTGATTATAGAGATGGTAGTCAGAGCCGCGATTTCGTCTGGGTCGCGGATTGTGTAGACGTCATGCTTTGGCTCAAAGAGAATCCGTCAACTTCGGGTCTGTTTAATCT
>Ga0114999_10008813_pt1 | contig 11180 bp, 8 predicted proteins | sample ArcticOcean_MG_C_3_FD_89820 | JGI IMG/M metagenome (GOLD analysis project Ga0114999, IMG submission 89820) | Marine microbial communities from western Arctic Ocean - ArcticOcean_MG_CB8_126 | ecosystem: Environmental > Aquatic > Marine > Oceanic | place: Arctic Ocean: Canada Basin | collected...
CAAAAAATCCGGACGAAATAATTATGCAATTTAAATGTATGGGAGCCTCCACATAGAGGCCCCCATACACAGTCACAGATTACTTGAGCAGCATCAGCTTCTTCACTTCACCTTGCTTGCCTGCCGCAATCTTGTAGAAATAAATTCCACTCGAAACCGGCACACTACGATCATCCATCCCACTCCACGACACGCGGTAACGACCAGCTGATTGCCGTTCGGCAACCAAGGTCCGCACGACCTGACCAACCACATTATAAATCTGGAGGGTCACATCAGCAGACTCAGCCAAGTTGTACTGAATCGTGGTTTCTGGGTTGAACGGGTTCGGGAAGTTCTGGAGCAATGCAAACTCTGTTGGTGTGCTTTCAATTTCGAGCACGCCAGCAAGAACGGCTGGATTTGAAAGCTGGCTGGGATCAGCAATGAGCCCATTGGCAACTTCAAATCGAGCATTGTCTTCAAACTCCCGCAAAACCTTAAACGTAAAGCGAACAATGTCTCCACCACCATTGACAGACGAGCCGTTAATCACTGCGTTAGCCACAGTAACTTCACCAGCATTGTCTGACCAAGTGTAGAACAGGGGGGTTTCACCACCTGTTGAGGTCAACAGATCCTGATCGGCAGGTGCAGTACCTACGAGTTCGAACTTATCCGTTTCGTAGTTGAGCACAAACTGATAACCCACCAGAGCCTGAACGTTGGCCAAAGAAACATCAACCGAGACCGTCTCACCAACCAACACGCGATCGCTACCCAAGCGGAGCGAGAATTCAGCATTCTCGTTCACACCAGGAGCACCCATCACAGGCTTGGCAGAAGGACCGGATACGGACAACCCAAACACTTGCGCAAAAGCGATAAAGTCTGGGAAGCTCACGACACCGTCTGCATTGGTATCGGCGTTGATGTTAAAGTTCGCATCGCCAGGGGCAGAATTGAAGGCTTGGGCAAAAGCGATAAAGTCTGGGAAGTCAACCGTATTTGGCGTTGCGTCAACAGTCTGTAGCCAAAGCGTACGGCCATCAGGCAACTGTTTCCAAAGGGTTAATGCACCACCAACTGGAATCGCTGTACCAAGTGCACGGTTATCCAAGTCAAGCGCATCAACGCGGATAAACGCAGGCAGGGTTGGAACTTCAAAACCATTCGCACCGGAAGGAACCGATGAAATCAATTCGAAAGTAGCTGTTTCACTGGTGCCGCCCATAACTTCATAGCTCGTCACACCTGCAATAGGAATGGCGAAGCCTTGATAATTAACATAACCAACTGTGCGATCATCTACAGAAGCTGTCCAAGAAAGACTGTTACCACTTATGGCAGCACCGGCCGCAGCAACAGGCGCGATGTTATCAACTGCACCAACAGCAGCATCAACGACAGTTTGAGCAGAAGAGCTTACTGTAGCACCCGAAGTACGGATACCGTTGGGCACTGTGCCAGAAACCAAAGAAGCCAGATCTGGGTTCAGCGCGCCAAACTGCACGCCCTTTTGGTCACCAATGATCGATTTTACATAATCAGCAGAAGGTACAAACATTTCGCCAAGCGATTCAGGGCTGACAACCCGATTGGGGTCAACACCAAAGAACTGAGCCATTTGTTGTACGCTCTCTTGCGTGAACACACGCTTGCCAGCCACAACAGAAGCAGAGGAACCTTTGGCACCTTCAGCAGTCACAGCCCACCGGGTAGAAATATTGTCCGTTACAGGAACAACAGCACGAGCAATATCTTGAGCCCCAGGAACAGCGTCAAGCGTTGTCCAAGAAATCCATCTCTTTTCAGCTGGAATTGTAACCACGGTACCTGTAGCTGCATCTAAACCTGTGGTCACATCCAACTCACGCCAGATCCGATAGTCACCAACACGACCGTGATCAGCAGAGTGAGGGAAGCTTACCATCACATAGAAGCCTTGGTCACCAGCACCAGTAGCACCCAAGTAATCTTGAACCACGAGGTTAAGAGGAGCTGCAGGAGCAGTACCACCACCAACAGGTGGGGGTGCTTCGCCTGAACCAACAAAGGTTGCAACAACTGCGGAACCCTTGGCTTGATTCTGTTTCAGCGCAGATGAGGTGTCACCACCTACATTGGCTGTGCGAACAGAAATAACCAAGTTTTCACCATTGCGATCAGGGGCAACAACTGTAAAGGCTGATCCAGCGGCCATCACAGATTGAACACCACTGGGCACTTGACCATCACCCTCGTTTGAGCCAAACTGTACGAAAATTTCTTCGAGGATGTTCTTTGAATTGGCCTTGAGCAAACGTGTATCCAACAGATTCAACGAGTCAGCAGACTTGTCGCTGCCACCAGCAACAAAGGCCTTCATAGAAGGATTGCCATACCAGTCTGTTGGAACCACAGTCACTTTAAAGGCACCTTGTGCCGTTGTAAGCGCATTACCTGCTGCATCCAAAGCCGTAACCGCATACTTGCGCATATCGGCTGCGTCAACGGTCAGGCTACCCTTACTACCGCTAAAGTTTACAACTTTTGTGGCATTGCCATCTACGACAGTGGTGCTGGTATCTTCAACCACGACAGAGAAAGCATCCAAAGTCTTGTTTGATTTTACCCAGATATCGCGTGCACCCAAAACCCAGTTTGTAGCAGTGAGATTTGCAGTACCATTGCCATTATCTGTTACACCTTTACCCCAAATGGACACACCAGTGCCATCTTGAGTACCGGCACTCACGCGAACCAACACACCATTTTTACCGTATGTTACGGCAGCCCGTGTAGCAGCAGCTTGGCGTGTCAATTTGCTATCGATAGCAGTAACTGTCAACTTCATACCTTGACCAGCCAAAACAGAATCTTCAGCTTCTTTCACAATGAAAGAGTCTGCGATTGGGTTATTGAAGGCTTTGTCAAAGGTCAAAGTATCTTTGGCCGTAATGTTCACGTTTTTCGCCAAATCTCTAATAAAGACTTGGAAAATGTATTTTTCAAGATTGAGTAACGTATCTTGCACCGTAACAGTGATATCTGAACCCACAGTTGTCAACAATGATGTGCTGACAGACTGTGCGACAACGTCACGGGGAGTTGCACCAGTCTGAACAAAACGAACAGAGATGGAATCGGCAACTTCACTGATCTGGAAGATAGGATGACGTGTAACATTGTTAATCTTATCTTCAGGCAGTGCAGCAGATGTAGGGAACATATTTGCCAATGTTGGAGCTTCTTGATCGTGTATGACTTTGGTAACCGACTTTGTGGTCTTATTACCCACACTATCCAAAACCACCACGCTCAAATCAAGTTCTTTACCTGCCTTTTGGGCTTTGGAGGCCGAGAACAAATCGGTCGTCACTACTGACAAATCTGTAATCGTATTTGTCGCACCAAAAGAGGCAGTATCTTTGCTGACGATAGCCCAACGCGTCAAAACACCTTCACTCACTTTGAACTTCAAGGGCTTAAGTGTATGAGTATCACCAGGGGTTGTACCGTCATTTCTCACATAGTTGAGACTCGTATCCACACGCCCAGTGAAACGCTTACCTGAGCTATCTGGATGCGCCAACGTAATTGTTGGTGCATTGGAGTCAAACACATACGTGATATTTTGCGAGAAACCTTCAGCATTTGCTGATGTTGCGGTACTCGCACCTAAGTTACCCGCATTGTCAATCAAAAATCCGATAACTTTAGTGCGCAAATTGTTCTTAAATGTGGAAATGGTCATCTGACCAGCAGCCACAGTGAAAGAGTCACGCACACCAGCAGATGATCCAATGATTGTAGCAGCATCAAATGTCTTGCTGTACATCGCACTGTCTGGATCTACTTGAGAGATCTCATAAATACCAATTTTTGCAGATGCAGCATTGAAGCTCTGCACATGCATTTTCAGCTTGACCTGATCGCCAATCTTGAAAGCGCGATTGGTTGTGCCTGTGAAATTGGTCGTCGCGGCAGCAGTATCAATCATCACGCTGTCAAAGATAGCACTGTTCACTGGACGCAGACCATCCACTCTCACAAATCTCTTATTACCAACTGGATCAGTAAACCCAGTCACACCACTAATAGGTGTTGTACTCAAGTTGTTCAGCTTATCGAGCGCATTCGACGTATTTGCGGTTGTGCTCAAAAAAGCGGTGGCAACGATGTTAGAAACATCGGGGTCACCAACCGTAACGGTGAACGTAAACTTGAATGTGTCAACAGCTGAACCTGTTCCGTTAACAGCAAACAGTGTGTCAACAAAACGACCCGTAGCCAAACCGAGTGTATCGGCGCTAAATCTAGCAGTCGTCAATGAAGACGTGTTACGAGGTGCCAACGTATCTCCACGCAAGGCCACAATGATGGTATCAAGGGCGGGCCCCAAATTTTTCGTTCGCAGCACGTTGACCTTAATTGTTTTACCGATGCCCGCATATGCCGCACTATCTGGCGACACAATATGGACACGTACGCCCAAAGGGCTCGCTTGGGCAAACAAGTTGCTTGCACCGAAAGAAAGAAGCAAACCAGCTAAAAGGCACGCAGTCTTTTTGAAACTCATCTTATCGACCTCCTCAAACCAATAGGATCGATACAATATCAATTTTAATTGATTGCATTGATTGGAAATTATTCAATTTAACTACCGAAAAAACACATTCTGCCACTTCGGCTATAGTGCTATACGAAACTCAAAAACAACAACTTATGGGGCGAGAGCTACATATAACATCTTTGTAATTTGCCAGAAATAACAGATTACAGCACCATCCATTTAGGTTACAATACCATCCCTCCCTTCCTTAGTTTTTTTACATCTAACATCTTTAACTTTCTGTTCTTAATTATTGTTTATTAACAACCTATTACCTCACAACCTGCCCCGTGATACCTCCTTCCACACCAAAAACCCTAAAAACGACGCGCCACTATTTTAAATTCAAAAGACGCATAGCAAGGGGTACGCCACTTAAATGGATCATATAATGTCCAAATCACAGTAAGGTTTCTTACAGGTTACAAAGATGGCCTAAGTATATGCAATCAAAAACTCTGTGTCAAGTTTTTTTTGATTGCATATTCATACCTCGACTTCTTCCAACTGACCATTTTACATGTACTTTCATCGATTTTGGAGTGTGTATTCTAATCGATCAATTTCATCTCTTAACTTAGCTGCTTCTTCATATTCTTCGCGAACAACAACATCTTGCAATCTCGCTCGCAAAGCAATTACCTGCTGTTCTACACGACCAAAACCCGTATCTTTTAATTCAGGCAACTCATCTTTGCTTTCGAAATGTTCTAATTGTTCTTCTTGAACCCCAGTTTTAACAGGTAAAGCTGCTTCGGCAAGGACTTCATCAGCAACAAAAATAGGGGATTTGAGGCGAAGAGCCAAAGCAATCGCGTCACTGGGACGCGAATCAAGACGCAAACGCGTTTCACCCTTTAGCAGTATCACCTCGGCATAAAATGTCTCGTCTTTGAGGGCATGAATTAAAATCTGTTCCACTTGTATATCAAACCCATCTAAGATAGATTCCAACAAATCATATGCAATTGGGCGAGGCGGTGGATCATCATATAATGCCATATAAATGGCTGTGGCTTCAAAGTTACCAATTGCTATCGGTAAATAAAAACGCTGGGTTTTGTCTTTTAACCAAACCAAAGGATGATTACTATTCGGTTCGGGTTGAACGGCAACTACTTCCATTTCCACCATGCGCAAGCCCTTCCTCATCAATGAAAGTCCACGACTAAAGATACCCAGAAATGCAGAACAAAGGCACGGATTAATATAGACTGAATGATCAATAAAAATCAAGCGAAATTAGTTTTAATATAGGTGATTGCTTGCAAATAGAATCTTGTCATTGTACATTTGATGTGACCTGTTTTTGAATTTTTCTTTTTCAAAAAATGTGTGTCCTAAAAACATTAGAAAAAAAGGATTGCTTATCATGAGATTATGCTACTCGATTTTATTTGTTCTTTTCCTCAGCTTAACCCCACTTAAAATAGCCGCAGGCCCACACCTATTAAACTATCAAGGGCAACTGACCTCACAAAACAACGAATCCCTTCCCAATCCAGTAACCATCACCTTTGCCATCTATGCCACGTCAGAATTGGGCCAACCCCTTTGGCAAGAAGCCCAAAATATCACACACAACAAGGGTATATTTCACACATTGTTAGGAACCGAGTCTCCTCTACCTCAAAATTTGTTTGCCGAAGACAATCGTTACTTAGAGATTCGCCTTGCAAACGAACCCACATTTCAACCCCGGCAACGCATTGTGAGTGTGGCATATGCAATTCAAGCAAATAACGTAACGGGGCATATAACACCCAAAAGTCTCACACTTGGATCAACAAAAATTGATACCACAGGCACAATCTCAACGTCACGCATAACAACCGATAGTTTGGTCATTGGACAAACGGGTGTTATTAATCGCCTAGGCCAATGGACGGGACCACCATTGCCCGTTCAAATTCCAGGCATGATACTCGACACGATTATTGTAAGAAATTTCCAAGATTCGCTTGCTTTTGGTTCTGGTATTTGGGCCGATATCGATGGTTCGTCAGATGTGCTTACGTTATTTATCAACTTAAAAAATGCGACCTTTCTCGATATCGAATTTCATACGACAGTAGCAGCAACTGGAGAAATTATCGAAACCCGATTGGCACTTGAACCCATTGATCCGAGAAACAGCCCTATCGAAAACATCAGCAATGTTTCTCGGTTTATCCCACGCAACACATCAGACCTTGGCACGCTGAGTAATCAAGCAGTTGTAAACCTAACACCGGGGTTACATCGTGTTTTTGTACAAGGACGCATAGAAGGTCTTGGGACTTTTCAAACGGGCGTGTTAACTGTTCGAGCATATCGTAAATGATTAGCCGGCAAATGCCGCAGCAAAAAGCAAAAAATCAGAAAACCCAATTTCGGTATCATGATTGAGATCCAATTTTGCATTATATTCTGGGTCTAATTTGTGATGTCCAAAGCCAATAGCAAAAAGCAAAAAATCAGAGAAGTTGACAATACCATCCCCATTAAAGTCGGCGGGCAATATCTGGGTATCAGGTTTGTAAACAAGCCCCACAAAAAGCGTATGAGAGCTGTTCGATATTGAACCTGTTTGCACACCCATATCCAAAGCACCAACCAATGCAATTTGAGTGGGTGTTTCTTGCCGATACCCAACATTTTCCCCAAAAAGAATCACGGCACCAATTGTACCAAACGACATCAACAAAACAACCCAAGTTGCAAAGAATCTTCTGAGCATAACAAACCCCCACGAGACATCTTGACAGGTCATACATCGCAACGTATTATTGTTTTTCAAAAAAACAATAAATGATTAATCAACGCATGAAAAAACAAAAACAGGAGTACGTATGGCATCACCATGTTGCGGCGCCAGCAGGCCACCATCATCTGTTAAACGCAGCGCTCAAAAGCGTCGATCCAAATCGAGGGCAGATACATCGCTCAAAGGAATGGCGCACATTCCTGGTGGTACATTTCGAATGGGCGCCGATGACAAAGAGGGTTTCCCCCAAGATGGGGAAGGACCTATTCGATCAGTGAGTATCAAACCCTTTTACCTGGATACCTGTGCGATTACCAACGCACAATTTGCCAAATTTGTCAAAGCCACAAAATACAAAACAGAAGCGGAATTATTTGGTTGGTCTTTTGTTTTCCACCTCTTTGTATCCGAAGAAAATGCCAACAACATTTCGCAAACAGTAGTTGATACACCCTGGTGGTGGGCCGTAGATGGTGCTTGTTGGCACCAGCCTGAAGGTCCCCAATCCCATATCAAAACCCGATGGAATCATCCGGTCATTCATATTTCGTGGAACGATGCCGTGGCTTATAGCGAATGGGCAGGTAAACGTTTGCCAACAGAAGCAGAATGGGAGCGTGCAGCAAGGGGCGGCCAAGAAGACCAACGTTACGCTTGGGGCAATGAACTCACACCAAGTGGCCAACACTTGTGCAATATCTGGCAGGGTGAATTCCCAGATAAAAATACAAAAGAAGATGGATATATTGGAACAGCGCCCGTTATGTCTTTTTTACCGAACCCATACGGTCTTTATAATATCTCTGGCAATGTATGGGAATGGTGTGCCGATTGGTTCAGCCCAGACTATCATATCAACAGCTCAAAAGAAAATCCGGCAGGTCCACCAACTGGGCAGGCACGTCTGATGAGAGGTGGGTCTTATCTGTGCCATGAATCATATTGTAACCGATATCGCGTAGGAGCACGCAGTGCCAACACATCCGACAGTTCAACAGGTAACCTTGGGTTTCGATGTGCACGCGATGCGTAGAAGACAACCATCCTAGGGTTAGGTAAGTAAAAAAAAAGTGCGGAAGACGTGAAGTCTTCCGCACTTTTTTAAAAAATGTATCCGCCTACTCTTTTACAACCCAAACTTTAATTTTTGCATCGACCTCTGCATGTAAACGCAAAGACACATCATACACACCTAATGCACGAATAGGCTCATCAAGCTGTACGGCACGTCTATCGATATCAAAACCTTGCTCTTTGAGCAAATCAACAATCTGCTGTGCCGTCACCGAGCCAAAAATGCGATCGCCCTCACCGGCAGTTACAGGCACATTGCACGAAACTTCGCCCAACGCTTTAGCCAAAATTTCTGCATCATGCTTGACCCGAGATTGTTGCACATCTCGCTGACGACGCACTTCTTTATAAACTGCCATATTGCCTTTGTTAGCAATCAATGCCAATTGACGGGGCAACAGAAAGTTTCGGGCAAAACCATCTTTTACAGAGACAATTTCACCTGCGTTGCCCAACCGATCAACGTCTTCTGTTAGAATAATCTTCATAATTCCATTCCTATCACTTTAAGAACGCAAACATGTAATATAATTACTTGTATTTGCTACTTAACTGCATCGGCCACATAGGGCATCAGTGCGATATGACGTGCCCGTTTAATCGCACGCATCAATACACGCTGGTGCCGGGCACAGGTACCTGTCATACGCCGTGGAATAATTTTGCCACGCTCAGTTACAAACCGACGTAAAATACGCTCACTTTTATAATCAATTGTCACTACTTTATCTTCACAAAAACGACATACTTTTACACGTCCTCGATTCATTCCGAATCCTCCTCAGTGTCATCGTCAGTGTCATCAGAATCTGCCTCAACTGCACCCGCCTCATCTGCACCCGCCTCATCTGTTGCGTCAGCATCAGGTTGCTTTACTTCAAAACCATGAGGAACAGTAATAATCAAATAACGCAATATCGTTTCATCAAGATGGCATGCGCGATCAATTTCTGATATGGCTGCGGGTTCTGCTTGAAATTGAAAAAACGAGTAATCGCCCTGTTGACGCTTACGAATATCATAAGCTAGTTTACGAGATCCCAATCGATCAACATTGACCAAAGTACCATGTTCACCAATAAGGCCCTCATAACGCGTGACGGTCTCATCCACACTGCCTTCGGCAAGTTGTGTATCGACAATCAACGTCATTTCATAATCTTTTGGCATAAAGCCTCCCCTTGGACGTACGGCTCAAAAGTTTAAATCTTTTGAGCGGGGTTTAAAAAATGGGTTTTCGTTTATACAAGCAAAGGTGCCAGCACCAACGAAACCACGGACATAAGCTTAATAAGAATATTTAAAGACGGTCCCGATGTATCTTTTAATGGATCACCAACCGTATCTCCAACAACAGCGGCTTTGTGTGCATCAGATCCTTTACCGCCTAAATTACCCTCTTCAATGAATTTTTTGGCATTGTCTAAAGCACCACCACTATTTGACATCATTAATGCCAACAACACACCAGTGAGGGTTGCCCCACCCAACATGCCACCCAAAGCTTCTGCACCAAGCGTAAAACCAACAACAACAGGTGTTAGTACAGCAATGAGCCCAGGCAAAACCATTTCACGTAAAGCAGCCACCGTACAGATATCTACACATCGGCGGGTATCCGGCTTGGCTGTTCCCTCCATCAACCCAGGGATTTCTCTAAATTGGCGCCGCACTTCTTCAACCATTTTAAAAGCGGCATTGCCCACACTCGTCATCGTTTTTGCAGCAACCAAGAAGGGCACCATACCACCAATAAACAACCCAATAACCACCATAGGTTTGGTGATATCTATGGACTCTAAACCAACAGCTGCCGTATAAGCAGAAAACAAAGCCAAAGCCGTTAATGCAGCCGAACCAATTGCAAATCCTTTTCCAATTGCTGCAGTTGTATTACCCAAAGAGTCCAAGTTATCTGTAATCTTGCGAGTTTCTGGACCCAATTTTGCCATCTCGCAAATACCACCGGCGTTATCGGCAATAGGACCATAAGCATCAACGGCCATGGTCACACCAACCGTCGAAAGCATACCCACAGCAGCAATGCCAATACCATATAAACCAGCAAAATTAAATGACAAACCAATGGCAGCACAAATTGCCAAAACAGGCAATGCAGCGCTCTCCAGACCCACAGCCAAGCCCGCGATCATATTCGTAGCAGCCCCAGTTGAAGAAGCTTCAGCAATTCGGCGCACAGGAGGTCCACCCGTATAATATTCGGTCATTAAGGCAATAACAATTCCGGTCAAACAACCCGACAGAATTGCCCAGAATACACCGCGCGACAAACCCAATATATCGGTAGCCAAATAAGTGCCCACCAACATTAACAACGCTGCAATATAAGTTGCATAACGCAATGCTGCTTCGGGGCTCATTGCTTGTAGAATTCGTATAGATCCAATACCAATCAAAGAAGCGACCAACCCTATCATCACCACAATTAAAGGAAATTGCATGGCCGCCATACGCACGGCCTCAGAATCGCCCCCCAATAGACTAAGTAAGCCACTGCCTGCCATAGCAGCAATGGCCAATGTAGCTATAACAGACCCCACGTACGATTCAAAAATATCGGCACCCATGCCGGCCACATCACCCACATTATCACCCACATTATCGGCTATCGTAGCCGGGTTACGTGGATCATCTTCTGGAATACCTGCCTCAACCTTGCCCACCAAATCAGCCCCGACATCGGCTGTTTTGGTATAAATTCCACCGCCGACCCGCGCAAACAAAGCAATCGAACTCGCACCCATCGCAAATCCATTAATCACCACA
>Ga0114999_10008814_pt1 | contig 11177 bp, 17 predicted proteins | sample ArcticOcean_MG_C_3_FD_89820 | JGI IMG/M metagenome (GOLD analysis project Ga0114999, IMG submission 89820) | Marine microbial communities from western Arctic Ocean - ArcticOcean_MG_CB8_126 | ecosystem: Environmental > Aquatic > Marine > Oceanic | place: Arctic Ocean: Canada Basin | collected...
AAACTGATATGCAATAGGGTCGATATAAACATACGGTGCAATCTCTCTATCTCGATCATCAATCTGATCAACAAAGGTCATGCTATGTGCCATACCAGAACAGCCTCCACCATACACATAAGGGCGCACACCAATCATTCCATTCTCATCACACATAGATTCAATCTTCATTAGTGCCGCTTCGGTTACTGTGATGCCTGTCTTTTTAGGAGGTGGATTTACTTCAACCCCTTTAAAATCGTCCCATAAACTTTTTAACATTATACAATTCCTTCTACTATTGGTGGTACACCTTTTACATCTGGATCACAACCACACGGTTTATCTTCCGTACACATACATGGGTCACAAGAACATCCTTTACAAAAACAAACAGGGTTACTGCAAGTTCTGACATTAAATTCTGCCATTGTTATTCCTCTGTGTTCGTTGGTTTATATCCTCATTTTATTTAATAATCTACGCCATAGTGATGGCCTTCTACCATCACACCCACATGGATTCTTATCTGTACAAGTACATGGATCACAGGTACAATTCTCGCAAGCACACTCAAGATTCTCACAAACTATGATACATAGATTAGTAGTTCCTAATTGATAGTTCTTACGGTGTGAGTAGTCAGGCATATCAAGTGTTTCTCCATCAGGCTTGGTCATTTAATGGTGCCATTCAGCCTTAGGTTTCTTCTTCTTCTTCGTTTCTTTCCGTGGAGACTTATCTTTATCAGTAATTACTTTTCTTGGTTGTCCCATTGGTGTCCAGAATTCATTATATATTGGAGACTCAGCCTGTTCTTTATAGGTATAATTTCCAGTCAATGGATTATACACAACACTATCCACAACAGACTTCCATGGTAAGATAGTTTCGCTTATCTTCATGCTTACTATATCTTCTGTATAACTAAAGGTGCCATCCTTATTAGGTATGACATTAGATAGTTCAGTCTTTACTGTAAATTTACTCATAATGATGTTTCATCTCGTTAGACGATTCAACAAAGTCTATTGCATTTAACTTATCTCTAGCGTTGGCTAGAATATCAAATTGGCTCTCAATCGCTGCAACTATATCTGGATGCTCCCCTATACCCACAGGATTTGTTATATATATTTCAATGTTCGCTCTAGCCACAGCAACTTCACCATCAAGTTTCTGCCTCAGTGCATTTAATAATGTATTCATACCACGAAACTCGATCCACACCCACAACTACCCTTGCCTGGCACCTCGACTACAAATGCAGGCATGAAATTAGTCAGGTCGTAGTTCACCGTACCTCCTTCAATAAAATCTTTTGTATACTCGTCCATAACGAATATCCCATTGGCTAACGGCCAGGTCATTTCACCCTGCTCTGGTTCGTGATGTGGTTCTGATTTCCATTCCGCTATAATACCACCACAGCCACCACCCTTCAGTTCATAACGAACTGCAACATCCCCATTCTTTTCCAGAATGGAGTTCATCTGATTAATAGCGTCTTGCGTGACTTCAATCATCTAATTAAAAAGTACCACACCAATGTGCCGACCACTGACACATCCAAAACTATCGAATAAACGATATACGCTTTGAACGCCCAGGGTCCGCAACGACGGAGGTACTTCACGGGGATTTCTCTTAATTGTCATTTTAATTTCCTACTCTCGGTTTATAATCATTTTAGCTTCTTGGATTCTTTGAACCAACAATGCTTTTGAATGGTTGGGTCATACTTCTTTAGTCGTAATTTAGTACTTGCACCTAAACCTTTACTCGGCTTTGTTGTTGTATAAAAATAACCAGTATTCTCTTCGGATACCATCTTTACTATTCTATATGATTTAGCCATTTCTTTAACTCCGTATATCCACCAATCCAATGTCCGTCTGATGATGTGATCTGTGGAACTGTTTTCACATCCGGAAACTTCCTAAAGAATGCGGTATTTATTTCAGCACTCTCTGCAACATTTATAAATTTATATTCTAGTTCATACATTCCCAACAGTATCTTAGCCTTATCACAAAAGATGCAATTTATTGTACCATATATTTCAAACATCATTCGCATTCACACTTATCACAAAGGCACTGGCCGCTAAGACCAGTAGCACAAGAGCAGTCATAGAGGTCACACTCAAGGCATCGACACAACTCATTTTCTTCGCTCATTTTCCTTGTCCTCTATATTTTTTCCAACTCTTTCGTTTATGTTTGTTCTTTGGACGATTCTTTATACCTATAGATGTTCTCTTTTTAATCGTATCCATCTTAAACGATGATGGTGTATACACAGCCATTACTTCTTACCTCCAAAATACTCTACTGCATGACCTTCTTCTAGTAACATATCATTAATTGATGGTAATTCTGTAGCAGTAAATATCTCACCTAATATTCGTCCAAACTTACCTCTACCATCCTTTGTTGTTTTTACCAACACGGTGGAGCCAACAGGACATAATTCTTTTACACGTTCTTTTGCAGCTAGACCTAATTTCTTTTCCTCTAAATCTCTGGTTCTACTCTCTGGTGTGTTTATACCAAGTAATCTTATTCTATTATTATACAGTATATCGAACCCTAAGTCAAGCGTTACATCAACTGTATCGCCATCCACTACTCGTCTTATAGTCGCAGTATATTCATACATATTTAGTTTCTCACTCCTTATCCTTTTCTTCTGAACCATAATAACTAGAAACCACACCATCAGTAGCCTCAGCTATTCCTGACAAATCTCCATTACCAGGTAAAGTCTCCATTAACTTACCTTCTTTAGCACATACCAGATTACAACTATATGTTTGCTCTATTAAATTTACATTATGTGATAACTTTACAATATAGTAATAATCACTCAATACAACATCTTCCTTTTCCTTTATTGCGTGTGGCTGTCCTATCGTCAATGTTTCTATTTTAATCTTATCACCTACCTGCAACCCAGACAACCCATGTACTGTTAGTCCTAACATATGATAGTTATCGTGCTGCAGTTGCATAGCTCTCAACAACGAATGCGTTTGTTCTGGAAAGACTATTGAATTATTTGTTATTCTAGTGCCTTCTAAAGTATTATATGTATTAGCTGTTCCTGTACTAGTAACTGAAAATCTACTGTTTGGAAAATCTGATACGGACTTACTATCTTGTTTAATTACCTCTGCATCTGTTTTAAGTGTTCCTGATTCAGGACTTCTCCACTGTTTAAACACTCTTGTCGAACCATATACATCACCCTCTGTAGCATATTCTTTATATGCCGCGGCACCCGTTCCTTGTTTAACAGGTAAGTCATAATGATATCCAACTGTTGATGTATTATATACTTTATGATATGAATCATGCTGTATAGATTTTCCTGCCCACATGCCATCATTAATACTTGAGAAAGAATCTCCTAATCGCATCACACTATAATCAATAGCCTGTTTCATACGGAACACATAACTACCTTCCATCAAGGTAGGACTAAACGTATAGGTAATCTGATGATCACTATCACCATTTAAAAATCCTTGCATAGATTTAAATCTAAAACCTTTAGTAGTTTCGTAAAAATGATAATTAGGCATCTCTTGAGAGTCTATAGTTTTCTTTAATATAGAATTAATAGCATCATAAGGATGCATATAAGGGACCACCATTCTATCAATCGCAAGGGTATCTTGTATTACGATTCTCTTTTTAGTCTTTAAGTGTTCTTGTAATATATCCGTTACCATACCGGAGTACTGCGTGGTATATGTTTTTGAAACTCTAATTCTATCGTTCAATAACATCTCTGGTGAACAAAAATGTATTCGGTACGAGTATGTGTGCTGACTTTTAGCCTCACCTTGTGTTTGTTCTGACAAGGCCTCGATCTTAATAACCTGTAATGGATGTTTAGAACAATCTACAGGATATTCTGAGTATAGATTTCTAAACTTTAAAAAGATAACTTCTTGGCCAACAATTTGATGTTTTTCTGTAAACCCACTGATAAGGTTATCAGAATCTAATAGTTCTATCCAACCAGTAATCCCAAAGGCATTCATATCTTCAAATATATGTATTGCCTGCAGATACGCCGTGAGTTCATGTTTCGCTCCACCATAATCTATTCTACATTCATTAACTATATACGTTCCTGGTTTAAGAGTTTCTCCAAGACCTTTAGCTATTGCATCAATATTTTCAAGATCAAGATCAAGAGCCTTTTCAATTGACATATCAGTAAGCTCTAGTAGCCTTAGTAAATGGATCTGAAGCACCTATAGGCATCGATACACTAACCGCAGATGATTGTTGACTCATTGGTGCAACTACACTAGTATTATTAACTACAGTAGTACCACCACCGCCACCAGCAGAACCTGATGTTGCAGCTCTCATAGCGTTCATTGCAAAATCTCTACCGGCGTGCATTTGTTCGTTATTAGCAACTACGGCAGGTCGTTTAAATCTAACTAATTCAGGTCCTGATTCTCCAACTACAGCAAACTGACCCATCTTTGCCAAACCACCAGATTGCATACCGAGCATGGGCAACACTTTATTCATGACCCATTCTGCAGCATCAGTTGGTACGAACCAGGGAAGGTCTGATGTTACAGAACTAATCAACTTCTCTCTATTTTCTAGTCTTTTAGCAAGCTTTTCTTCTTCAGACATAGCCCCCTTACTAGCAGTACCTAAATCTAATTTTTCTGTCTTTGGTGTTAAGTCTATTCCTAAATAGCTCATTATCCATTTTAAAGGATTCATAAGAAAATCTACTAGACCTTCAGGTAATATGGCATCTAATACACTTTTGAATAGTCCTTTGGTATCACCTAATTCTATACCGGCTGCTTCTTTAGCACTAGCCATAGATTCACCTATATTGATACCCAACTTACCAAACACCCACTTGAGAGGTGCCCTTATTAAATCTACTAGACCAGCTGGTAATATGGCACCTAATATACTTGCGAATAGTCCTTTGGTCTCACCTACCGACACACCGGCGGCTTCTTCAGCACTTTTCATTGATTTGCCTACATCAATTCCCAGTATATCTTCAAATAACCAATTGATAGGTGACATTATAAGCTTAACAACCCCGGCTGGTAGTATTGCACTTATTAATGACTCAAACATACCAACAGCTACACCCGCAATCACCTTTGATTTTTCTTTTGTAGAAGGTAGTTTTGCTCCAGCATCTGCCAGTCCTAAAATATCTGTAAAGATATAGCCTATGGGATCACCAAGAAATCTAGCTAAGCCTGCGGGCAATATTGCATCCAACATACTTTGCCATAGTCCCGTTGCATCACCTTTATCTACACCATGTGCCTCTGATACACTATCCAACACAGCATTAGGTTCAATTTTTAATACTTTTCTAAACAACCAATTGATAGGTGACATTATCATATCAACCAATCCATCTGGTAATATTGCTTTTAATACCTTCTCAAACATTCCTACAGCAGTACCCAATATCATACCAGCTTTTTGTCCGGTACTTTCTTTCTTCCCATCCTTATTACCAAGTTTTAATACATTTACAAATATCCAATCTATTGGATCTAAAATAAACTCTATCATACCTTGAGGTAGGAATGCTCCCATCACTTTAGCAAATATGCCATCAGCTTTTCCTGTTGCAATTGCTTCTGCTGCTTCAGCAGCACTTGGTTTCTTTCCATCTTTATTAGGTATACCTAGAATATTAGTCCAGAACCAAAGTATGGGATCTTCTAAAAATGTAAATATACCTGCAGGTATAATGGCGTGTAATACCTTACTGAAAAATCCTTTAGTTTCACCAATATCAGCCTTAGGATCTTCCTCAGCTCCACTACTAAATCCGAAGATACTTTTTATCCAAGTCCATACCTTACCGGGTATGCCTTTTATCCATCCCCATAAAGTTCCATCACTACTACCTTCTTCTGCTGGTACTTTCTTATCATCTCCAAAACCGAAGATACTTTTTACCCAATTCCAAGCAGGTTTAATTGCAATATCAAAAATGAATCCACCTATACCTTTAGCTGCTGACCATAGAGTTGCGAATAGTTTTTTGATACCAGCAACTGGATCAGTGAAGATTAACATTACAGAGTCTACAATGTCAGTAAAGAATTTAGCTATGGGATCCCAATATTTTTCTCTTAATTTCTTACCATCTCCACCAAATAGATTTACTACAGCCTCTATCATATTACCAACTAACTTACCTAACAATTCAGTTATGTTAGTAAATATTCCGAGTACAGCACCAATCTTTTCTCTCAAGGACATATCAGACCAACCAGAGAATCTAGCGAAAACATCACTAAAGAATGTTGTTAAGGCTTTAAAGTTATCTATCAGCATAGTCATAATTATAGGTAAGGCTGATTCAGAAACCCACGCAGCTATTGACACCGCTATAGGTTTAATCATTTCGTAAATATTTTGTATACCTGGAAGTAAATCGTTCTTAACAAATTTTGCTAACTTATCAAAGTACGGACTATTCATAAACATCATCAATGCAGGTACGGCTAATGCTAATGCTGTTTTCCCAAGAATGCCTTTCAGGCCTTTGATACCACCTTTGGCCTTTTCACCTATCTTCTTACCCATACCGGCAATTCCACTACCCATACCCTTTATCGCACCTAACATACTTTTACGAAATCTACCTTCCTCATTTTTTTCTTCTTTATCTTTTGAGCCAGATCCCCCTATGAACCCTAATAATTTTGATAGCGCACCTGCGTTTTTAGTTTCAAGTTTTATTGACGATTTAGCAAGTTTTAATTCTTCTTGAGCTGATTTTTTATTTTCAGAAAGATCGGCTGATTGTGCCTTAGAAATATCTGCCATCTTCTGAAGCAAAGCAGTCTGTTTCGCTGCTTCTTCTGCGGTCTTTTTATCATCTTTATCTGACATTTACTTTTTACTCGGTTTATGTCCACTGCCTACATACAGACCAAACCATGCAGCACCCGCACCTACTATTGTAGATATAAATGCGGCCTGTGCATTAGTTGGATCTGGTAAAGCCATGAACCATTGTGTTGACATCCAGAAAATATAACCATAACAAATCATCAACAATCGAGGGATCAACCTCAATGTATCCATAAACCCAGCAGTCGTATTATACCAAGAGGGCTTTACATCTTGAATATGTAAAAAATCTCTCTTGTCAACCTCATAGGTTTTCTCTCTTACTAATACTTGTGCTTCTTTTTTGTCGTCATCAGCCATTTTGTTTCTGTTTATCGTTTTCTTCTTCTATGTGTTGTAGCAAAAATGTTAAGTATACTTCCCTCTCCCACGGTATCAAATTTTCTATATCGTTCAAACTATATTTATGATGTTGCATTAATGAAAAGTTAGTTCGCATATAGTTTTCTAGATTATTGTGCGAAAGGGCTAGACGAAAAAAGCGTTGAGTCCCTCCAAAGTAACAGTGTTATTTTTCTTTGTTTTAGGATTCTTAAATTTAACTTCATGTCGTACTCTAGGCATAGTCTCAAAGAACGCCTGCATTTTTACAAAATGTTGCGCTGTTAAACTTTCTAAAAATGTATCTAATTCTTTTTCATTAAAATCTGTACGTTCATGTAAAGTATCCCCATCATAAATCTGTTTGATAGATCGCTTAATCATATTAAATATATTTTCTGTATCTGAGTCTGAAGTCATACTAATCGCATCATCAAATTGTGGATATTTCATCAGCATACCAACATTTTCATCTAACTCAATTTTGTTAGTGTGTCCTTCTGGATAATCAATTCCAACATCATCCAGATTTATTTCAACATCAGCATAAGTTTCTCCAACATCTTCACAAAGTAGTTTAAGACTAATAACTTCCCCAACAGACTTTGATCTAATTCTTAAAAACACAAACTCTAAATCAAATAGAGCTAAATCATTTACGATTAGTTTTTCAAATGTGCAGTTAAAAATAATCTGTTTAACAGCCCGCATCATATCTTCTTCTTTTTCTGTCTCCATTGCTAACAGTAGCAGTTTCTCTTCCTTTACTAAAAAAGGCCTATAGGTTATTTTTTCCTTTGTTGAAGGAATTTCCAACTCAAATGTTGGTGCATTAATTGTAGGTAATGCCATAATTTTATCATCTCCATATTATATGTTATATCTGTTCCCATCTGTGGAACACGAATTCAACTGAAATTCTCATTAATTCTGTATCTGCTAAGGTTAAAGTTTCGGGTCCTATTGATTTTGGAAAACAATCAAATAATTTACAATGGTATTGTTTATCCCCCGCTAAATCAAACTGTATAATTTCCATATCAGTAGCATACGAATCAAAATATCCTACTCCCCAACCATCAGCTTTATCGGCTACACATAATCGCTGCCACTCATGGAAAAAGGTTCTTTCTTTTAAATCTTTATCGCAAAGAAACGTACCAGAAACAGGTCCAAAGTTCATATTAAAAGCATGTTCTCTAGAAGGTCCTTTGCGTATGGTGTCCGGACTTGTTTCTACATTAGTACCGGGTAAGGTTATAGACTCACATCGGTGAGATAGATCCCATGAAGTCTTCTTAGACATCCCTCTGGGTGCATTGATTAATATTTGATAGGTATGTTTGTGTACATAACGGCCAGGACGTATAACATCAGATAAAAAAGCATTAATGCCACCTGATGAAGCTACCCTACCTACATCCGATTCCTGAGGTCGACCAGAGCCTCGGGGTGTTATCTGGGCACTGCCTATGTTTACTTGATGTGCCATTAGTATATTGAACTCCTTGATCGTCTATGGACTGTTCTCCATGTTTCTTTCTTAAAACTTTGTACTGGTAGTAGAGAGGCTAATAGAAAATCTTCTTTATCTATTTTTAAGAATCGTGATCCAACTCGTCCAGTAATGTATCGTTTAATACACGGTTTAACTAACTTGAGTCTTGCGACTCTACCCCATCCCATCATTCTACCTTCTTTAGCCATTGGCTCTATACGTTCTAATAATTTTATTCGCAAAGGTATTGATAGATAATGAAAGTTAATCCCTAGAAATCCACCACTTAATCTCTTTATAGGAATTACTAAAGGAAACACATCATAATAAGGTAATTTATCTGTTCCTTTCTCCCCATGTTTAGGTTCATAATAATAAAAATTCATAGTACCATATATGGGTTTCATACTTTTTCTATCCTGTTCTCCCTTTCTAATAAATTGTGTTAATGCACTATCAGCAAATCGTCTTGGAACTAATTGCCTAACTTGATCTCTATACCAATTCACTGACCGTTCTTCACCACCAGCCAGTGTAGTAATCTCCGTTAAGTATTGATCTAGGGTCTTTGCCATTCTGTACTATTTATATGGATTATTCAGTCCTAAATCATGTTCCGTTAGTACTTTAAATTCCATATCTCGATTAGCACTATAGATAGAAGCTGCTTCCCACTTGGCTTGATTCTTACCCCATTCTCTAACTGCATAATACCATGATTTGGTCTTTCTCTTTGGATTGGCCAAGGGAGGTTTAGTTTGATTTTGAGGTTTAATTTCTATCAGAAATTTTTTAGTAGTGTGATCATGTTGTTTGACCCTAACATAGAAGTCTGGAAAATATCTATGAACCTTACCATCTAAAGGAGATTTGTAAGGAACTATAAATTCCTCACTACCCCATTCGATAATGTTTTCATTACGGTCACAGTAAATCATAAATCGACGTTCCCACATAGAACGATATATAATGTTCCGTGGGTTACCCTTATACTTCTCAGGACTATCTGGTCTAAATTTACCTTTATAGTATTTTCGCTTTTTATCCATATAAATACTTATAACAATAACTGAGAACTTTTGAATGGCTTCTTATAACTTTCCTTCTGATTACACTGGTGGCGATGATAATCAACCATTGATGCGATTTACATCCAGAAAAATGACTTCTGGAACTAATGTATTAGAACTAGATTTAGGTCCTGCTTTAGATTCAATATATCTTCCCATACCTCCAGAAGGAGTTAGTACATCATACAAACAAGGTTGGGATGAACAAGAAATGAATGCATTACAATCTGGAATGACAGCATTCTTATCAAAGGTAAGAGGGGCAGAGCCTGCTATACAGAGTCATCCAGATCATCCCGCAGGAAAATCATCGACACCAGGTGGTACAGAAACTACTGGTGGTGTAGGTGCTGATGCAGCTATGGCCGGGTTTGGAGCATCAGTGCTGAGTAAACTAGGGGTAGCTGCGTTTACACATAAATCAGCACAACAGTCGGTTGTTTCATATTCGGGACCATCATATAGAGATCATAGTTTTGCATTTCAATTGAGACCTAAAAATGCTATGGATTCTTGGGCGATAGATCAAATAATAAACACATTCTTATTGACATCATCTCCAAATTTGGTTGGTAAAAATCAAATAATGCGACTGTATGAAGTGCCAGCAGTATGGGAAATAGAGTTTATGCCTAACAACGGATTATTCTCTTTGGCTGCTGCAGCTTTAACGAGTTTAGATGTTAAGTATGGTGGAGAGAAATTTGCAACATTTAAAGATGGTGGACGTCCAACACAAGTAGATATTACATTGGCGTTTAAAGAATTGAGAATACTGGTTGAAGATGACTATCAAGAAATGCTAGACACTGCTTCGAGAGGTTCTAGAGAAGCTGCGATGAGCAGATAGAGAAATACTTATGGCATACTTTGAACAATTTCCAACAACAACTTACGATCCTACTGGTTCTAAAAATACAAAAACTATTAAAGATATTTTGCGTAGAGTTAGCTTCAACAAATCTATGGTATCGAACCGATCATTATTTTCGGTATATGATATACAAGATGGAGAAACCCCTGAGGAGATAGCTTACCGAGAGTATGGTGATCCGAATTTGAATTGGGTCATACTACTATTTAATAATATATTGAATGTTCACGCTGAGTGGCCTAGATCACAACGAGAACTTGTGGCATATGTAAACGATAAGTATTCCGAACCTAATGCAACACATCATTGGGAGTTACCACAATCGTCAGGTACACAAACACGAATTGTAAAGCTTAAAAAATATGTTCACCCAGCTATAGAAATAACTAATTATGAACATGAAGAACAACTACAGAATGCAAAGAAACAAATTAAACTTCCTATGAAGGAATTTTTACCTGCGATACAAAGTACATTTAAGTCTCTAGTTG
>Ga0114999_10008816_pt1 | contig 11175 bp, 10 predicted proteins | sample ArcticOcean_MG_C_3_FD_89820 | JGI IMG/M metagenome (GOLD analysis project Ga0114999, IMG submission 89820) | Marine microbial communities from western Arctic Ocean - ArcticOcean_MG_CB8_126 | ecosystem: Environmental > Aquatic > Marine > Oceanic | place: Arctic Ocean: Canada Basin | collected...
ATCCATTGTGGGTAAGATAGATTGTACGTGTTGCTGACAATGTCGCTGTCAGTGTCTTCAAAAAGAGTGATGGCTTGGTCGATGACAGCAGAATCAATAAGTGGCGTATCGCCGCAAATTTCTACAACGATATTGCTGTTCATAGAACGCTGGGCCTCGACGACGCGCAACAGCACATCGTCCTCGCTGCCCCGATAGCAGGCGATATCCTCTCCCATAGCCCAAGCTTTAATTGCATCGTCTGCAGGGTTAGTCGACGTCGCGACGACGATGCCATCTAACTTCTTAGATTGCTGAAGGCGGCGCACTTGGCGGGTCAGGGACGGCTGGCCGTTGATGTCCATGAGCACCTTCCCGGGAAGCCGGGACGACGACATGCGGGCTTCTATGCTGGCGATTATACGCGTCATGATTTTAGCTCGGCGCGGTTGTCGTGAACCTTGCGAACAGCATTGATCAGAAGATCGGTGGTTTCGTCTGTGACCGCAAAGGCGCAAGGCTCGAACACGATTGCTTCCTTCGCGTGTAGCCGTTCTGTTACAGGGCAAAGCGATCCTTGGTAGCTCCGATCAGTAAGAGTGAACGGAAAACCTTCTCGCCCGATGGCTTGGCGTTTCTGGAAGAGAGGCAAAGTATACAAAGGTGGTAAATAGCCCACGCCGTGAAGAAAGCCCTCTGCGGCTAAGGCTTTGCAGAATAGGTCTCTGCTAACGCCGGCTATATCTTCATTAAACTTTGGCAGCCAGACATAATAGTTATGTCGACACCCGTTGCGGACGACAGGCGGGGTCCAGCCTTCAAGGTCTTTTGTCCCTTCGGTTAATGCCGCTGCCAGCTTCTCTCGGCTTTCGATATGCGCGTCTGCTTTGCCGAGTTGTGCAATACCTACCGCCGCATGCAACTCGCTCATTCGAAGATTCATGCCGATGATGTTAGTGATGTCCTCAATGCCCCAATCCTCAACCGTATTTTCCCCATGGTTGCGGATGAGCTGCAAACGTTTGGCGAGACCGTCGTTGTTAGTTGTACACATACCGCCTTCGCCAGTATGAATGTGCTTATGAAAGTTCAGGCTGAACACACCAATGTGGCCAACGGTGCCACAGGGCTTTCCATTCTCATGGCCAAGCGGGGCTTGAGCGTTATCTTCAATAAGGAACAAATTATGATCGTCTGCAATTTGGCGAAGTTCCGCCAGTCGAGCCGGATGGCCGAAAAGATTAACAACGATGATTGCGCGGGTCTTTGACGTGATGCTGGCTTTAACGTGGCTCGGATCAAGGCAGAATGTCTCGTCCTCAATATCAGCGAACACTGGAATCCCACCGTACATCAAAGGGGCCATAGCTGTCGCCGACATGGTCCACGGCGGAACGATTACCTCATCACCGGGTCCTACACCAACAGCGCCGACGGCAGCCATCAGGCCTGATGATGCTGAATTGACAGAGACCGTATATTTAGCACCGAAACGTTCGGACCAAGCATCTTCAAATTCACGTACCTTGGGACCGCCGAGAAACTCTGGACCAGGACTGCCGTAAAAACCGGATAAGCAGCCGGACCGAACCACATCGCTGACAGCAGCAACTTCGGCTTCACCCATCGATTGATACGGGGGAAGTGCCTCAGCAATAACAGGGTCGCCACCAAGCAGGGCCAGTTTAGCCATTATTCTTCACTCGTTTCCGGATGGGCAGTATCCCACTGCCGAGCCAGTTCTGTTACTCTCTCCAATGAAACTGCAGATGTGTTCTCGGCAATCCAAACTGCGCGGTCGAGATCTCGTTGGGTATCCACCGCCAAGTGTATGGTGTCGTAGTTTCCTTTATGAAACGTCACCGGATGAATATTAAATTCTGTCGGGTGATCATAGATATATTTTGTTACGTGCTCATGATCTTCCGCACTGTCCGTCGTGCCCTGCATTCGATACAAGACGGATGTCGAGATCACTTCAACGCTCATGCCCGGAGGAAGGGTTCTCGGAAAGACATTGGTTGTAATATCTGGGGCGACGCTTCGATGTTGGTCAACGAGCTGCTCGATGATGTCTCCATCGATAAAGGGGCTGTCCCCTGAAATGCGCACCAGAGCATCAAACCCAAAATGATGGGCGCAGTCTACGGCCCGGCCTAAGACGTCTGAGTCCGAACCCCTGAACACAACCGCGCCTTCGTTTTCAGTTAGCTTCGCAATGGGGTCATCGAGGGCTCGGTCTGAGGTTGCTACAATGAGGGGATCGCTCACTGATGTATGTCGAAGTTGGTGTAAGACCCGCCCCAACATGGTCCGTCCACTGATGTCAATTAAGGCTTTGCCCGGCAGCCGGTTTGAATCCATCCTTGCGAAGATGGCTATTCCTATTTTCAGCGGTGAATTGGTAGGCCCATTGGTAGGGTTAATCCAATGAAAGGTTTTTTGCTGTGAGAACTCCGAAAAACCTGTGCTGAGATAAAGTCGATTGGAAGCCGAATTATTGGTCTGGGTTCCGGCGCGAATGAAGTCAGCCTTGTCCGAATAATAGTTCAGCGCTTGTTCAATCAATTGCTTTCCTAAGCCACGGCCTTTCATATCATTGGCGACGGCAATCAGGTCGATGGTGACCTCTCGTCCGTCTATTCGGCAGAGGTTAAAGCCGGTTGCACGGTCGCCGTCACGGGTAACAAAGACGGCGTCTGCGCGGCCTTTTAGTGAGTTTTCGACCCAGGTTTCCTTGAGCTTATCTGCGGCAGCATTCGGCACGCCTGGGTCTGCATGAAAGCGGTCGAATTGAAATGACGTCTTGCCTATTTTAAGGCAATCATAAAAATCGCCCTCGGTAGCAAGTTGCGGAGCGGCTTCGCCGAAGATGGCATCAAGGGGCCGGCGGAAAGTAGCGAGGGATTCAATTTCGCGAAACCCAATTTTTTTGAGACGCTGGGTTTTTGCCACGTCGTCTGCCGGAACTCGGCATGAAATCAACCAAGCGTTCCGATCTTGTGGGCGCGTTCCGTCTTCTGAAACGAGACGTGCGACAGGCGCGCCCAGCACGTCTGATTCAAAATCCTGATGTTCCACTTGCATTACCATGAGAGAAAATACCGTACCAAAGATTACGCGTCGGAGTAATGATCTTGAGTTTCTTTATGCCATCGACTAAAAAATTCGACGATGGCAGACCAGTCATCTTTCGGCCAATCGATTTTCTTGGATCGGTCGGCCTTCTTGCCAATGGCAACCAAATATTCGGTATCAATAAAGCGGTTGATATGGGTGCGTTCGAAACCGCCCTCTGCCATTAGTCCGGTAATAGTGTTGTTGCTCAATCGGATGGGATGCGTATCCGTTGCTTTCGGCCCCAGATAGTACTGTAGCGGCTTTTTAAAGGGCACGAGAATGCGGCTTCCCGTTGAGATTACAACGTGTCCACCATCTTTTAGAACGTCGTAGGCAGCTTCCATCATGGCGCGGCACGACTGGCAATTCTCTATCGTCCACATGATCGTGACGACATCGAATTTTTGATTCTTGGTCTTCCCCGAATCGATATAATCCTCAATGCTTCCGCAAAACGCTTCAATATTGTTATCCGCCATTAATTGGCAGTTGCGTTCCGATGGCTCGATCGCAAAAACAGAGGCGCCATAGGTTGGCTCACGAATTATTTCAAGGAACTGACCTTCGCCACCACCAATATCGCAAACCGATTTGCCCTTAATGTTGAGCGCATCATCCACAAAATCTGCGACGTAGGTTTGCCGTGCTTTGACGGCGGGAATTTTTGCAGTGTATCCCTTTTCATAAATGTCTTCGGACCAAACTTCGGCGATCCGATTGGCGGACCGGCGTTCTTTTATATAGACCAAACCACAGTTTTTGCACACATGCAGCGGTTGTCCATTCTGATAGTGTTTGGCGGCTTCAATTTCCGCCGCGTCGGCAGAACCGCATAGGTCACAGTTGTGAGGCAAAAATTCGTCCTTGGTCATGATCAAATCCCTTATACGCTAATACAATTCTTGGTTACGACAGTTTGTGACGCAGAACCCACTGATTTCCGACTTGTTCCCAAATTTCTGGATCCCGGTGTTTGTCAATTGTTTCGGTGAATTTGAGCTCGGTTAGGTCTAGGTGCTCGAGATGTTCGTTATGGAATGTAGACGGGAACTCATCATCATATTTATGGGCAAGATCCAATCCCTCGTCTCGCGTCATTTGGCCATTTTGAATCATTCGGCAAGCATCACGCACGGAACGCCCAAAGCCGAATTTGATGAACTGCATATGGTAGTACAGGTTGTCGATCTTGTCGTCTAAGCTGTCGAAGTCCGTAAATGTGCCATCGGTGCGACCGTTGGGTTCTGTACGAAAGGCGAACTTGTCTTTAATAAAATTCCAGTTTTCCAACATGCTCCAACGGAAGAAGTAGGCAAAATAGAGCGCCTTGATACCAACTTTCTCGACTTCACCCAAATCTGGATAGACGTAAGGCGCTAAATCGTGTTCTTCGATTTCTTCGTCCATCCAGTTGTACGGATCATCGCCAATTTGGTGTTCCAGTACTTCTGTGAAATCGCGCATTTTTGTGTGTTCTTCGGACAGAGTCCGTCCGCCATATTCGCTTTCACCGTGCTCGGCATAAAAAATCAAAGGAATATTATATTTAACAGCGACTTGGACGGGGACTGAATTCACCCCCGCGTTCCAATGAATTTTGGGATCGCCACGTTCGATAAAGAAACGTCGGGAGAGGCGTCTGGAAACTTTTTGATTGGGGCGCACCATCAAGTGGTCAAAGCCAAGATTAATGAGTTCTTCGCGGTTATGCACGGCTAAGTCATTTGGCATAAGCGGTGAGAATGTTACCAAAAGTGGATTAAGCCCAAATTCAAATTTGAGTTTATAAGCGATCGCGCTTGAATCTTTACCGCCGGACCAAGGAACGACGCAGTCATAAGAACCATCCTTGGCCCTAAATTGGTCAATAAGGTCCATAAATTCCCGGCGCCGAGAATCCCAATCAATATGGTTCTTTTTTTCCGCCGTATGGCAAGCGTTGCAAATTCCTTCCGCATCAAATTCGATGCGGGGTCGGGTATCTGGCATCAGGCATGTTTTGCAATATTTGACCATAATTAAACAAACTTTCCGTCGATTTGTTACAGGCGCATTTCTATACCATTTTTAGTAAGGAAATTCTTAGCGCTGGTAATGCTGCTTTCTGTAAAATGATAAATATTCTGAGTGCAGACGGCAGATAGGCCGCCTTTCTGAAACCCCTCAAGGAAATGTTTCCAGTTGCCAGCGCCACCAAGCCCAAGAACAGGAATGCTAACACTGTTTGATACCTGGTTGCATAGATCAATGTCGTAGCCTTGCAGGGACCCGTCACGTTCAATGGAGGTAATTAGGATTTCCCCGGCACCATATGCTTCTGCTTCACGGGCCCAGTCGACAGGTGACTTAGCTGTCGACTCCCGCCCACAGCTTGAATAGACTTCGTAGTTGCCAGCGTCATTCCTTTTTGCATCAATGGATACGACGGTGCACTGCGCCCCGTAGGCCCGAGAAATTTCCTTGATCAAGTCGGGGCGTTCTAACGCGCCGGTATTGATCATAACCTTGTCAGCACCAACCTTCATGAGTTCGCTAACATCGTCCAGATTACGGACGCCGCCGCCGATACTAATGGGGACGAAACAATCGTGGGCGAACGTTCGGACGACGTCGAGAAACTTGCTTCGGTTGCCTTTGCCGTCACGGGTGATGTCTAAAATAACAATTTCATCCACCGACCAACTATCGACAAAGTTATGAGTATAGCGGTAGTCCGGATCGAATATCTTGGTTCGGAAGAGGGTTCCATTATTAAATGTTAGAACAGTGATCAGGCGTTTCCTAAGCATGGTCTAGCCTTTCTCAAGAAAGTTCTTGAGAAGCGTTAGGCCATGTCGTTGACTTTTTTCCGGATGAAATTGGGTCGCGTAGATATTGTCCGCTTGAATAACGCTGATGAACCGTTCGCCGTAATCGCATTCGCCAACAATGAATTCTTTGTTCGTTGTTTCCATACGATAGGAATGAACATAATAGAAAAGTCCATCATCGGGGATATCATCAAAGAGAATGCTCGCCTCTACTTGATGGACCTCGTTCCAGCCGACGTGAGGAATGCGGAGCGAACTATTGCCTGGTGCAAGTCGAGTAATTTCTGCATCAATCCAGCCCAAGCCTTTATGATTGCCAAATTCTTCGCTTGTTCGTGCGATTAGTTGGAACCCGAGGCAGATACCTAGGAGAGGCTTCTTCTGAGTCAGAACCAAGTCGCTTAATAATCCGACAAGATTCCGCGACGTTAAGTTCGCCATCCCATCACCAAACGCGCCTACGCCCGGCAGGATAAGTTTATCCATCCGGGCAAGGTCGCTTGGATCACTGCTGATAAGCGGCTCAAAGCCAACCTTCTCGATGGCACCAGCCACCGAGGTCAGGTTGCCAAGGCCATAATCGACGATGCCGATCATAATTAAAACCGGGCGAACATCTTAAGCGTGGTTCAATCCCATACGGGCACCGGTCCGCTCCCACTGGTCCACGTACCACTCGCAGTATTGCTTGTAGCCTTTTTCAAGAGTCCATTGAGGTTGAAAACCCAACATACTACGCGCCCTGTTGGTCAGGAGCGTTCCACGAATTGGTTTAGCCTTATCACGGGGACGGTTCTCTAGAATTGCACTTGGAACGACCGATTTTACAACGGCTGCAAGGTCCGCAATGGTGCGGGAGTTGCCATATGTGATGTTGAAGGTGTTGCTCGAGCCAGGCTCTTCGAATACTGCCAATGACCGGGTAATGCCGTCGACTAAGTCTTCAATATATGTGAAGTCGAGCATTCCATCCCCTCCGCCCTCCAGAAGAAGAGGCTTGCCAAGCAGGGCATTTTCGATAAACACTTGGCTAACGCGCCGACTAATGCAGCGCTCACCATACAGCGCACTGGGACGAATAATGGTCGTGCCAAGCCCGTATTGCTCGTTGTAGGTCCTGATTAGTCTTTCACCCATGTACTTTGCACTGGCGTAAATTCCATAGGGCCGGGGACGGACATTTTCATCTACTTCTGATTCTTTGAAATTGCCATAAACCGTGCTTGAACTCATGAAAACAAGCTGATTTACCTCATTCCGCGTTATACGGCAGTATTCCAAAACATTGCGCAATGTGAGGAGCTGCAAATCAAAGCATTGGCCTGGGTCTTCATTGGCAGACACGGCGCTAGAAATAGCAGCAAGGTGGACGATCTTAGTTGGCTCGAATTCAGACAGAGACGCCGTTACGTCATTTGTTGAACGCGCATCAGCGTTCCGCATAATAACGCCGGCATCGCGCATTCTCTCGAACCGTTGCGTCAGGAAGCCATGGTTTAACTCTCGCCTAAAGCCATCCAAATCTGTATTGGTGACATTGTCGGTCATATTGTTTTGCATCAGGTTGTCCATAACCAAAACTTCTGCTCCAAATTGGCGGAGATGCGTGGCCAAGTTGTGGCCGATGAAACCGGCCCCACCAATAAGCGCGATGCGCTCGTTGGACAAATTATTCTTAATAAATTTTTGATTTACGACAACGGACATATCGTTCTCCTCGTTCTGAGTACACCAGTCCCGTCTAATTCTCGACAGGAAATTTTGACGGCAGCTTTCAGCGGCCTTTGGCTTGTACCATTTTTATGACGAATTTTCAATAGGAAGCATACTCATGATTTAGTTAATGAGGTTTTAACATTTGCGAAAACTTTCCCAATATAGGCCATGTCGTCTTCATTTAGATGCGGCCCGACGGGAAGGGCGATGCCTTGGTCGCTAATAGCCGCGGCGTTTGGAAAGGCTTTTGCATCGTAGCCATACTTGTTTTTGTAATACATCAACCGGGGAACAGGGTGCGGATAGTAAATGCTGCAACCGATCTTGCGTTCCTTAAGCTCAAGCACAACATTATTGCGAATTTCGGCGGCCTTTCCGGTTAAAACGGCAACCAGACAGTAATGGCTGTTATGGGATTTTGGCTCTGTCGAATCCAAAACCATTAGGTCATCGATATTACTCAACGCCGCCTCTAAAGCTGTAAAGTTTGCTGATCGCTTACTTAGAATTTCAGGAATTTTATTGATTTGGCTTCGGCCAAGGGCGCCTTGCAACTCGCTCATCCGATAGTTCATGCCGACGTTGGTGACATCGTAAATTTCTGGGATTGTTCGCTCCGAAAGTGATCTGTCATAACTAAATGCGCGGAAGTTGGCAACTTTCTTCACCACATCTTCGTGTTGAGAGACGAACATGCCGCCTTCACCACTGGTGATATGTTTGACCGGATAAAACGAATAACACCCGGCTTCGCCGAACAGCCCAACATGGCGACCGTCATAACGTGCGCCAACGGCCAAGGCGCAGTCTTCTATCACCTTTAAGTCGTGCTTATCGGCAATCGCCATGACGTCTGGCATGGCCATGGGAATGCCCACGAAATGAACGATCCCAATGGCTTTAGTTTTATCGGTAATGGCTTCTTCCAACTTATTAATGTTCATATTTCCGGTAGCGAGATCGCAATCGACGAACACCGGTGTCGCACCTGTTAACTCGACAGCGTGAACTGTGGCGACGTGGGTTTGTGCGGGGACTATAACTTCGTCGCTGGGCCCAACGCCCAGGTGGAGGTAACAAAGATGCAGCGCCGCCATACACGACGACGTGCTGGCCGCATACCCCCCACCCATCACTTCCGCGAATTCGTTTTCAAAACCTGTGCAGTTTGGGCCGTGGGTGAGGACATGCCCGTTTAGGACTTCCATGACCGCTGCGCGGTCTTTGTCCGTAATCCAAGGGCGTCCAAAGGGAATGTCACGAGGTGTTGTCATAGGTATTCTATCTCCACAGTTTTTTTGTCGGCTAAGGCCTTATCGGCGGCGCCACAAATGCTGATCAGGTCGAATTCCCGGTGCGCAGCGGGAGCCGGATCTTTTCCGGATATTATGGCATCGATAAAATTTGGAATGAGAGAACCTTTGTGAGGGGGCAGGGTGTTTACTTCGAGTACTTCAGCCTGCGCATCTTCATCCCGTGTTCGGTGAATTCTGGGCCCCATGTCATCATAAATAAAGGTGCCTTTGGTTCCGAATACCCGCAGCACGTGATGATGGCGATGGACGCTACCAAAGTTTGCCGTAATGCGACCGATGAGACCTGACGGAAATTCAAACGTAGATGCCATGAAATCGTTGTAGTCGAACGAGGTTTCCCGGGTGCTGATATTATTTCCGACCGTTGCCACAGTCCCCGGACGTTCGCCTGCTAACCACACCATAAGATCAATCATATGAATGCCACCGCCTTCCATGACGGAATAATCAGGAACATTTTCGCGCCAGCCTTCGGTGATTTTATGTAGGCGTCCGTAAAGGTAATCGCCATCGATGGCGTAAATCGTGCCGAGTTCACCGCACTCAATCATTGTTTTTAGCTGCTTGTAAACGGGTGCCTCACGCAACACCAAATTTGATTGAATGTGGGGGCGTCTGTTATCGTTCCAAGATTGAGCGATGCTGTTTAATTCTTCTAGTGACCGACATAATGGCTTTTCTACGAAGACATGTTTGCCCGCATCGAAAGCGGAGATGACTTCTCCAAAGTGCATATGATCGAAGGTGGCGAGGGACACGATTGAGACATCCGGGTCTGACAGAATTTGTTCAAGGCTTGTTGCAATTTCACCTTGGCCAACTTGCCTGGCGACTTTCTTGGCTTGTTTGGAAGATAAGTCGTGCAGCCATTTAACTCGGCACTGTTCAAGTTCTGCGTACATGAGTGCATGCTGCTCACCAACACCAAGGCCGACAACGCCAACGATTAATTTTTTTTCAACCGACATCATGATTCTTTGCGTACTCTTCTATTTCGGTGAGTCCAAACAAGGGGCTTATAGGATACAACGTGGCAAAAATTTGTTTTAGTTTTTCATAGTCGTTAGCTGTGTCCAAAAGTAATTTTATATTATTATTGGATGGTGCCCGGTGAAGACGAAGACAAGGGAATCTTTCTTGTTTTCTGGTCATGTAGGGGGTGACGAGTTCTCGGTCGGAAGGGGTCGTTGCCTCTTTATCAATAGTTCGAATTATATCTGCTGAGAAAACTTGAGCCTCATATCCTTCTGGATAGCCACTATCGTAAGGGATTTCAGCGTATGCCACGTCCTCGCTTCGAAATGATGATATAAGGGCTAAAACGGCCGTTGGATTGATCGCAGGACAATCAGCCCAGGCGCGGATAAAGATGTCCGCTTTGGTATCATTTACAGCATTCGTGAACCGGCGGACGAGGTCTTCATCTGGCCCTCTGGAAACGGTAAGAGATTCTATGTTCTGGGCGAAGTCGAGCAGTGGTTGCTGCGCTTGACCGTCTGGGATAGAGAGGCAAATTTCATCAACTTCTGAAATTGAGCGTAGCCGGTCAATGATATGGGTTAGCACAGGCTTTCCCGCCAATTTCATCAACACCTTGCCCGGCAGACGAGTTGAGGTATAGCGAGCCTGAATGATGGCGACGGTTTTCATGAGGGAGAACTCTCAAGAAACAACTTCGCGGAAATAAAGCTGAATAGAAATTTGCTGAAACTATTACTTTCCATGCTGCCATCAAGAAAACTTTCGATGGCGGATCTATCCACGATATCAAAAATTGGACTATCGCTGAGCAGTCGGTCTCGGGTTTCAGCATCATTGCGGTCAATCAGTGAGTCGATGGAAGCGTTAAAACCCTGCTTGCGTTTGTACTGGCGAATAGAGTCGGGGAGGACATCTTTTGCAGCTTCCCTTAATAGCCACTTGGCGTAGCCATTATGAATTAAATGCTCGCTTGGTACAGAATACATGAATTCAGCTAGGTCCCGGTCAAGATACGGCGATCGGTTCTCCACCGACCAGCACATGGAGTTGCGATCATCTTCTTGTAGGATCACAGGGACTGACTCATGAAATAGTTCGTTCATCATCCGATTGCGGAGTAGCGACGCGCAATAATTTGTTTCGCTCCAGTCCTGATGAAAATCACGGCAGAGAAATGATTCGAATATATCCGTATCTAAAAGGATATGATCTCGTTGATCTGGGTTGTTTAGAAATGCGAAAGGGTCCTGAAG
>Ga0114999_10008817_pt1 | contig 11174 bp, 12 predicted proteins | sample ArcticOcean_MG_C_3_FD_89820 | JGI IMG/M metagenome (GOLD analysis project Ga0114999, IMG submission 89820) | Marine microbial communities from western Arctic Ocean - ArcticOcean_MG_CB8_126 | ecosystem: Environmental > Aquatic > Marine > Oceanic | place: Arctic Ocean: Canada Basin | collected...
GGCTGTGGCTGCCGTATGGGCTTCGTAGTCGCTCTACTTAACCGGTGTTTCGCCTGTCATTCCATTGCTGACTATTCCGGCAACTACTGTGGGTCACTTTGTAGCGAAAAAAGCGATCAGCCGAAGAATGCCGTGGATTTCGATGATGATCGCTGGAACCATCATCGCTGCGGGTGTGATGATGCGATTCGAACTGGTCGAGGCCCTGCAAGGCAACAGAATTCCAGTTGTCAACTTTCTGCTTGTTGCGGGCGCAGCCTCTGTATTCGACGCCCGCAATAAGCAGGTCTTTACACGCAGCTGGTTTTTAGCGGAATCGTTATGTTCTTCGCCGCTGAAAAGGCGTTTGGGAACGAGTTCGTAGGACTTCTTGGCGGATACATGGCCATTGTGGTGATCCTTTTCGCTACTGCTCAGTACGTCGATCTCACCGGCAAAGCCTCCGTGAGAGGTTTGAACACAAGGTTTGGATCGACCGCTTACTGGGCAGCAGCCGGATTCGCCGTTGCAATCGCCTCTTTCGTGTCGTTAATGATCTTGCCGTGGGACACGTCACAGACCCCACAGGAAGCTCGTTCTGCCTTCCTGCCCGTAACAGGCCAGGATTTCTCCGTTGCCAAACATCGATCCGCAAATGGCCCAGAATCTTCTCGATCAACAGGCCGACAATCTCTCCGGAGAGACGCAAATCTCCCCCGACCTGTTCGCTCAACACGGTACCGAGGGCGGAGCAACCGTCGACGGCGGCATGTTCGGTGAAGTAACCGATACACCCGGGGATGTTGATGGCCGTCCGCTTGTGAATGAAGTTGGTGGCGGGGACCGCGTCGCATTCGTGCGGAGCGCGGTAGCGAGTTACTGGCGTGGCAGGGTTTACGACACGTTCGATCCGAGTGCCAGCGAAGATCTCGGGATGTGGTATTCGACGATCGATGACGATCACAAGTACCGAGGGCTGTTCAACCAGCGGAACAACGCCAAATCATCCGATCGATATCTCCAGACCTACTTTATTCAACAGGATCTGGGCAGCAATTTACTAACCGGATACGAGCCGATTGCAGCGGCCGTGCCAAGAGACAACCGCTGTCAAATATCACTCACACCGGGTTCTACCTATCAGGTCGTTTCCAAACAACCTGAAACTGATCCGGACATCCTCAGGCGTGATCGTGCCGAATGGGTGAGTCGTGAATACGGCACCATTCCAGCAGGTTTCGGTGATCTCCAGCGTCTGGCATTTGCACTAACTAAAGACGCAGAAAACGATTTCGATAAGGCCTCGGTAATCACGCAGTATCTGCAACATCTCGAATACGACGTTGAGTCGAAGTCGCCGCTTGAACCGTCCACCGATTTGAACAGGTTCATTATTGGTGAATTACCCGGATCAGCCATCGACTTTGCGTCAGCATTAACCCTGATGGCAAATTCAGTTGGATTGCAATCAAGGGTTGCAACCGGTTACTTACCCGGCGAGCACAACGCATATTCAGGCGCCACCAAGATCAATTCAGAAGACGCACACGCATGGTCGGAAATATATTTCAGAGGTGCAGGATGGATTTCGTTCGACGCGTCCACTCGACCCGATCTGCCACTTCCTGCTGAACTCACGGAAGCGCCGCCTTCAGGCCTGAGTTCGCTTCTTGACCGACGACTCGATGACAACCTTGCGGCAGCCGCAGGAAAAACCCCGGGGGCCATTATGAAAGGCTTCGAGTTCGCCATGAAAAATAGTATCGGCTGAGGTCTGTTTGCAATCGTGGCCGCCGGAACCGTATCGATGTTGGTCTGGTACCTGTTTTTCTACAGGAAGCACACTTCAATCAAGCCAGTTGATTTCGATTATTCGGCGATCGACGGGAACGACCGTAAGGCAGTAATTGCCGCGTTTGTTTCGGTAGAAAAACACCTTTCGAAAAATGGTTTCAGACGTCGTATGCCGAACGAGTCGTATCGCGAATACGCGTTCGCCGCTCAGTTGTATGCAGGTGAATTTACCGAAACACTGAACTGGCTCGCAGGAGCTGCTTCAAGAGCGGCTTATTACTCGGCAGATATTGACGCCAGAGAAGCAATTACCGCATTCGATCACGCAAAAGATCTTAGTTCGAAAATCAGTTAGCGCTGGCTAAATACCTGATCGCGCCTTGCCAAGAACCTCAGAATTAATCAGGTTATCCGGTGCTTCGCCGTTGAGTACCCTCACAACCTCCTGGGCTGTGCGCGTCTCAAGTTCCAGCGTAGAAGCCTGACTGAAAAACGCCGTGTGAGGCGTGATAATAACGTTCTTCTGCTTCAACAACGAGCTAGAAGGATCTGGTGGAGTTGGTTCGACAACGTCCAGCCCGGCTCCGGCGGTGTGACCGGATGTCAGAGACGCTGCAAGCGCATCTTCATCGATTAGTCCGCCTCGGGCGCAGTTGACGATGATTGAACCGGGTTTCATTTTCGCCAACTCCGGCGCACTGATCATATTCTCGGTTGCGGGCATCAACGGCACATGCAGTGAAACAAAGTCGGACTGCGCAAGTACGTCATCCAGAGAAACAGCCGATGCACCGTCGATTTTAGTTCCGGGTGCGATCAGTGGATCGTAAGCGAGGATGTTCATCCCGAATCCCACAGCCTTTGCTGCCAGTGAACGCCCGATCCGACCGAACCCAACAATGCCGAGTGTTGCCCCTCGAGTCCGGTGCATCGGTTGATTTAGCACTACATCGTTCCATCCACCAGCCACGACCGAAGTCGTGTGGGGAACAAGTCGACGGTTAAGGGCGAGGATCATCCCAAGCGCGTGATCCGTTACCTCGTCCATGCAATAATCGGGGACGTTGGTGACGACTATCCCCAGTTCAGTAGCTTTAGCAATATCAACGTTGTCGACACCGATGCCGTATCGCGCAGCAATCTTGCAATTAGTGGCAGCTTCGAGAACTTTGCCGGTCACTTGAGCGAAGCAAAACATGATCGCGTCTACGTCTTTCGCCAGCTCAGCGAGTGTAGATTCAGAGGCGTCAGGGGCGATCACGAGTTCGATGCCCGCTGCCTCCAACACTTCACGCTCGGGATCTGTCGAGGGCCATACGTAGTCGGTAGTAAGCACTTTTGTAGTCATGGCGCAGAATGATACCTTCCGATCCACGGTGACAAATCCGAAAACGATTATTTATCCGAGCAAAGTCGCCGCAATGCGAGATTACTAACAGCTCTGAGGTTCGTTCACAGCTTGGTTAGTTCAGTATAATCAGAGACGGAATGCGTCCCCCATGGCACTGCAGGGAAATCACCGGGAAACTCGATAGATGAACGTAGCTATCGATCGTGGAAACGTCGAGTGCACCGGCAACTTCGACTCTAAATGTTTTCCATCGGCTTGAAGTGGCATCCCTCAACGAAGAAATCGAAGAAGTCGGAAGCCGTCTCGAGTTCAACATGCTCGATGGTCGCGGTCACTTTCTCGATCTCGTCCCGTTTTACCGTCGAAAGAAGCATGATCACCGCACCTTCAAGAGCTGCGTTACCAATCTTCTCTATCTTCTCTTTCGGAACGTTCGCAATGAACCCGATGTCGATAGCATTCGACTCATTTACATAGTTGGCGAATCCACCGGCGAGATACAGCTTTTCAAAGCTTTCGATCGGCAAGCCATACTCGCGTAAAACGATTGCCTGCCCGCAGAAGTTCGCCGCCTTGGCTTGAGCCAGTGCTGAAATATCGGCACGCGACAACGTCAGGTTGTTTGAGTCGGAAAATTCGTACTCCTCAGAACCGTCGTTGAACTTGCCAAGGACGTTCATCAGATCGGTACGACGGAGTTCCGCCAGCAGATCAATCAATCCTGATCCACAGATTCCTATCGGATCAACTTCCCCGATTACCACTGACGACGGGTCACCAGCGTCGTTGATCGTAACTCTCTCGACAGCACCGTCGTAGCCAGGCATCCCGTAAGTCACCTGTCCACCCTCAAACGCAGGTCCGGCTGGACAGGACGCCGCAAGTAGCCGATCTCGATTACCAACCACCACTTCAGTGTTTGTACCAACGTCAACAAGAATGATCGGCTCGACCTGTTCCTCGATACCGATAGCCAGCAGGCCGGCTGCAGTGTCTGCCCCGAGATGCGATGCGATCAGCGGACCACCGTAGACAGTCGCCTTCGGATGAACCCGTAGGCCGATTTCTGCAGCCGTGGTCGACAGGGCAGTAGTAGGGCGCTGTGACGCCCTGAATTCATCCTCGACTACCGACTTGTACGGACGTTGACCAATGCTCTGTACGTCAATTCCAAAGAACAACTCGCGCATCGTCGTGTTACCAACTGCGACTATCTCGAAAATCTGCCGACGACGAATCTTGAGCGACCGAACCATTTCGCCAATCTCGAAATTGATTGAGGACACCATGACGGCACGTAGCTCACCCGAATCTGCGGTGCCGTCGTAAACGATGCGATTCATGATGTCGCTACCGCCGAATCTCTGCGGATTTTCGAAAGAAGCTGTGTACTCCGTATCGCCTGACTCGAGATTCACCAGGTTCATCACCACGGTTGTCGTGCCGAGGTCGATCGCGATCCCGTAAATAGCCCCTCGGTACTTATCAACAACCACAGGATTATCGGCCCCCTGGAACACGACATCCTCTTCGACCCTGGCATAAGCGGGTTGAAGTTCGGTGAAGCGTCGCACACCAGACGTCAGAATCCGAGGTTGGCGGCGTAGTACAGAGAATTCGATATCAGCTGAAGGATCTGCAACAAATGCCTGGCAGGCTAGCCGATAGTCTCCCCTGAGGAATTTTTCCGCGTCGGTCGGCGGTGAAAGGCCGTCAGCCCCTTTCCGAACCTCGACAATGCACTCGTGGCACTCACCAGTTCGGCTGCACGAAGTCGGCACTCTTACAGAAAGAGTGTCAGCAAAATCGAACAGAGAATCGTTCTTATTTGAGTCGAGCTTTTTTGAATTGAGAAATACAGGGCTCAAACGGCTGGTGCCTCGTTGAGAATGAGTACGGGTGAACTAATCTGGACTTCCCCAGAAATTCGGTCACGAACAAAGGGCCTAATGAGAGCCTGAACAGACCGGCTACGTGTCCCAGGCATCTCGGTAATCGATTTGGTCGCTTCCTGCACAGGCCGGTAGGGAAGTTGGATCGCTGGTAAAGAACTGGTTCTGGCAACCAAACTTGGCTGTGCAACGGCTTTCAGCGTCTTTATAAGGGCATCGAGTCTGCATAACCTTGTCAGCAGTGGTGGCGATATCGCGGTATATGTCGTAAAGGCGATCCAGACTGGCGCGAGTCTTCTCAGAATCCAGTTCGGGATTATCGCTTCGGGCTTGTTCATCGGCCATGAAACTTCCCTCTCACCCACGAGTGTCTGTCGACTAACTCGACTTTAGCTCTGCCAGAAGCTTAATTAGTTCTTTCGCCTTATCCACGGCATCAACAGCATTGTCGCCGTATGCGTCGGCGCCCATCTCGTCCGCGAAATCCTGTGTCACCGGCGCACCACCTACCATGATCCGCACTTCATCTCGGATTCCAAGGTCTTCGAAGGTCGCAATAGTTCGTCCCATGTTCGGCATCGTCGTAGTCAACAAAGCCGACATACCTATAACATCCGCACCGTGCTCTTCGAAAGCCTCGACAAAATCTTCTGGTGAAGAATCAACACCGATATCGTGAACGACAAAGCCTGCGCCACGAAGCATCATGATGCAGAGGTTCTTACCGATATCGTGTAAATCACCTTTGACCGTGCCCATAACAATAGTACCGGCGGGCTCGACACCCGAAGCCGACAAAATCGGCTCGATGTACACCATTCCTGCCTTCATAGCGCGTGCCGCAACAAGCACTTCCGGTACAAATATCAAGTTGTCGCGGAACTTCACGCCGACTATTGCCATGCCGTTCAAAAGCCCGTCGTCCAGCAGTTGATTCGCAGTGAATCCTTCAGCAAGCGCTTCTTGAGTAAGGCGGTCGACTTCGGTGTTGTTCCCAACGATCAATTCGTAAGCCATTTCTTGCATGATCGGGGCGGTGCCGTCGATCCCTGCAAAAATGTGCTTCTGTTCCCCTGGGTTCGTTACGAATTCGAATTCTCGGGCAAGGCCTTCGTGCGTTATCGGCATTAATTGTCTCGGAATGTTTGAATACAGAGTCTGTCAAGTACTGGCAGTGACTACGTTCTCGCAGTCGTTATCGCACCGGCACCAATCAATAATTGTCTCATCGGATCGGAAGAAAATGAACAGGAGTTTTCGTGAACACTCCTCAATTCGCTAATTCTCGTTAATCCTGGCCGTGTTCAGCTACCCAATCCTCAATCGCCACGGGTATTTCCAGAAGATTTTCCAACTTGGTTTTCAGCGGAATTGCGCACTCTGGCGCAATCAACTGAACACCGGCGTCCAGAGCAGCGTTGACTTCGGCTCGGACCTCTTTTGGCCCCCTGGCATAAAGCGTAGTTGGATTATTTATGTTCCCAACCAGACGAATCTTGCCATTTACCGCCGCCATAGCCTCGACAGGGTCGTTCTTCGAATCAAAATGAAACGCCGCCATTCCTGTTTCGGCAATGTATGGCATGCGGTCGGTCGTGGCGCCGCAGATGTGAAGAATGATTGGAACGGGCAGTGCTTCCTCAAGATCCTGATGCAATTCCATCAGGAAACGTCGGTAATACTCGCTACTGACCAGATCGCCGGTAGCGTGGTCGGGGAGGGTCAATACATCGGCACCAGCGTCGATCTGGGCCTGACCGTAAAGAATCGTGACTTCCTTCAGAGCGTCGAGCGCCTTCATTGTTTCACCGGGATCATCAACAGTTCCGAGCAGAAACGGCTCGACGCCAAAAACGTGATAGGCCAGAGTCCATGGACCCATCGTTTTCCCAACAACCGCAACCTCATCACCAAATTCTTGCTTCAGGATCTTGATGGAATCGGTGATTGCCTTGGTGTCCTGATGTTCCAGAAAATCCGCAGGTATTTTGACATCGGACGATGTTTTCCAGATCGGCTTCGACATTCTTACAGTGGGCCAGTTGTCTTTCTGTTCCCACTGCATGTCGCAGCCGAGTGCTGACGACTCCTGAATTATCGAAAAGTACGGAGCGATCGTGTCGAATCCGAGATCGGTGTAGGCAGTCGCGGCCAGTCGGGCATTCATTTCAGCGTCTCTATTGGCGTCTGGAAACGGGGCTTCGACCAGATCCATCAACTCAACAGTGGCAACGTTGGTCGGAGTACAGATTGGCGGTCGATCGACAGGTTCCCCTGCGAGTGCTGCCATTACTCGCTCACGTGACGTCATTTTTTCAACTACGGGTGACATTTACTTGTCCTGAGGCTTGTTCTAGTCTTCTGGCTAAGATTGTGCGAATCCGAGCGTCTGAGTGTTCATCTGACCCGCCATCTCGTCCTGTTCTAGTTGTGCTTCGACTGCACTGACGTTTCTGGCAAGCGGCAGGATCAACCGGGCAAAGTTGTCATATTGTTTGCCGTCTGGGAAAGAAAACTGGTTTTTATCTATTCGCTCGCAGTCGGAGTAGCGAATAAACCCTCCGACCACTGCTCTGACTCGCATTTCCGCTCTCTCGACCTGACCTTCAGCTGACACTGTGTAGACGTATTTCTCGTCTTCCATTGCGCCCTCAAGAACAAACGTGAGTTTGGTTTTGGTATCGGGGGCCGTTATTCGCCCGGTAGGCAGTTCAGTTGAAGGGTCTTTTTCGACCGCAGCGATGAACATAAAACGCAGAGCGCGATCGAGATATAGATCTGAAATCAGCTGTAGCTGATCGGTTGTGCCCTCAACCGTTTTCACATCACCGAGTTGGACACAACGGTCCCTGATCTGCTCGATCCGATCTTCGATTCCGTTCAACACGCTGAAAGAAAAAACTGTCAGCACGCCTTTCTTAATAAAAAGACCGATACTCACTTCGTTGAAGTGCGGATCAAGCGATACAAGCTCAATGCAATGTCCAAGTTTTTTTACTTGTTTCGCTACTCGTGATTCATGTGCCAGTGAAGGCATCGATACTTTCTCCAAGCGGAATACAGAGACTCAGGTTGCTACGCACTCACTGCTTCTACGAGAGCGCTTATGTGATCAGCAGTAGTACCACAGCAGCCACCCAGTATGTTAATCGGTAGATCGGCCAGTTTGCTATAGTGCTCGGCCATGAATTCTGGTGTTTCCAGATAGCAAGTTTCGCCATTTCGAATCACGGGAAGACCGGCATTTGATTGAACCACCAGATACTTGTCTGTAACAGCCCGCATACGAGTAGCAATCTCAACCATCTTCTCTATCCCGTTGCCGCAGTTTGTTCCGACGATGTCGGCGCCGGCTTCTTCCAGCCCTTCAACGGCCTGCTCGGGAGTTACCCCCATCATTGTGAAATAACCGCGCGGTCCCTTGTCGAAAACCATGGTTGCCATAACAACCAGACCGGTATTTTCCTTAGCCGCCCTCACTGCAATCGCAGCTTCTTCAATGGCTAACTGAGTTTCGATCATCACAGCATCGGCGCCACCTGCTTCAAAAGCCTTCGACATCTCCGCAAATGTGTCGTACAGATCATCTTCAGTAGCAGTGCCAAGTGGTTCGATGAACTCGCCTGTCGGCCCTATGGAACCCGAAATATATTTTCCTTCGGGGGCAGCAGCACGTGCAAGTTCAGCCGCAGATCGGTTCAGTTCAAATAAACGCTCTTCAGCGCCGTACCTCTTGAGCATGAACTTATTGCCGCCGAACGTGTTCGTAAGAACAATGTCGGACCCTGCATCGAAGTAGTGCTTAGCCATGCCCTGGATCGTGTCCGGATCACTGGCGTTCATCAGCTCCGGACTTCCCCCTGGCTCGAGTCCGTTGTTCTGAAGGTATGTCCCGGTTGCGCCATCGAATATGAGCGTCTCACCTGCCGCGAGACGGTCAAGAATGCCGGGTTTTCCGTCAGTTGTTGCCAAGTGAAATCTCCAAGTAAATAGTTCCAGAAAATTGGACGTGCTGAATTAGATTCAGTTTATTCCGATTAAGACACAGCCCAGTGGTCGATTGAACCCGGAGTTGGGTTTCTCCTACCTTCTTTTTGCATTTTAAGAATCGTTTTAACGAAATCGGCTGGCATCATTTCTAATTTAACCGCTACTACTTCAGCCATTTCTTTCGCAGGGCCGTCCACCTCCTCATACGATCCGAACTCCCACGCGTCTAGATATTCGTCAGTACCCTCGCTGCCATCTCTCATCGCAACAGCATCAGCGGCTTTCTGGAAGCGCTCTTCCAACTGCCTCGACACGCGTCCGTTGTCGTCTTCGGCTTGGACCTGTACTGGAATTTCCTTCCAATACATAACGCGAACACGTGTCATAGTTACCTCCCATACTGTTTTTGGACTTCCAGCTTAAGTTTTGGAGCATCCAGAAAACGATGAAGTGGTCAATAATCGTAACATCGAGACTCGTCATTGATTGCAGAGATGAAGCAGAATACCGATGTCATATGTATTCTAGAATTGCCCGATAATGATCGCCTTGTCGAACTCAAGGAGTATGCAGTAGTTGGTTGAAAACGAAACAAATCAGGAAACCTCACCCGAAGAGATAACGGTTGTGGTGCCCGATGACGACCCACCGGTATTCGCAGATTCGGCGGCTCTTGCCCGGCTTGGCAGGTTGAGCGATGTAAAAATTGCCTCTTTCACCGACCGACCGGGGAGTCAGTACGAACTCATCGAACGAATATCGGGCGCACACACGCTCGTGATCGCTCGGACAACTACACGCGTAACTAACGTGGTTCTTGAATCGACTGCGCCTCACTTGAAACACATTGCTATCTGGGGAACTGCGACAGACCACATAGCGCTCGAGGCGGCGCGTCGGTTGGGAATAACTGTCACAAATACGCCAAACGCTGCGACAGTCGCGGTCGCCGAACATGCGCTCGCACTGCTACTCGCGCTGGCGAGAAAAATACCTCAACTGGATCTGCGGGTTCGAGAAGGCGAATGGCCAGGTAGCCAGCTGACTCAACTTGCTGGAAAAACACTCGGGATCGTAGGTACAGGCGTAGTTGGTATTCGACTGGCCCGAATAGCTGAAGGAATAGGGATGAAAATCCTTGTCAGCTCGCTCAGCGAAACCTTCGCCAATTCGGAAAATTCTAATTGGCCCGAAGTAAGCTTTTCAGAGCTACTCGAAAATTCGGACGCTATATCAATCCACGCTCGGTTGACACCACAAACCCGCTCTATGTTTGGAGCCGATGAGTTTTCTCGAATGAAACCGACAGCGCTGTTCGTAAATACCGCCCGAGGCCAGTTGGTTAACTCCCGGGCTTTGGCCGAAGCGCTTGCCAACGAAACAATTGCGGGCGCAGCACTTGACGTATTCAATTCTGAGCCACTTGATCGCAACTCACCTTTGGCTCATTTACCAAACGTGATACTCACGCCCCACATTGCTTCGAACACCATGGAAGCCCTGAACGTATCGCTGAATATGGTGGTCGATAATGTGATCGATTTTCTGCAAGGTCGCGTGCGCCATAAGGCCAGTTGACTTGTCGAAATAGTGCATGGTGTCTGAGCCGTATGTTTTGCCCAAACGTTGACAGCATCTAAAATAGCTTCATATAATTCAACAGCTAAGATGCTCTTTTTTTACGCGTGCTCGCCCGCTCTTAACACAGTCTTTATATAGTGTTGCAGAGTGGTCGCTGGCAAGCCGTAAATAGCTGCAAAGCTTAAATATGACGTGGAGTTTGAACGTAATGTTCTGGCTTCTGGCAATGCCCAAATGAGGCGATATTGCATTTCTGAGGAGGAAATTTTGTATACGTTAGACAAGACGAAGCTCATTGTTGGGCTTCTAATAGGTTCGGCAATGATGGCCGTCATCGCTTGTGGTGGTACTGAAACCATCACAGTCGTTGAGACTGTCGTTGTTGAAAAAGAAGTAATTGTTACCGAAAAGGGTGACACGGTTGTTGAGACCGTAATCGTTACTGAAAAGGGTGAAACGGTAATCGTAGACGTTGTCGTCACCGCAACTCCCGTACCAGCAATGGTCGAAGTTGTTGAAGACCTTTTCACAGCTCCTGACACATCCACTCCTGATGGCATAGCCGTTATCGCTGTAGGCGGTACTAC
>Ga0114999_10008818_pt1 | contig 11173 bp, 4 predicted proteins | sample ArcticOcean_MG_C_3_FD_89820 | JGI IMG/M metagenome (GOLD analysis project Ga0114999, IMG submission 89820) | Marine microbial communities from western Arctic Ocean - ArcticOcean_MG_CB8_126 | ecosystem: Environmental > Aquatic > Marine > Oceanic | place: Arctic Ocean: Canada Basin | collected...
GAGTTTGCCGCAGTAACAACAGCAATCATTAGCGGGACCATTACACCCATTGCCAATAAGCCTTTCGCCAAAGCGGGAAAAGGAACTCTCGACATAATTGCTGCAACAATAACCATTGCGACAGCCAGGCCGACCATCACACCACCCATTGCGAGTGTCATCCAGGCAAGGTTTTTTAGTGCCTTCTTCCAGTCAACGTTAGCAGCACCTAAGTCTTCAAAAAATTTCACTACGGCATTTTGACCGGCTGGGGGAGGGGCGGGGCCTGGCTCTGGACAAGCAGGTGCACCAGTGAACATTTTTTTGATTCCGTTAAGAATTAACTTTACGGCAGATCCGACGACGAGACCTGTGAGAACGCTTGTTACTACAGTCAAGATCCCATATGCAAGAACAGTCTTACCAAATTTCTTTATTGCCTCCATAACAGGGGGGCCGAGGTCATCCCAAACCGTAGTGAATAATTCCTTTAATGCACCTGTAACGCCTGAATCTCCGCTTTCGTTATCTATGATTGCTTCTAAAATTGGTGCGAAGAGTTCCATAATAAAACCACCGGCGCCGGCGGCCCCGGCGCCGGCCATCTCAAGATATTTTTTTGGATTTCTTATAAATTCTGTAAGTGCCTTGATTCCATCAATCATTGCATCCTTGATATAAGGAATAGCTGCGGCGGCGAGAGATACAATGGCCTTCATGATCTGATGGAACCCCTCTTTTATCATTGTTAGGGCGCCACCTTGACCTCCAAAAAACTTTCCAAATAGATTTTTCATATAATCTATAAAAGTAGCAACGCCTGCTTTTGGGTTATCCTTTAATGACTTGAATAGATCAGTAAAAGCTTTAACTAGCCCATTGCCAAGTTTCTTAAATTTCTTTGGACTAAAAAGATCTGCCAATCCCTTAAACAGTTTCTTTACACCTGGGAAGAACTTTACAAAAGCTTTACCAACTCTCATGCCTGCCCGATAAATAACCTTTAGAGACTTCCTAATGTTCCGCATAATTTTACGGAACTCTTTTGATCTCGTGATCCCCTTTCCGAAACCTTGCGAAAATGCGTCGAAGAATCCTTTAAATTTTGATGCTCCGCCACTGCCAAAAACTCTTTCAATTGAATCAGCAAGCTTGCTCATTGCCTGTGCTTGTGTTAATTGTTTTTTCTTTGCATTGTCTCCGCCCTTTGCTATCTTATCATAAGACATGCCCAGGCCCTTTTGACTAAATGCTAACTTTGCAGCCTCCATGCTCAAATTAGACTGCCCCGCCAACATCTTAAGCTCTTGACGGCTCATTGACTCGACTGATTTACCTGTTGCTTTAAATGCCTGCTGCAACATTGAAAGTCGTTTACCAGGATCTTGTTCCTTCATCATCTTCATGGCATCAACATTCATGCCAAATGCCTGTGCCAGCTGAGATGCTCCCTTTGCTGCATCCTCAAAATTATCGAATCCGTCAATAAGGCCCGTAAGATCTTTGACTTCTATGCCTAACTTTCTTGTAAAGACAGAAACTTGAGACATTACCTTTGGACCAAGAGTTCCAAAGTGCTCAAAATCTTCCATCATGACACCCATATCTTTTGAAATGAGTTTGGCACTAATACCGAATTGATCTGACATGGATTGTGAATAGCTTGTAATTTCTGTAGCAACGCTAGTAATCGATCTTCCGGATGCCAGGGCACGTTTAGCTAATTTGGCCATCTGTTCAGCAGTAAGACCTAGGCCCTTTTTAAACATACCAATGGCAACGGAATTTTTTGCAAAATCATCTTTAAGAGCCGAAAAGGCTGAACCCATTGCCTTGGCTGTTTCGGCGGCATCTTTTATTGCAGCGGCGACACCTGCACGCCCTGCACCAAAGACCCTACGAACACTTAGGCCTGTTCCCGCCAAGTTGCCCATCTGCTTCCTAACATTTCCGAGAGTTGAAGCAACGGCTTTACCCTCACCAGAAGTTAGTGCACCCATCTCTTTTCGAATTTCTTCAAGTGCTTGTTTTATGACAGGTGATCCGCCACCACCCTGCTGAGCCATGCCAATTAGGCCTTCGAACATTTTAACTGGCATCATAAGAAGGGTTGTCCCCAACTTAAAAACAGACCCTATAACGCTGAATAGCGCTTTGCCCAGGCCTTTGACCATCGACCAAATACCTTTAAACGCGCTTCCGACACCACCAAGAAGACCAAGGGCTCCGCCTAATAAAGGTAGCTTATCCGTAAACTTTCCGAAGCCACCACCGGCACCTTCTGCGGCTTCGGCCAGGCCGTTAGTTTTCTCTGCTGCCGTACTGGCAGTTTCTGCAACTTCTGATAGTGAGGCATTTATCTCTTGAAGACGATCATTCATGCCGTCAAGGTTTTTACAATCTAGCGCATTGCAAAGCTCTGTTGCCATCTTGACTTGTGCACCCAACACTTTTGTTGAGCGAGCCATTAAGGCCTGTCTTTTAGCAAGAACCTTATTAATCTGCTGCTGAATTGATAGCTGGTCGCCTAAGTCGTCTTGTGCCATGTAATAATTACTCTCTCACTTACTAATAATTATTTACCTGTTACAGTGAGCAACATATGACTTTATGTAAATCTTCGCAAATTAGCGGGAACATGCGATCTGGCACGGCCTGCTAGTTCTCGTGCATCTGGTGAATTATGATGGGCTGCACGTGATTGTGGCTCACCACTCTTGTCGGAGGCATCTTTAATTTCCTTATTAGTTCTTTCAATAAACCAAATTCTTTGCCAGATAGGGAGGTTGTATGCCTCCAAGTACGTAAAGCCTACATAGTACATCAACAGAAACATCTGTTGAAGATACATCTCTTTATCATTCGGTGTCAGGCCAAAAAAACGAGGCACCCATCGGAAGACGCACCTCCGATGACTCCATACAGTGGGGACAATCCATCCATGTATTCATATCTAGGCCAGGTTCATGTTTATCTGCAAATTTTCGAAGTGCCAATGAGTCGCGTGCAGGCATATTTCGAATAAACATATTAATTTTTGTTCTATCTTTAATACCCTCAATAGCGACGATTTGATGTTGCAATCTTGTTGTTACAAGATTTGCACCCTCTGCACCTTGCTTTTTTGTTCGTTCCATCATAACAGTCAGCTGCGTTTCGTCAGCACCAGTTAAAAACTTAAAATGGACTGTCTTTTTAGACATGGGGAGCTTAAATTCAAATAAATTTGCACCCTCAGCAATAGGGTCAACATCAAGTCTCTTAATAGGAAGCTCAGTTAATTGAAAATCCTGCTTTGATCTCTCAGAACAGTTTGGGCAATCAACTTCAGCAGTATATTCTGAACCATAACCGGTAACTCTTAATGCTGTCATGATTGCGTTTCTATCTCCAACAATCATATCGTCTACATTAATTGCTTTGTTAACAAGACAAGACTTGATTAGATGTGTAATAACTGTTCCCTTTTTAATCAGGGCACGAGAAGTAAGAATGTCTTCCTCTCTTGCAGTCATTGCTCTAATTTCTAATGTCTCTTGACCGGAAAGAGCACTCTCAGCTGGATAGAGTCTTCCATTTGACGGAAGAGGAACCATCTCTACTGGGATCTCAAACCCGAAATCATCTTGCATTACATTTCGGGTTTGAAACCCTGCGGCTCTGGCCTGGTTGGCGGTAAAAACCTCATTGCTATCTCTTGTTTCGTTACTCACTTATATATCCTTGTAGGCATGGTATACTAAATACTAAAAATATGCGACAGTGTGTAAACAATTTAGAAAAAAAAATGTACAAACCGCAGGTTTCTGTTTGGAGACATATTAAAAGCATCATTTTGTGTATTTAAATATAAAAAACCCCCGATAATGTGACAATCATCGGGGGCACTTATAAAACCCTTAGGAAGAGTTTGTATATATCCAGCTATTGAATGTTTAACTCAATACTGAAGTACACAATTATCAAAACGAAGTGTCAGCGAAATCTCTGCAGGATCAGAACCACCGTAATCCAGGTCACCAAAAGTTGCATTTGTTAAAAACGCGCCCTTAATGTCCCAAAGTTCGACCACTGTACCTACTGGATCAAGTAGCTTAAGCTGGCAATCTCTCTTATAGAAATCTGCATAGCCTGCACGACCTGATACTGATTCAAAGTGAGTTCTTACCCACTCCATTACCTGTTGGGCTCCAGATGGAGCAATGGGGTCATGTAAAGTGACGGAAATTGCGTCAAATTTAGACTTACCTGCAAGATAACGGGTAGAGTTGATGTAGCTTATCTCAGTTTCCTCAATTGTTATATTGGGGCGAGCAGCTGTTTTCATTAAAAATGCGTCAATACCCTCAACTGCGAAGACCCACCGAAATTTTCTTTTGGGTTCGAATTTATTGGGTAGCATATCTGTAACTGGCAGTGTTTCGGCCATGATGGATCTCCTTTAAAGTACTAGTGCGTAATTTGCACGTATATAAATATTCAAATACTTATTTTTAAAATCAACATTATGTATTTTACCCAAACGCTATTATGGTTAGGTTTTAATTATGATCAAATCAACAAGATTCAGATGTCCTAACTGTAGTTTTACATGCGGGCTCAACAAACATTTTAAAAAACACCTAATAGAAGAACATGACTATGCATCTGTTAGAGACGCCTATATTACTACTAAACTAAATAATATTGAACCGAAATGTAAGTGCACTGAATGTGGTCTAAGTCCTAAATTCAATGGCTGGAATAGGGGCTTCTCAAAGTTTATTGACGGGCATAACGGAAGCATCTATGCGTATATGTCCCATGATGATGCTAAGAAGATTAGTAAAAAACGTGCAGAAAAATTAAGGGGCAAAGAGGGTTGGTCCAGAGGATTAACAAAAGAAACAAGCAACTCTATTAGGAAGGCAGCAGAAACAAGAAGCATCACTGTAAGGTACCAGTTTGCCTCAGGTGAACGTTCACAATGGAATAAGGGGTTAACCAAAGAAACGTCAGAGAGTATCTCTAATGCGGCCAAGAACCTATCATTAAGATACAAGAGTGGTGAACTGATACCATGGGCAAAAGGTAAGACAAAAAAGACAGACAAAAAAGTTTTAAAAATGAGTCAAACAGTTTCTATGGTAATGAAGCAAAAAGATATTAGAAATAGGTTGGATACCTTAAAGAGACTAACACCTGATGAAATACTAAGAAGGCTTAAGACAAACGCACCAGATTTAGAAATTATTACTGATTTAAGTTGTTATACTAGAGACAGGCACATCAATTTAGAGTTTAGATGCAAAAAATGTTGTACCATACAAACAAAAAGTTTCTTATCTGCGCTTAATAATAGATGTGATAATTGTGATCCAGGTGGTTCCAAACAACAAGTCGAAATAAATAGGTTTATATCTTCTATGGGTGTACAGACGGAACTATGTGATAGATCCGTTATTTCTCCATATGAAATTGATATATTAATCCCAGAGCATAACCTTGGTATCGAATTTAACGGATTATATTTTCATAGCGAAGTTTTTAAAAATAGAAATTATCATGCAGATAAATCCAGAATGAGTGCTGATAAAGGCGTTCAACTAATTCATATATTCGAAGACGAATGGAGAAATAATCAAGACATCTGTAAGTCTATGATAATTCATAAAATAGGACTTACAAAGAATAAAGTTTATGCTAGAAATTGCACTGTAAAAGAAATAAACCCAACGCAAAAAAAGGCATTTTTTGAAAATAATCATATTGACGGTAATGTAAGGTCCAGAATAACCTTCGGGTTGATATCACCAAAAAATGAATTAGTCGCGTGTATTTCTCTTAGGCGCCCAACACATAAAAAATATAAAAATATGTTAGAAGTTGCCCGATTTTGCACTAAATTATTTACCCACATACCAGGTGGTTTAAGTAAGCTTACAAAATATGCATTCCAATACTGTTGTAAAGAAAATTATGACTCTTTGTTAACGTATGTTGATACAAGACATGGAACAAAGGATGGATACCTATCTGCAGGATATAAGTTTATTGGTATAACAGGAAACAGATTTTGGTGGACTGGTGGAAGAGAAAGAATAGACAGGTTTAAAATTAGGGCAGACAAAGAAAGTGGTTTGACAGAAAAAGACGTTGCACGAGAGCATGGTGTGGTCAAAATATGGGGCTGTCCGAACCTTATATTCGAATATAAAAAATAAAAAAAAGGGGCCCAAAGGGCCCCTTCAAAAAATTATTTGCTATTTTCTCTAAATTCCTGAACCTGCATTTGTTACAACGAAATCTAAGCTGATAAACTCTACTGACCTTGTTGGTTGTAGGAAAATCTTGCCTCGAATTGTATTATTTTCTACATCTGCCTGAGTTGTAGTTGAGGTATCAATCTGGACCTTGAATCTATCAACACCCTGTTGTTGCTGGATTTTTGTTAAGATGGGCGTAACCTGTGCACTAAACTTTGAAAGTGTCTCTGCCTTGTTAGGTTGGAACAGTAATGTATTTGCAACTGCCTTGACTTTTCTTCTTACATCAATAAGCAACCTTCTTACATTTACCCTATCAAGTGCGCTCTGTGCGGCTAATAATGTCTTCTGTCCAAAAATGACCACACCAGATGTATGGGGAAATGATGTTATAGGATTAATATCAACTGTATACAGCTCATCAAGGTTTGTACGACTTAATTTGACCTGTGACTCTATGACACTTTTCAATGAACCACGAGTAAATCCTGCTGGCGCAAACCATGGGTGTGCAAGGGAATCGTTAAGTGCAAATGCACCGATAACCGCTACCGATGGAGGACATTGGACGTTTGTATTTGTTGTAGGATCTGTGATCACAACATCTGGAAAATATGCTGCTGCAAAAGATGAATCTAATGCCCTGCTGGCTAATCTATCAGCAGTAAATGAAGAATTTACTTTCTGATTTGATTCCGTGATGTATGTGTTATATTTGTCTTTTTCCTCAATATCCATAATATACAATGCGTCAAATCTTCTCTCAGTCGACTCAAGGGCATAATCTGTAACTGCTTCATGTCGTAATCCAGGAATTGCCAGTAATTGAATATCAACATCTGACTTTTCCTCCATAACATCTACAGCTTTTCTATACGCCGCAACTGTTGGACCAGCAGTTTTGCCCTGATTTGTATCTGCCATTTCTCTACGAACGGCAGTATCAGTAAGTGTGGCCTTATCTTTATTAAAGACATTAACACCATCAAACCCTCCTTGCAAAGGAAAGGTGAATTTTAAGAACTTCCTAGAAGGTAAATGTGTAAAGTCTTTAGAAACATTCAGAAATCTTGAACCGATCCCTGCTACGTCATCTCTATCAGTAAGAGTACCTGCGGCCGAACCATTTCTACGATACTTTGCAGCGACCCACTGTGATGCTTCTGGCTTATCATTAGATGATGTAATAATCTCAACTCTTTCAAGAGTAAATATATTATTGTTGTACCTATCAGCGTCTAAAACACACCCTGCAAGATCTGGAGTTCCTTCATTACCACCAACCCACGAGTTTTGCCAGGTTGTTTGATGATTTGGGAAATGCTTTAAAAATCCATAAACTCCAGGATCTATTAACTGATTTTTATTCGGTTCTGTCAGACTATCATTAAGCTCAAATTGCATACCCCATGTGTATGATGGTTCTACCGTCTTTAGTTGTCCTACTCCCCTTGATATATTTTCCCTAAACGGAAGCGGGACCTGTGACATTCTCTTTAAATAGTCAGTCCAATCTACCTCAGAATCACCCGGTGTAGAGCCTGTAAGGACTGATTTCGAATCAACAGTCGTACCAGAAAGAACCAAGTGGTTTACACCTCTAAACCCTACAGGTAATGCTGTATCATCTACTCTACCTAAATCTAGGTCACTTGTTGTTTCAATTCTAACAAATTGCGAATTATTTGGATATTTCCCGCTTATCACAAGTTTTTGTCCACCTGCTTTTTTATCAAAATCGTAAAATGTATGTGTGTCACCAACCACTTTAGTAATATAGCGGTCAGAACTGGGGTCTAGACTTAACTTTCTAAATGACTCTTTAGCCACGGGATTCATGTCATTATCTGTAAGAACTCTTATGAGAAGATCAAATGTTCCAAATTTATTATTTTCGTTTGTAGAAGCCTGAATGTTCTCTACTGTTATTTTGAATGCAGATGAAGCGTATGCGCCATCATCTAGTGCATGAACCTTAAAGAGACTTGTATTTTTTCCGCCAAACTGCTGTGATATAACCATTGGGGAGGATGGTGTCGAAAATCTATCTTCCCAATTTTCCCAGTTCGGTGTTCCCACATTTGTTGTATTTTTAGCAGAGCCAGAATTTCTTGCCAAAGATGAATTTAACAAAAATCCTAAAGTTGCCCGATCTGCTCTAGTCGCAGGAGCTGGGTTCATGCCGTTACTTGTAATTTCTGCATGTTGTGATGAAACATCCCAGTGAGTGTAAAGATAATGGCCTGCCTCATCTAGTTTTTGTGGGTCTTTATTAAGAACTTTCCCTAAGAAACTTGGCGAATTAGTATCAAATGATGCAGTTAAACGATGCCCATATGAATCTGACGCTTTGTGGCCATTTAAATACATAGTGAATAATTGATTGCTAGTTATAACATCACCAAAAGAAGACCCTGCGTCAAAGTCGGCGCCGAATGTTCCACTAGCAGTATTTGTTATTGAGGGGGTATTATTCGTGCATCCCACAAATGATGAACTCAGCGCCGGGACGACACCCGAAGGTACCATTAAGACTGCACGAAGTATCGGTTGTGCACCTGAGTTTCCGAGGGTACCACCAGACCATTGTACAACTGTTACGTTGCCTAAGCCACTATCATCAATCGTAGTATTTCCGTCGCCGCCGAACACGGTTTGTGTTAGAGTTATCTCACCAGCATCCAGGCTAGTAGTGATTGTTCCATTATGTCCATTATCATCTGCTAAACAAGCAGCAAGGGAAGCTGCTATCTCCGTTGGGGTGCCATTTCTGCCGAATCTGGGCGGGTTTGAAAGTAGATCTTGTGTATTAATAGCTTGATATACAATACTTGTGCCTGCGGTATCTACTATTGTGAGTGTCTCGTCCAAAGAGCTGGTTCCGGTAAAGGTTACTGTTGCTTCCGCGGCGGCGGCAACACCTTCCTGGATTCCTGCATCAGAGAAGATTGTTGAGCCTGCGGACTGAGACATGAAGCAGCCTAGAAAATACGTCTGACCCTTTGGTGAGGTAGGGGTTAAGGTATCATTGGCGAAGACATTATCTCCAAGGACACCATTAGCTTGAGGCAATCTGTTACCAACGACAAACCCAGCATTTGTTACCTTTCCCGTGTTGTCACCTGACGTAATTCTTGCCTTTCCGTTTCCGACTCCGAGGACCTTTACATAAGTTCCTGCTGTTGAATTTTTCATCCATTCATCTACTGCTAACGGACCAAATTTCTTGCCATCTGTTGAACCAAATGTTGATACGAAATCCTTCCATGTTGCAAATGTTATTGGAACAAATGCCGGCCCTCTAACTGAGGTTCCAACTATGCCAGCAGGCACACCTGACGGGGCTAGTTTTGTTGGACCGGTAAGGTCAATCTCCCGTGTGCTTATGCCTGGACTTTTAAAGGTTAGCTCTGCCATTGAGTTATCTCCTGGTATTCTCTTTTATAAATATATATCATTATTCGAAGCTTACGCCACTATTGGTTACAATGAAGTCAACCGCTATAAATTCAACTGCTCTTGTTGGAACTACGACGATTCGACCATTTAGTTTGCTTTCTTCGACATCTTTTGCTGAATTATTCGTGCCATCACAAACTACCTTAAATTGTTCCACACCTTGCTGCGCTTGAATAAGTGCAAGCAGAGGTGTAATCTGTGATACAAACCTTGCCCTCGTTTGAGAGGTATTTGGCTCAAATAAAATTCTATTTGCAACGCGGACAACTTGCCTTTTAACTTCAAGCATTAATCTTCGAACATTAATTCTGTCCAGCGCTGATTTATTCATCTGTAATGATTTTTGTCCAAATATCACAAACCCGACCCTGGGGAATACTGCAATTGGATTAATCCTGGCATCATAAAGTGTGTCTCTGTTTGTTGAGGATAGTCTATTCTCTACATTTACCACAAAATCTAATGCGCCACGATTGAATCCTGCAGGTGCAAACCATGGGAACGCAATTTTATCATTGTATGCGAATGTTGCAAGTGCAGCAACTGAGGCTGGGACTTTTACAACTTGATTATTGACTGGATCATTAATATACACATCTGGAAAGAAGGTTGCACCGTAATTATTATCTACCGCACGGGACTCAAACTGTTCTGATGTTTCTCTTACATCCACCCTTGCTGTTGAATCATCATATAGACGATTCTGGTCTTCATCAAACTTAAGAAGATCCATTATGTATATTGCCTGTGAATATGCCTTTGTTCTGTCTAATGCATAATTCGTAACGAATGCATCTCTAATTCCTGGAACACACAAGATATTTGTATTTACGGTCATAGGATCAGTCATTACCTCTACTGCTTTTCGCATAGAAGCAACTGCGTTATTCTTACGCTGGGCGCCTGATTGATTGGCGTCGCCAATTTGGCGTAAACCATTACCAGGATCTCCGTCAATAGCTCCGCCGCCTATACCTGATGATAACGCCTTATCTTTAAAGTAATAAGAGTTATCATCTAGGATATTGACTCCGTCAAATCCTCCATAAAACACATTCGTAAACTTTGCATACTCTGTGAATCTATTAAAATGAACCGCGCTAGTATGAACTAGCGATGCCATCGTAAATCGCTTATCTCCGTATGATGTTCCGTCGTCAACTGTATACGTTGCCTTATCAGGATCTCCGCTTCTAAGATAAGATGTTTGAAGCATATGCTCTCTTCCGCTGCCTGTAAACTCAGTTGTTATATCAGCGAGACCATTACCTTGATCCTTATTATAGAACGCAACCCTTGCTAGAGTGAATTTGTTATCACAGAATGAATCTGCAGCAGATCCGGTAACAAGCGTATCTAATTTTTCTATTCCATGAAATTTGGTATATGCCTTTACAAGGGGGTTTGCGACCTGACTTATATTCGTATTGAGAATTGAGTCTGTAACTGTCCCACTTAACGGGAGTCTTGTTGTTTTGACACCCCAGTAA
>Ga0114999_10008819_pt1 | contig 11173 bp, 9 predicted proteins | sample ArcticOcean_MG_C_3_FD_89820 | JGI IMG/M metagenome (GOLD analysis project Ga0114999, IMG submission 89820) | Marine microbial communities from western Arctic Ocean - ArcticOcean_MG_CB8_126 | ecosystem: Environmental > Aquatic > Marine > Oceanic | place: Arctic Ocean: Canada Basin | collected...
GTGGTATTACATCCCCTATATGATCAGGAGTACCTACCAAGATACCCTCCTCGGTAGTTGTCCGGACTGCTTCTAAGTGTTGTTTTCCCACTGTAATATCATCCAAATGTTTTCGTAGCGACGGAATTGCGCGACCTACCTCAGCTCTTCCCATACCTGTGATAGCCTGCAAAAGTTCGATGAGGGCCCCTGTTTCTATTCCCTTAGCAGTCAAGCGGTCATACAGCTGGTGGAAGATAGGTACCCTAAGCATCGACTGGGATTTCCAACGCATTCTTTGGTCAGGATTAGTAGTTGAGGCGAGTTTGATACCAAGATCTGTTAATTTAATCGTACCGTGACCTTCCATTAATCCAAACTGGCGCAACGCAGATAGCTTGCTACTGTATCTACCACTATTACTACTGTGTCCTAGGTGGCTGGCCAAGGCCTGGCGAGTGGTCTCCCTTTGAAACACCGAATAAATGATTCTAGTGAGTTCTTCACACTCGTCAAAACTCACATCGGGATAATACATGCTGCCAATAATTGCCATATCACTACTCCCAATGATTACTGCATTCCTACTGCTAAATTACCATTATAGGTCAAAGGAGCAAGGATTAGAGCCTATTTCAGGAAATATGTAGTAACCGTCCAGTGTGGTTGTCTGATTTGATCAAGCACTGTGAGGACCCACGGACTGAAACATTCTGTGGGTTAAGACAAGAAATCGAGAACGTGTCGGACTAGAGTCTCCGGCTTATAAAAGCTAATGTCATGTGGGGCATCTGTTACCCAAACTGATTCACTATGCGGGATGCGCTTCAGGGCATCATTAACTGACTGCAGTTTCATTGGCAAGTAGGACCTTGATAGCTCAGTGTTTCCTTCAGCTGAGACTATGAGGGTACGGGATTGGATATGCTCATAGAGCGCGGTCAGTGGATCGCTGAACATGCTCCAGATAACCTGTTGATGGCTATCCGGCGATAAATACTCTCTGATTTCATTGTCGCCAAACAATTCAGGCATGGAAAGCAGCATGTGCTCTAGCTCGCTATCCCAAACTGCACTGTGCTCCTTTTTAAGCACGCTAATATACTTTTCTATGTGTCCGTAAATATCTCGTTGACGCAGTCGTAACCGATAATCTTCCCACTTTGTTTCAGGGTCGCGTTGGCGCTGAACACCACCGTCAATGAGAATCAGTGCTTCAACCCTTTCTGGGTGCTGAACAGCAAAGTGTCCTGCCACGCTTGCGCCCCAGGAGTGCCCTAGGAGAGCTACCTTTTCAATCCGGAGCTCATCCAAAAGAAAGAGAAGATCGGCCGACAGTGTTTCCCAGTCATAACCCGTATTTGGCTGATTGGTTAGACCGTGCGCCCTTTGATCAGGTGCAATGCAGTGAAAATAGGGGGTTAGATATGGCATGCACTTGTCATACCAGTGAGCGGACGAGGAGAGCCCGTGCAAAGCAAGCAGTGGTGGCTTATCCCCACCCCAATCCATATAATGCATAGTTAATGTAGACGATCGTATTTGAGCGTGGCGAGCCTCTTGACATCCAAATGATTCTTCCATATTCCCCCCCTCCCAAGCACAGCACCAAAGCGCCAGTTCCATGTAGCCATGATAGCTTGACACTGCTGTATCATATACCCAGACAAGAAACATACACCATAGAAATAAAGTAGGATAAAGACAATGAGTGAAAATAGGATTGCGCATGTAAATGCTGCATCCGGCCTCTCATTGGGTAGGCTATTGTCTCAAGCAGAAAAAGATGCATCATATCGTGCCAACTTGAATGCAGAGATCAGAAACCTGACTGGTCGCTCTCATGTGATCGGCATAACCGGATCAGCTGGTGTCGGTAAGAGCAGTATAATCAACCAATTGACACAACATTTTCGGTCTGATAACCAGCAGGTAGGTATCTTAAGTGTTGACCCAAGCAGTGCCATAACAGGCGGGGCCTTTTTAGGTGACCGGATCCGGATGTCGAAACATTATCTGGATGAAGGGGTATTTATTAGGAGTTTGGCCACCAGAGGGCAACTGGGCGGGCTCTCGTCATCCGTCCAGACGGCACTGTCTGTGTTGGATGTCGCTGGATATGATGTGATCCTCCTAGAGACAGTTGGGACGGGCCAGACAGACGTGGACTTAGGGTATATCGCCGATACAGTAGTACTCGTTCTGTTGCCAGATTCCGGGGACACAATGCAATTCCTTAAGGCAGGATCTCTGGAAGCGGCTGATATATATGTAGTCAATAAGTCTGATAGGGGCAATGGTAAGCGAATCTTGGCTGAGCTTAAATCCACCCTGAGCCTAAACGACAGCTCAGATTCCGACCAATTGATAGTGATTGAAACTTCTGCTGTCACCAAAAATGATATTGGCATCACCAAATTAGCAGAACACCTTAGAGGGGTGCACGAGCAGCGGCTCAGTAGTGGCGACATCAATACTCATCGAAAAACAAAGCTAAAAGGCGCAGTTATGGCTGGAATCCGGAACGCCATAATAGCTAAATTTCTCTACTCGGAAGAAGCCCATGCGCTTACGATCGATCTGGTCAAGTCCATTCAAGTGGGAGATATTGATATCGAGACCGCCATTGATAACGCAGCAAAAAACCTCTGGGACAATCATCGCAAAACAAGTTAGGACTGGAAGAATATGGGAAGTGCAACTATAGCAGTTATTCCTGCAGCTGGTTTTGGCACTAGGTTCTTGCCTGCTACAAAGGCAGTGCCTAAGGAGTTGCTGCCGATTCTCGAGCGTCCAGCTATTGAGTTTATTATTGACGATATCGTTGGGGCAGGGATACCACAGGTGGTGCTAGTGACGGCGAAGAACAAATCGGCCTTAGAGGCTCACTTCTCGCCAGCTCCTGAGCTTGAAGCTCATCTACAATCGAATAGATCACGGCATTTGCTAGAACAGCACCAGACGCTTTTAGACAAGATTGATATGAAATATGTAATCCAAGACCGTCAACTGGGCTTAGGTCACGCAGTACTTCAGTCAGAGCCTTTGGTCCGGAATCATCCGTTTGCTGTGCTTTTACCAGACGACATCATTTTTCAAGGCGGCAATTTTCTTACTAAAATGATGGCCGCATATTCTCATTACGGGGGGTCTGTCTTAGCATTGAAACGAGTGTCCTCAGAGCTAATAAGCCGATACGGAGTGGTGTCTGCCACGGAGATCTCACCGGGTCACTACAAAATCCACGGGATTGTTGAGAAGCCTTCCGCAGAAGATGCTCCTAGCAACTTGGCGGTTATCGGTCGATACGTTCTCTCTCCTTCAATTTTTAGCGCATTGCTCTCGACACAACCAGGCGCCATCGGTGAAATTCAACTTACCGATGCAATAGGACAACTCATCGATTCGGAGCCTGTTTACGGCCTTATCGTTGAAGGTGACCACTACGACGTGGGCACCCCTGACGGACTATTGAGGTGTGCTTTAAGCTTTGCCCTGACACAACCAAAAATGAGGCAGGAACTAGAAGGACTATTCAACTATTGGAAGAACTGATGATATCTAGATGCTTTGGTTGCCTCCCAATGTTGTTAAATCGGAGAGGCCCTGGTGGATGATATGACCATCAACAGCAAGGTTGACGCCTACTACCTAGGAGAGACAGCCTTTGCAAAGGCTGTCACGCTTCAGCGCAGCCTAGCCCGGACCGTAGAGGATGATAATCATCCAGGCGCTTTCCTTTTCCTCAAGCATCCTCCCGTCATCACGTTAGGAAAGCATGCTGACAAATCTCACGTCCTTGTATCACCCAGAGTTCTGAAGTCAAACGGCATCGGTTTGGAGCACACCGACCGGGGTGGTGGTGTAACTTTCCATGATCCCGGACAGATTATATTCTATCCAATTTTCCGCGTGCGTGGTCTCTATCGAGTTCCGGAGTACGTTGAGATGTTACAAGAGGTGGCCATTAACACACTCGCAGCTTTTGGAATAGAATCCGTCACAAGATCCAAGAATCCCGGAGTTTGGATAAAGGACAAAAAGATATCCAGCATCGGTATTCGGATCCATAACGGTGTCGTAACTCACGGGCTTTCGCTTAATGTTTCAGGGGAGTTGAAGGGCTTTAAGTACATTACAGCTTGCAACGATCCTGAAATGCTCCATACTACTTTGCACCAGGAAGCCCGTACTCTCATGGACTGGGAGGAAATACTTGGTGTCTTCACAAAACAGGTGGAGGGTGTTTTTCGCACGCACCTATCTTGGAGAGACACAAGAGATTACAAAGATTCGAGGATACCGAGATGAATATAGGATTGATCGGTTTAGGCAAAATGGGGGGAGCTATCTACCTCAGGCTTATTTCAAAAGGATTTGCCCCAAAAGCATATGATTTTGATGCAAACGCATACGCTAAATATAGTATTCCTAGTCATCAATCTGCTCTTTCCCTCGAAGAGTTCGTGAAAGCAATCCCGGAACCTCGATGTATCTGGGTAATGGTCCCAGCTGGGCGTGTAACCGAAGAAGTTGTTGTTGATACCATGCAGCTGTTATCTAGCGGTGACATCATTATAGATGGCGGTAATTCCTATTACAAAGATACAATACGAATCGCAAATTCTGTCGTCGATTCTTCCATTGAATTCGCTGATGTGGGAACAAGCGGTGGGCTGAGGGGTGAGACGCTCGGGTTTAGTATGACAGTAGGGTCTACTGAAAGTACTTACAATCGGATTTCTCCAATCCTGGATGCACTATCCGATGGGTCTGGCAATGGTCATTTACTTGTAGGGCCTCATGGCGCAGGTCATTTCGTCAAGATGGTTCACAATGGGATTGAATATGGCCTTATGCAAGCATATGCCGAGGGGTTTGCTCTTTTGAATCGAACAAGCAGTTTCAAGCTGGACTTAGAAAGTATAGCTAGAACATGGAATCAAGGCAGTGTCGTCAGATCATGGTTGCTTGAGCTCGTCGCAGAAGCCTTGGAACAAGACGTGTCATTGGAAAGAGTCAGCCCAATTGTGAGTGATTCTGGAGAAGGAAGGTGGACTATTGAGGAGGCCATCGCTTCACGCACTCCTATACCAGTGATAGCAGCCAGTTTGTGGGCGAGGTTTGCATCCCAAAGTTCATCTTACAGTGACCGATTGCTAGCCAAGCTTCGGAATGTATTTGGAGGACATCCGCTACAGGGGGATAGCAATAGTTAGCCAGCATTGATCTCAAGGAGGTCATGGTGATGCCCCCAGGCACGAAGGAACTTTTTGAAATTAGCTGCGCTTAGTGTTTCTCTATCTTCATCACCTAGGCGTTCCCATTCTCTATGGGCGTGTCGAATCATTGGCAAATTTCCCTGAGCTATAACGGCATAGTGATGATATTTAAAGCGGAAACTGTATTCTAGGTCCGAGTGTCGATAGAATCGAAATGACTCGTCTAAGAAGCCAACAACCCCCAATGTGTCACGCCGAAAAGCAAAGCAGTATGCCTGCATGGCATCAACCTTGCCACTTGTCTTCTCTTCAAAGCTCTTCAAGTCCATGGACTTTAGCCCCCATGGACCGACTATCCCAATGGAATCATCCTCAAGGGCCTCCAAGATTGGACCAAGAATATCACCAGTTACTTCAACGCACGAATCGATAAGAATAAGGTTGGTACCCCGGGAGATACGCAAGCCAGCGTTTTTGGCAGCAGAATCGCCTATTGGGCCTTCAATATGCAGTATGGTTACATTTCCCCAGTCGTGATAGAGTTCTTCAAGCTGCTGATCAACTTCCTCTCGAATACCATTTTGGACGATGATTATCTCCAGAGAGTACCCATTAGCGTTCGCAACAATGCCAGCCACACAACGAACAATATCCTGTAAATAGTCTGTGTTTACGAGCACCACAGAAACATCAAATACAGTAGTGCTTTCAGAGGGGAAGTCTAGTTCGTTAGGGCCTGCTATACAGTTCCAATTGCGAGGTATCAATTCTCTGCCATGAAGCAAACGAAGTTTATAACCACTGGTTGTATCTTCCACAAGAACGCCTTCAGCCCGTAACTGGGTACGTAATTCATCAGCTCCAGTCCAGTTTCTGTCACGACGCGCTATAACTCTGCGGCTAGTCAATTCGAGAACTACTTGAGAGAATTCTTCTTCGTCATACGATATCAATTCGAGTCCCAGTACCTTATCGAATTCCCCAACTAAGGCAAGCTTTGCAGAGCTCGATATCTCGCTCGTGGCCACTGCCCAGACAGTAGAAAGCGCCAATGGCAAATCAAGGTCATTCTGGATGTGATGAGCGAACTTGGCACGATACTCCCGTATTTCGTCCAAATCTTTCGCAGGTGTCTCACCAGATGAATCTAAAGAGCTTATGATTTTCTTTAGGCGAAGCCAGCCCCGTTGCGCAGCATCCAAGGATCGCCAGGTGAAGTTGAGCCTACTTCGATAGCGAACCGTAGCACATAGATAGCGAAATGCGAGTGGGTGAAATCCTCTCCGTTGTAACTGATCCAACGTATAATCATTTTGAGATGATTTTGCCATCTTCACTCCATCGACAAGAAGGTGTTGTCCATGTAGCCACACATTCGTGTGTTGCTGCTGATAAACTGACTCGCTCTGGGCGATCTCACATTCATGGTGTGGGAATATATTATCCACACCACCTGTATGGATATCTATACTCGATCCAAAGTATTTCCCAGCCATAGCAGAGCACTCTATATGCCAACCGGGGAACCCGGTCCCCCAAGGGCTATCCCACTTCATTGACCGACCAGGCTCTGCCTCTTTCCAGAGAGCAAAGTCGCGAGGGTCTTGTTTGCGTGAATCATTTTCCGCGAAATCCTTCGGGAGAAGCTGGCTAAGAAGATTGCCTGAAAGCTTGCCGTATCCATCAAATGCGTTCACTGAAAAATATACAGTGCCTCCAACAACATATGCGAAGCCACCAGCTATGAGCTTTTGGATCATTGAGAGCATTTCAGGAATATGCTCGGTCGCCCTAGGGTAGGCGTCTGCTGGAATTATACCTAATGCCTCTTCATCACTGAAAAACATAGCAGTGTATTCGTCTGCAACCTCTTTAGGCGATTTCCCTTCTGCGACTGCGGCTGCAAGGATCTTATCTTCTCCTAGGTCTACTCTTTCTTGTCGCATATGGCCAACGTCAGTGATGTTCTTGATATGTAAGACTTCCGTACCGGTGCTTTCAATGCTCCTTCGAAGCCAATCAGACATTAGATAGGACCGTAAATTTCCTATGTGTGAACGCCTGTAGACTGTCGGGCCACAAGTGTATATCCCAACAGGCCGTTGCCCTGCCGGGAGTACGGCCTCCGTCGATTTAGTTAGAGTGTTATAAATCGATATCATCGTTCACCAAACGGCCTAGGGTATCTAGTAAAATACTACTCTGATACGCAACCGCCGTCAAAAATGAAAACTGTTGCGTTTAATATGTACTTCCAGTGTCGTAATTGCTACACTTTAGTGCAAACATTGAAGGATTTTTGTTATGAGTGTTCAACAGCTTTACCTGCTTCAAAAAGTGGATATCTCAATCAATAAACTCAAAGCTGAGGCAGAACAAATGAAGAAAGATCTATTGATTTCCCCTGCGTTAGAAAAGGCAACGGCAACAGCCACTGCTGCGTCTAAGGTATATCGAGAATTGCTCACCAATCAGGATAGGGCCCAGGTAGAATCAGATACGCTAACATCAAGAATCATCCAAAATGAAAAACGTCTTTACTCGGGGAGGGTTACCAACCCAAAAGAACTCTCAGATATATCCAGTGATGTCGAACAATCTCGGCAACGGCTAAGCATTGCTGATGAGGGTTTATTAACGACGATGGACAAGGTTGATCGTATGCAACAACGGCTTCAACAAGTCGAAGCGGAGTTAGCCAGGCAAACTGATTTAACTAAGCACGATTCCGCAGAACATCTCTCACGCCTTCAAGTTATCAAGGCAGAATTAGGAAAATTAGAGTTCCAGCGTGTTGAGGCCATCAAGCCGATAGACTCAAGTGAATTACATGTATATGAACAACTGATGTCTAGCAAAGGCAGTCTGGCAGTCGCAGAAGTACACGTCGGTCGATGTACTGCTTGCAAAATCATGATTTCATCGTCAGATTCCCAAAGAGCCCATCAGGGTAAAGAACTGGTGCACTGCTCAAGCTGTGACCGGATTTTACTAGGCTAAAGTAATATTACTTGACATAATCCACGGAAGGATTTACGTGCGAGCAATTGGATACATATCAACGACTGCGTCCATGCAACTCGATGATACCCATCAATATCTTGAACAGCGTGAAGCCATACTGGCTTATTGCAATTACAACGACCATAATTTAGTCCAAATATTTCATGATTCGTCGCAGCAAGCAGTGAATCGACCTGAGTATTCCAAATTGCTCGAATTCATTGACACCCCTAAACAGGCCAGTTTGGTCGTAATTACAGATTGTGGCTCGCTTGGTAATTCTTTAGATGAAGCAATAGAGGCAATCCTTCGTATTGACAACGCTGGTAGTACAGTGATTTGTTCGTCACCTGAGTATCCGGACCCCATCCAGAACGCGCTTAACTTATTTCGACGAGAGCGCAGCGATCAGGTTCGTGGAGCAATGCTTGAGAAGGCCCTCAAAGGCGAGGCTCTCGGGCGTACTCCGTTTGGTTATCGGATCAATACAGAACGCAGTCTAGAACCCGACCCCTTGGAATCGTCGATCGTTGCACGCATATTCGATATGTACATTAGAGAGGAAATTGGATTTCGCCGGATAGTTAATTCCTTGAATGATAGCAGCACTCTAAACCGAAATAATGCACAGTGGACTATCGCTCAAATTCTTGGGGTTTTGCGTAACCCAGTATATATAGGCACCTATCGCCGTTTCGGATTGAGGATTCCTAGCAATCACGAACCCATAGTCTCCACTACTGATTTCACTAACGCTCAACAACTGATGCGATCCAAGAGAACCTTCAAAAGCAAGCGGAAAGAACAAATTTACCCTTTGAGCGGGCTTCTGTTATGTATGCACTGTAATGGGCGGATGATTGGTTTTTCACGGCGCCAAACGTGGAGACGGAAAGATGGATCCAGAAATCATAACGTCTATCGTTATTACTATTGCCCCCAACGCCTTGAAAACCCCCTTTGCCGAGCCAACGTGACTTCTGCAGGGCAATGGGAAGCTATCGCTTCTAAGTGTCTATTTGTTTATCTCACTGATCGTCAAGAGGCGTACTTAGCGCCGTTGAATGCGCCAAGCATGCCCCTTGTTGACACCCAGGGTTCAAACACATCTGACCAACCTCACTTGGGGGCCAACCTTCAGCGCCGTTGGCTAAAAGCACTGAGATTGACTGCGGCAGGGAACTTAGCGTTAGGAGATCTAAGGCGTATAACAAAGGAACTTCGCTATTTGAATTCCGGAGTTGATACTGAGATTTACGTTTCACTGAATGCGTTGTTACAGCGCGGTGACATTGAAGTGTGGAATGGCATGTCACCCATACACCAGAAAGCCCTCTTTACTTCACTCATCACCCATATCTGTGTGAAGCCTTCCTCAGCAAGCATAAATCTCCACGACGGTGATGAACTTGTAGTTTCCTTTTAAGGGAAGTGTTTTTCTTCTTTTTAGATTTTCCCTTGGATTATAATGGTCATAATTTTCAACTAGTGATAAAGTACCATACAGCGGGAAGCTGGATGGTTGCTCTCCATGGCTAAATGCCTTGAAGAGAGGAAAGTCCGAGCTCCACAGGGCACGGCGCTGGGTAACACCCAGGCAGACTTGGCTAAAGCTAAATCTGACAGATAGTGGCACAGAAACAATACCGCCTCTCGTTGAGACGATCAGCGGTGGGTAAGGGTGAAAACGGACGGTAAGAGCGTCCGGCTGGTGTGGTGACACGACTAGCGGCTAAACCTCGCCGGGAGCAAGGCCAAATAGGGGGACTTAAGGGGCCCAACCTGTCCCCGGGTAGGCCGCATGACCCCAGGGGTAACCCTGCAATCTGAGCACAGGTTGCGCACCGAAAATCGATTGATATTTATTCGGCTTACGGTGCTTTAGCGGGCAAGATAGATAATCATCACCAAACTGGATTACAGTTTGGAACAGAACTCGGCTTATAGGCTTCCCGCTGCATTCCCTGTTACTCAACCAATCTAGCTTGGTATAGCGTTCTAGATTAACAACACCTATCGACTTGACTCAAAGAGGCAGTATGAACACGGAAACCCACAATGACGCAATTGACTTGCAAAAGGTGGAGGAACAACTTGTCTCCTCTACAGTTGGCCAGCGCATAATCTATCTAGATACAGTCCCTTCAACTATGGACGTGGCTCATTTATATGGGAAGGAACCAAATAGCAATGGGCTTGTGGTCTTAGCTGAGGAGCAAACCGCAGGACGTGGTAGATTCAGTCGGTCATGGGTATCGCCAAAATATCAAAACTTGTACGCCTCTGTGCTCTTACAGTCAACGGAACCCACTCTTAAGTACATGTCGATAGCTACAAGCCTAGCAGTATCAAAGGCATTGGAGAAAGTCACATCGCTACATCCCCAAGTGAACTGGCCAAACGACCTTACGGTAAACGGAAAGAAAATAGGGGGTATTTTGGTTGAGCAAGTTTACTCGGCAGGAGAGCAATCATACGGGATCATTGGGATCGGCCTGAACATCAATATGGATCCGGCAGATTATTCAGAAATCGCTGAAAGTGCAACTAGCATTCGAGCTGAATCAGGCAGGGTATTTTCCAGGGAGCTTATACTGACAGCAATACTTCAGAGCCTTGATATTGAGTATCAACGGATTCAGGTGGGTTTTTCACCAATCAAAGAATGGAAGGATCGACTAGTAACCCTAAACAAGAAGATTACCGTAAGAGACTCATACCGTGTGCATACTGGAGAGGCCGTTGATGTAGACGACAACGGAAACCTTGTGATGAGGCTTGATGACGATTCCTATATCACGCTGCACTCTGGTGATGTAACCTCTCACGTACCCTGGCCCGATAGCACGCCTTAGATGGGTTTTCTGAGATTGAACCTGATTGGGCATTAGTTTACAATGGATCTACTAGTACCGCCAAAATAGCAATCATGGAATTGGAATTTAACTCTAGATGAAAAACACCCAAAA
>Ga0114999_10008821_pt1 | contig 11171 bp, 8 predicted proteins | sample ArcticOcean_MG_C_3_FD_89820 | JGI IMG/M metagenome (GOLD analysis project Ga0114999, IMG submission 89820) | Marine microbial communities from western Arctic Ocean - ArcticOcean_MG_CB8_126 | ecosystem: Environmental > Aquatic > Marine > Oceanic | place: Arctic Ocean: Canada Basin | collected...
GGATCGCATGTACTTGGAGTAGGCGATGTACTGGCTGTCGTACTGGTGTTCGCCGCGATCCGACTTTTGCGGGCCTCGCAGCCGGCAGGTGAAAAGCGTTACCAGAAGCGTGCCATCGTCGAGCTCGAGGATGCAGGGGTGCCGGTCATCGTCCTCGGTGTCCGCCAGTGTAAACGGTTCACTCCACGTTTCACCCCCGTCGTCGGAGTGCATGATATGCGCGCGTCCGCCACGCGGGGCACGCAGATCCACGAGACCACCGAACCGGTCCCGTCTTTTCTTGAACAGTTCGTCGTAGTACGGCTCCTGCAGCATCTCGTCGCTGCAGGGCAGGCTGCCGTGCCAGTAGCCCGACGTGAACGTAACAACCAGCCGGCCGGAACGCAGACAAGCTGCACCAGCCCAGCCGACAAAGCCGTTGTAGCCGGGATACTCTTCCGGCTGATTACACCATGGTCCGACCAGCATGCGGCGGCAGGCGAGGTGGCGGCCCGGCTCCGGCTCACTGCCGACTTTCGCAAAGGCGACGCTCATTTCGTTGTTTCCGCAATCACCCGATGGAATTTCAAAATCTGGTCTGCAACACGTTGCCGCGCACGATCGTAATCGGCGCCGATCCAGCCATTGCGGTAGATGTATTCGCCACTGACGGTCGGGAGGCCGTCGCGCTCGCCGCGTTCCAGCCATTCGGAATCGCAGGTGCCGTTGGTCGGGATCGTGATGTGCTGAGAATTGCTGAAATCGAAGCTGTCGAGGATCGACTTCAACAAATCCTGTGCTTCGTTGGCGACTTGATTGACCGCACCGTTGTTTTCGTATATGTCGCGGGCGTCCCGGATAAGATGTTCGAGTGTCACGATGTAACGCAGATCGTCGACGCCCTCGCGGAAACAGGCGACATCGATTGCCGGACCGCCGGGCATACCGTTGTCCGGATCAGGCGGGTACCAGCAGTGTAGGTTTTCCGAATCACGATCACCACGAAAGTCCTGCAGGTCGTTGCCGGGGTGGCTATGCGGATCGGTCATCACATAGTAGAGGATCCCCGTCACATCCTTGCCGAAACTGCGCATGAACCAGCCATTCCAGAACCGCCACGACGTGGGTTGAACGCTGCCGGGTTGAAGGGAGTTGTAAACCCACAGGCTCTTGCCGTTCTCGTTGGCTACTTTCACACAATCCTTCCAGGGTGCCTGGCTCTGCAGGGTCTTGCCGGTGCTGTAAATGATGTTGATGACATCGAGAAAGGGCAGCGTCGCCGGCCGCCACATCTCCGCATTGTTGTGTGGATAGGCGAGGTAATGGTTCAATTCGGTGAAGAAGCCGGCCTGCTTGATCAACCGCAGGTTCCGCGCAACAAAGGTGCGCGGCCAGTTGTGGCTGGTGACTTCATCCATCGGATTGATGATCGGCGCTTGCCAGCCGCGGCGGTCGCACTCGGCTTTCAGCTGCTGCATGTACGACAGATAATACTCGCTGTAGGCGATGCTCCGCCGGTCCGCTAACCGGGAGATCTGATTCATGATTCGGCCGCCCAGGCTCAGCCCCGGCGGCGCCGCGAAACCGGTATCCGTATAGGTTTCCATGGCATGCTCGAATTCCGTGCCGATGATTTCCACTTGCAGTTTTCCCTGCGCATCCAGGCGTGCTTCCGGCAGATTATGGACACAAATGTTTACCGTGGTCGAGCCATAAGCCTTCAACTCGGCGAACCGGTCTTTCAACGGCCACGGCGGGAATTTTGCCTGTGTGCTGGTCGGCCGTTCGGGCTTTGTCCGCACATAGTAACCAAGGTTATAGCCACGCAGGTCAGCCAGCTGAATCGGCAACACCTCGACCTCGAGCGGCACGCTGGCCTGGTCACGGCCGCCAACACTGACGGTCACATTTCCGGTGTACGTGCCCGGTTCGGCATCGGCCGGCACCTGAATCGTGATCCAGAACCAGGCGGACTGCGTCGCGTGCAGGTCGATCTGCTCACGTTGAAAAAGCCAAGCCGGCATGTACACGAACTCACGCCGTGGCTTTATGCCCTTCTGCACGCGTTCGGCAACGCGCTTGTGCTGATGCTCCACGACCTGGACTTTGATCCGGGATGCTGGAATCCGCTGCGCGCCACCGGCCTTCTGCAGATCACCGGGTCGCACGCTGATCGCGCTCAGGTCACGCAACGCATAGACGGCAAACGTCACAGACTCGTATTCACCCAATGAAGCCTGGCAACTCAGCCGCTCAGCCTTGTCGTCACCGTGCGGTACCGAGTTGTCGAAGATCAACGACGTGTAATGCCGGCTGTAGAGCATGAAGCCACGGTTCTTTTCCTCGGCAGCAGGCTCCGGCAGTACGGCGTCGTCCACAAAATACCGCTCGGTCCAGTCGCCATGCTCCGGCGGTGCTGGCCGCCAATCCGGTTTGACGGGGCGGTCCTGTGCTCCGATGATCTGGGCACTCAGCAGCGCGGTTATCCCGAGGAGTACCAGGTGCTTTGGTTGGTAGATTGAATTCATTGTCAGGGCTCCTTTCATGTGTATTGGTGTTTAGAAATCGTTCAACCCGCTAATTGGTTGATCTTCCCTTTCCACGAACGGTCGCCGTCTTTGCCGGCGACCCAGTCATTGCGCCACTCCGGTACCAGCGATTCCTGCTCGAATTGTGAATTGTCCAACCCGACGGTGGAGATGGACATCTGGTCGCCACGTATCTTGACGAGGCGAAACTCGAATGGGTATTCAATGAGTGAAGCACCTTGGCAGTGCACCACGCCATTGTCATCACAGGTGATGTCGTTGAAATGCCAATGTCCGGCAAACGCCGCAACGATGTTCGGCGCGTCTGCCAGCAATTGCCTGATCGTCGGGCCGTGAACGCAATACTTCTTGGTGATCGTTGTGTCGCCTTCTCCGAACTGCTTTTCGGGTGCGGGATCCCAGTTCGCCAGATCCATTTCAGGCGCGTGTGCGCCCGGCAAGGTGCCGATCGCGTACGTCGGCTTCGCATGCAGCGGGGTGTGATTGACGATGATGGTCGGCGTCTCCCGATTGGCCGCCAGTTCCCGTTCCAGCCACTGCAATTCGGCCTGCGTTGGGCCGATGCCGGCATACACCTTCTGCTTGTGCAGTTCGAAATCGAGATCCTCGCACTCTGTCCCGTCCCGCTTGATCCAGTAGGCGCAGTCGAGAAAAATAAACCGTATGCCGGCCAACTCTCGCGTGTAGTAGAATTTGCCGTCCGCCGAGAATTCAAACAGCGGTGCCATCGCCTCGCGGACGCCACTGCTCCAGGTATCGTGGTTGCCCGGCACCCAATAGTATGGGCACGGCAGCCGATCCATGATCGTCTTGGCGAAATGGAAGCTTTCCAGGTCGCTCGAGTTGGTCAGATCGCCGCAGTGAATGACGAAGTCCGGTGCCAGGGCCGTCACGGTCGAGACCAGCGACTCGCCGATGGCCGCTGATTTCGACGGGAACATCCGGTTCCAATAACACTCGTCCACCGCGTTTCCCGGCGCAACGAAATGTGTATCGGTCATGACAACGAAAGTAGAATCCATTAGGCACCCTACGGGCGGAAATGTGAAATGCAAACAAGGAACACAGCAGCAGAAAGTACTCGCCGGACGTGATGATCAGCAATACAGAAAGGGAGCATTTTTCCTTGGCCTGTATTTATTGTATTTCCCTACGCAGCGCGCCTTTTCGAGTACTTTCTGCTGCTGTGTTCCTTGTTTGCATTTCACACGTCCGCCCATAGAGTTTCATCTAGGTTGAAGCAATTCCCTATCAGTCTCTCGAGCACGCCTCTTCTAACTTTGATCGCTATAAATGACGTCTGAAACGACATGTTATGGGATTGCGATGAGCTTGTTTCTCAATTCGCAACTCGAGCCGGCACTGCGGAAGATTGCGGATGGCGGGTTTGACCAGATCGAATTCTCTTGTTATGAAGGCCCGCATTTAGAGGCGTTGGAAAGGAATCTGACGGGGGTTCAGGCGTTGTTGTTAGAGTTGGGGTTTTCGGCTCCGGCAGCCCACACGATATGTCTGGGCGTCGATCCAGGGTCACCGGATGAACAGGAACGACGTGAAGCTGTACGCAGGATTACGTCGGTGTTTAAGCCCCTGGCTCAAATTGGCACCGAGTATGTCGTACACCATCCCACTGCGGACTTGCACGATCATTACACGAACGAGATGCGGGACAAAGTACGGTCCCAGGCAGTGCGTTCGATCCATGAGATAGGCGAGCTGGCGGCTGCGGCTGGACTGAAACTGGCAGTCGAGAACCTTCAATTGCGCGGCAGACCTCGCCCGGGATGTTCGGCCGTGGAGGTTTTGGAAATGATCGAAGGCGCCGGTGACCACGTTGGCATTTGCTTCGACACAGGCCATGCCGCGATGAACGGATTCGACGCTGTGGCAGAGCTGGAAGTGGCGGCAGAGAAGCTCTTTTACCTGCATTTGCACGACAACGACGGCGAAACGGATTACCACTGGCTACCGGGCCGAGGGGTGATCGATTGGGATGCGCTTCTGGCGACTTTGAACTCTCTCGGTTTTTCCGGTCCACGGACGCTGGAAATCAAAGCCGAAAGTGAGGCGGACCAGCTACTCCGCGATGCGGTCGTTTTGGTTGATCGCTGGACAGATCCGGTCAGGAGAGCATGACCTGTCGATTTGCAGTTTTTGGCGATACGCACAATCGCACTGCGCCGGCCATGCCGCAGATTGACGCAATCAACCAGCTCAAGCCCGACCTCGTCGTACATCTGGGCGACCAGCTCCTGGCCGGCGATCTTGATGGGTGGGATGATGCCGATTCCCTGCTGCGCAAGTTGCATCCACCGGTGGTGACTGTAGCGGGGAATCATGATATTCTTGATTCCCGGTCACGGTCAGTTTATGTCGAGCGGTGTGGACCTACGTTCCGCTCGTTTACTCAGCACGGCGTACACTTTGTCATTCTCGACAGTGAAGTGCGTGACGAGCATAACCGGTTACTTCTTCGAATTGATGATAAACAACTGGATTGGCTCGACCGGAGCCTTGCAAGTATTGACGGCGTTCACGTAAAGATAGTTTTGCTACACCGCCCGCTGTGGAGCGATTCCGGCCCCGTGGCCGTGGCGGAACGCGAGGCATGGATGTCGCAAGTTCATCCCCTGCTGGCACGACGCGGTGTTTGTGCGGTGTTTGCGGGGCATGTCCATCGGTACATGAAGTTCGCTCCCGTCGATGGCGTGCACTATTACATCACGGGTGCGAGCACCACGACCATCGGTGATGAAGAAGCCCTTGGCGATATCATCCATTTTTGTATGGTCACGGTGTCTGACAAGGGCTGGCATGTTGATATCATCAGACCCAACGGCATCGACAGCGATACGGTCGTCTACTATGAGCATCTCGAAACCCCCGGCATTCTGCATTCGATCAAGGCGAAACTGAATCTGGCCGGTGACGAGAACTCAGGTTCGATTGAATTGGCCGTCACCAACTCGCTGAACAAACCGATCGAAGTCAGCGCCGCGCCGCTGTCAGTGCCGAATTCGCAATGGTGCATCTCGCCGCAGCTACAATGCACGTCACTGGCAGCGGGAGAAACGGGCCGATTGATTTTTAATGGCACGATTGACGATTTGCAGGATCAGTATCCGGCGCCGCAGATTGCGGTGACGCTTGCCGGGGCCGAATCAGCTCCCGTCACCAGACGGGTCAGCGTTCCGGTCGAGGCCTTTCGTAGCGCGCTTTGTCCGAAAACTGATCGGCCGCCCGACGAGCTCATTTGGCAAACCTCCGCAACTCTTGCTGCTTTTTATAACGTAACCGCACAATATCACGCGAACTGTCCCACCGAGGTGCAGCTTGTCTACGACAATGAAAACCTGTACCTGAGAATTCGTTGCCACGAACCGCATCTTTCGGGGCTTACTGCCGCGGCCGACCGAGATATGCCGCGGTTCTGGTTTGACGATCTTATGGAGATATTCATTGATCCGCGGATCGATGGCCGGGGTTACTATCATCTGGCCTTCAATGCCCATGCTGTCATGTACAGCGCGCACATGAACGGCCGGGACGATGGTTCCCAATGGTGTCCAGAATGCACCGTTCAATCAGGACGACACGATCAGGCATGGACGCTGGAGATTGCCCTGGCCTGGGCAAGCCTGGGACAACCGTCTGTCCGCTCAGGGACGCAGTTGGGATTGCAGGCCGTTCGCAATCGTGTTCAACAGCCCGCGGAATGCTCGCAATGGTCTTCAACGTTCGGAGGTAACCATGTGCCCGAAAAGTTCGGAACACTGATTCTCGAATGAAACATCAATTCGAGTTCGTTGACACCTCTTCCAGACGCGCCATTGCTTCGGCATCAATCGCCCAGCCGGCGGCGCCGCTGTTTTCGCGGACGCGTTCCACGGTGTCGGCTCCGGTAATGACCGCGGCGATTCCCGGCTGAGCCAGGCACCATGCCATCGCCACCTGTGCCGGGGTCCGGTCCCGTTCCCGGGCGATCTCGACAACGGTGTCTATGATCGCCCCGGCATGCGGTGTCATGACCTTGTTGAAGCTGTCGGACATACGGTCCCACATCGTACCCGGCGGCGGCGGTTCGCCGTAGCGGTAGCGGCCGGCGAGCAATCCCTTTGCAGTCGGGCCATACGTCGTCACCGCAATCCGTTGCTGCGCGCACAATGGAATCACCTCATCATCGAGGCGGCGATCCAGAAGGTTATAACAAACCTGATGGCAGACAAACGCTGTGTATTGCTTCTGCTTGCTGACCGCCAGTGCTTCGTCCAGCTGTTCAGCATCAAAGTTGCTGCAACCTGTATATCGTACTTTCCCTTGCCGCACCAGCTCGTCCATGGCACCCAGTGTCTCGGCGATCGGTGTTTCAGCGTCCGGAAGGTGGCACAGATAGAAATCGATGTAATCCGTGCCCAACCGGGACAGCGTCGCTTCAATGCCGCGGCTGATCGTGGCGGTTGCCAGCCCTTCACGGCGGCGGTCGGCGCTGCGATCGGCCCCCACCTTCGAGGTAATTACAAACTTTTCACGCCGGCCTCGTATCGCTTTACCCACAGCTGCCTCGGCGCCGCCGCCGTGGTACATGTTGGCGCAGTCAATGAAATTGATCCCCTGCTCGACCGCTTCATCGATAACGGCCCGGCAGCCGGCTGTCGTCAGGCCCGAGCGAAAACAGGTTCCCAGGCAGACGCGGGATACCTCCACACCGGTTGATCCGATTGTTGTGTATGCCATCATGCCAGAACCCTGGCGCCCGATTGTCGAATCATGTGGTTCCTGCCGAAGCTCATCGAATGCTAACCAGGAAGTTCTGTAGTTTGATGATCTGTTCAGCAATCTTGTGCCGAGCAAGATCGTAGTCCGTCGCGCCCCAGCCGTTGCGATAGAGGTACTCGCCGCTAACCGTGGGCAGGCCGTCACGCTCCCCGCGTTCCTCCCACTCGGACTCAGCCGTGGCGTTTGGGATCTTGATGTGCGGGGCGTTGCTGAAATCAAAGCTGGCGATGATGGACTGCAGCGTCACCTCAGATTCTTCGGCAGCCTTCTGAGCCGCCGCATTGCGCTCGTGGCTGCGGGCCTCAAGGATCAGACGCTCGAGCGTCACGATATAACGCAGATCGTCAATCCCTTCGCGGGCTGAGGCAGTATCGATCGCTGGCCCGCCGGCAAAGCCGGTCTTTGTATCCGGGCGGTGCCAGGCATGAAAACTTGCATCGCCGCGATTGCCCCGGTACAGCTTCAGGTCGTTCTTTGGGGTGCTTAACCGCTCGTCAAAGCAATAGTAAAACGAACCCGTCACATCCTTGCCCCAGGTGCGGAAAAACCAGCCGTTCATGAAACGCCAGCTCATGGGCTGCACGCTGCCGGGCCAGAGTGCGTTGTAAATCCACAGGGTCTTGCCGTAATCGTTCGCCAGGGCCACGCACTCCTGCCACGGCGGCTGGCTCTGCGGCGTCTTGCCGGTGCTGTAGATCAGGGTGATGACATCCAGATGCGGCAGGCACGCGGGCCGCCACAGTTCCGTATTATGGGGGTAGGCCAGGAAATGATTCTGTTCGGTCATGAAACCCGCTTGCCGGATCAAGCGCAGCCGTCGCGGAACATCGTACCGGCCCGGCCCGTGGCTCACCGCCTCATCGAGCGGATTGAGAATCGGCACCGGCCAATCGCGGCGCTCACATTCAGCTCTCAACTCTTGCAGGACGGCAAGGTACAATTGGCTGAAACGCGCACTGCGCGGATCGGCATACGGCGCCAGCTGCGTAGTCAACCGACCGCTGAGCGATATCACCGGCGGCGCCGGGAAGCCGGCGTTTTTGTACGCTGCCATGGCCCGATCGAAGTGCGAGTTGAGAATGTCGACGTGCACCTTGCCGCTATCATCGAGCCGTATTTTCGGGAACCTGTCTGCGTTCAGCAGAATGTGCACCGACGTCATGCCATAGGCGCGCATGGCTGCCATGCGCGCCTCAATCGACCATTCGGCCACTGGGTTCCCGGTACGGAAGTAGTAGCCGATCGCGTAATCCGAAAGCTGCGCCAAGCGGATGGGCAAGACCTCTACCCGGACGGGCAAAACTGCCTTGACCTGACCGTCTGCGTAAACCGTCAGGTCCGTGCTGTAGGTGCCTGGCTCGGCAGTGTCCGGTACGTGGACGGTGATCCAGAACCAGGTGGACTGGCGGGCCTGCATGTCGACGCTCTCTTCGACAAACAGCCACCTGGGCATGTACATGAATTCGTTCCGCGGCGGAGGCCCTTTGTAAACGGCCCGCTCGGTTATCCGTTTATGCTGGCTGCTTGCCACATGGATTCGCATCTGCGAGGCCGGGATCCGCCGCGCCCCGTCTGCCGTCTTCAGGTCGCCTACCCGCACGCTGACGCCATTAAGGTCGCGCAGGGCGTAGACAGCCAGCGTCATCGATTCGTATTCGCCCGGGGATGCTCGGCAGGCAAGCGTCTCGGCACGGTCGTCAGCGTGCGGAACGGAGTTGTCGAATACCAGCGAGAGGTAAGGCCGGCTGTAGAGCATGAAGCCGCGCTCGTCCTCCTCGGTGGCGGGCTGCGGCGGCACGGTGGTGTCTGAGTAATAGCGCTGGGTCCAGCCGGAATGTTCAGGCGCGGCAGGCCGCCAATTCGGCGCTATGGGTCGCGATACACCGTGGTGTTCCTGTTGTCCTATGGAGCCAGCGGCCGACACCATTGCAACGATTCCAGAGCAGACAGCGAGCCTGGAGAAATGCAAACATCCGATGTTCACCATACTGGCAGGAGAACTCCTTTAGGCTCAATAGCCATCCTGTTTCGCTATTCACTCCAGGTGGTGCCGGCGTTTGCCCATTCATACGTGTACTCGCGCGTCGCGTAGTTCGGATAATCACCCGGCTCGGTCCCCCCGGCCCAAACGTCCGGAGTTTGAAGCCGCAGCACATGCCCCTCAACAGCTACCCTGTTGGATTTGAGGTTGTCGTGATGCGGATTGTGGTACGGATCGGTTTCAAAAGCCGTCGACGTCACTATTCGCCAGGCTACGCTTTCGGACTCCCACTGGTTCTCATCCAGCAACACCAGCATTGCCGGATTCCCGATCCGCGTTACACGCAATGCCGGCTCAGCCGGGAAAGGCCCCGGAATATACGCCGTCCAGTTTGGCATCATAACGAAACGATTGTAGCCATAGCTCACGAAATCCCGGTTGTCCCTGATCTCGGAAGGGCAGCTGTAAATCTTGCTGCGGCGCGGAATCTGGGAAGACAAGTCTGCACCGGCCATATTCGTGTACAGGTAAACCTGGCCGCCCGGCGTCGGCGGGAAAAAACCGTCATGGTCGTTGGTATACATCATAAAGCCGATGTGCAACTGCTTCAGGTTGTTCACGCACGCTATGTTCTGCGCCGTTGCCTTGGCCCGCGACAGCCCGGGAAGGAGCATGGACGCGAGTATGGCGATGATCGCAATCACAACCAGTAACTCAATCAGAGTGAAGCGTTTTTGGAAGGAATCTTTACGTCCCATGCTCATTTCCGCAACTTTAACTTTCGCTATTTACGGTCACCGCAGCTCGTGGCCTGTATTTGCCCGATTGCCATCCTCCGGACTCGGCCGAGGCGTTACCGCCCGGCCCGCAAACGGTTCGCCAGCCAGCGTATTGTACCGCGACAGTATCTGCTTGCCGCGAAGATACACAGAAGATTACATGCCCGTGCGCGAGTGTCAAGCTTGCCTTGCCAGTCTAATAAACGAGAAACGCGGGTAGTGCCTCGCCGCCGCGATCCGGCGGAAGTCGATGAGGAGAATCGGTTCGTCCTGGCCCGTTTCGAACGCGTCGGTTGGAAGGTCGCTATCTGATACTTCCTTGACATGGCAAATATGAATCGCCATGGACTTTCCGAGGAAATCGGACTCGCTCACCAGAGCTGTCGATCCAGGGTCCGGTATTGCACGGCCTCTGATATATGGTGGCTGGCGATCTGCTCGACAGGTTCGAGGTCAGCCAGTGTGCGGGCGACGCGGAGGATGCGGTCGTAGGCACGGGCGCTGAGATTAAGGTCGCTGATCGCGGCTTTCAGAATCTGCCGGCCGGCGTCGTCCGGTTCGCAGAATTCCTGCATCTCGCGGGGTTGCATATTGGCGTTCCAGCGGGTTCCCGATGCGGCGAAGCGGGCTTTTTGGATGAGTCGCGCTGCAAGGACGCGCTCGCGAATAACGGCAGAGGATTCGCCGCGCGGCTTCGCCATCAGGTCATCTTCGGACAATGGCGCCACCTCGACGTGGATATCGATGCGATCGAGGAGCGGTCCCGAGATGCGTGAACGGTAACGTTGTACAATAGTCGGCGAGCATCGGCATTGCCGCTGGATACTGCCATAGTGGCCACACGGGCAGGGGTTCATCGCTGCCACAAGCTGCACATTCGCGGGGAATGTGAACGAACCCGCCGCCCGTGAAATAGTCACGTCACCACTTTCGAGCGGCTGCCTCAGAACTTCCAGCACCGACCGCTTGAACTCCGGCAGCTCGTCGAGAAACAGGACCCCGTTGTGCGCCAGGCTCACTTCGCCGGGTTTCGGAATTGTGTGTCCGCCCAACAGGCCCGCATCGCTGATTGTATGGTGGGGGCTGCGGAATGGCCGTTGCACCACC
>Ga0114999_10008823_pt1 | contig 11171 bp, 8 predicted proteins | sample ArcticOcean_MG_C_3_FD_89820 | JGI IMG/M metagenome (GOLD analysis project Ga0114999, IMG submission 89820) | Marine microbial communities from western Arctic Ocean - ArcticOcean_MG_CB8_126 | ecosystem: Environmental > Aquatic > Marine > Oceanic | place: Arctic Ocean: Canada Basin | collected...
CGGCTTCACAAAGTATTTGAAATCCGTTACAAATACCTAGAACCTTACCCCCGTCATGAGCGTATTTAATTACCTCTTCCATTATGGGAGAAAAGCGAGCAATAGCACCACTTCTGAGATAATCCCCATAGCTGAATCCTCCTGGAAGCACCACTGCCTCAACGTCTTGCAGGTCAGAATCCTTATGCCAAAGCTCTACAACCTCGTATTTAAGATTGTTTCTCAAGGCATGGACAATGTCCATGTTACAGTTCGATCCTGGGAATGTTACGACACCTATTTTCATATTGCTAAGTTCGGGAAAAAACATGGGTCAAACTCTTTGTTTTTGCGTTTTTTTTTAAAAGATCACTCGTGTCCTACGTTAATAAGAAGTTGCGTATTAGATTTGCATCCGAATCATATCGAAATGAATACACAGGAAATAATCAAGCCCATAGGAAAGTTCATAGAATGGACATTTGTAAACGTTTACGAACCTATTGCTGATCCGTTTAACGCAGGTGTTGTAATTATCAGCATTGTTTCACTTGTTATTTGGCTTAAAGTGCTGAATGGATATGTAGCAAAAGCAAAGGCTGAGGGGAAAACACCTTGATTTTTGCCTTGAACTTTTTTCGGTGAGCTATTGCTTTAGACAACTTTAACCAAGACGTCTTGCCCGATGTCCTTTCTGTATTGTTTATCACTAAAACTGATGCTTTCAGCTAATTTATAGCTTCTTTCTAAGGCCTGTTCAAGTCCGTTACCGATTCCTGTGCACGCGAGAACTCGCCCACCTGCAGTTACGACCTTACCCCTTGAAGTTGTGGTCCCGGCATGAAAAACCAGGCCTTCTGTTTCTTTAGGAGTGTTTTCTAATCCTTTTATTTGTTTTCCTTTTGAGTAATCTCCAGGATACCCACCTGATGTTAACATAACTGTAGCAGCTGTCTTATCCTCAATTTGAAGATCGTACTCGCTCAAAAGACCTGAACCCAGACTGTCAAACAGGTGAAGTAAGTCGCTTTTTAATAGAGGAAGTATTACCTCAGATTCGGGATCACCTAATCGACAATTATACTCAACCACATAAGGATCGCTACCTACTTTTATAAGGCCTATGAAAACGAAACCATTAAAAGGAATGTTATCTTTTCGTAGACCTTTAATTGTAGGAATTATTATCTGATTTAGAGTCTTTTCGTGAAACTCGGCATCTACAAATGGTACAGGACTTATGTCTCCCATACCCCCCGTATTGGGACCTGTATCACCATTATAGGCGCGCTTATAATCTTTAGCCGAAGGAAGAATTTTATAAGCGGTTCCGTCAGTTACGACAAATGAACTCACTTCAATACCATCCATAAACTGTTCAATTACAACCTTCGCTCCAGCCTCCCCTAAAGACGAATTTTCAAGCATGTCTTCAAGTGTGGATTCAGCCTCTTGTCTATCTTCCGTGATTATCACACCTTTACCAGCGGCTAACCCATCAGCTTTGATCACGTATGGTGGCTTTCTTTTATCAAGGTAGGCTTTTGCCTGTTTCAATTCGCCTGATTTAAACGTCTGATAATCGGCAGTAGGGATATTATGTCTGGCCATAAAAGCTTTAGCAAAATCCTTGGAACCTTCTAAAAGGGCACCTGCTTTAGGAGGGCCTATTACTACCAAGTCTTTGTGTTTATTAGACTCTTCGAAGTAATCTACAATTCCGGCTACAAGAGGAGCTTCAGGCCCAACAATGAGCATATTTATGGAATTGCGTCTTATATAGCGATCAACAGCACTAAAATCCATGGGGTTTACGGACACGTTTGTAGCAATTTGCTCTGTGCCAGCATTGCCTGGCGCAACGTAAAGCTTAGACAGTAAAGAGCTTTGAGACAATTTCCAGGCCATTGCATGCTCGCGACCACCTGATCCAAGGAGAAGTACATTCATAACATACAAAGCTAACCGGTCTATCTAAATTCAGCAACATACTTTTTCCACACAATTCCCATACTTACTACTAACTTAGCGATGTGATTTCAGCTGTGATAATTACATACAACGAAGAGCGTATTATTGCTCGTTCAATTGATTCTCTGAAGAGGGTTGTTGACGAGGTAATTATTATAGATTCATTTTCTACAGACAGAACAATTGAAATCTGTAAAGAGAAAGGAGCTGTTGTTTTGCAGAATAAATTTGAGGGTTATAAAACCCAAAAGCATTTTGCCGCTACAAAAGCTAAACATGAATGGATACTGAGCATTGATGCAGATGAAGTTCTCAGTAATGAGTTGATTAACTCATTATTAAAATGGCGTAAAAACCAGAAATATTCGAATGATTTAAGTTCTCGACATTCACTACCGGCAGGATATTTTCTTAGCCGCCGCACAAATTATTGTGGTAAGTGGGTGAACTATGGCGGTTGGTATCCTGATAAAAAGCTGCGGTTTTTCAATCGTAATTTGGGGCAATGGTCTGGGAGAAATGTGCACGAATTCGTAAAAATAAATGAAGGGTTTTCAACAAGCTTCCTAAAAGGGGACTTGTTACATTACAGCATTAATGAACCTGCAGAGTTGCTTCGTAAATTATATACATATAGTGAAATGGGAGCTCGGTTTATGAATGAGGAAGGTAGGTCTACGTCCTTTATTGAGGCGATCTATAGGTCAGCTTTTAGATGGTTACGCCAAACCATCTTTCAATTGGGTTTCTTAGATGGAATGTTAGGTTTAAAAATCGCAAAACAAAATACGCTTGCTACATTTTGGAAATATCGCAGGCTCGATTTCATTAATAAAGGAGAAAAGGACATTCTGATACTTCAGAATAACTGTAGAGAAGAAGCTGTGATTGTTGCAAATGCTATAAAGTGGTTTAATCCTAACGGAGTTGTACAGATTAAGAATTATTCCGATAATTCAACACCTGAAAATGAAATCGACTCAGTTATTTCAATGTCTTCACAAAACAAAGATTTAATTTTAGACGGGCTTAAACAGCTGCATAAATTTGGCTACCCTGCAGCCCTTCGCTTTCCAGAGGAAAAAGACTGGGATCTTCTGTTATAGAGAGAGAAAAGAACGATTGCAAAAACGGCGAATGTGATTCCAGCTTGCGTTTCAAACGTATCCTCGGAAAGGCATGAAATCACAATAACCCACCAGGCAAGTCGTCCTATCTTATTTGTTTTTGTGGAAATATCTCTTTGCCATGAAAAGACGAATGTTAAGACAAATAACAAAAGGGCAACTACCCCTCCAGCTATCAACCAAGCGAGAAATTGATTGTGTGTTCTGTGCCTGAATTGAGGGGATAAGCGAGTGTCAAGTTCTTCATAAGCTATGTGAAATGCATCAGGCAAATCTCCAGTCCCCACACCTAAAAGTAGATTTGTTTTTGCAATGTAAAGACCCACTTTAAAATACTCCCATCTCTGAGTCACAGAGTTACCACTTGGATTTCCTCCGTCAATAAAATTCCCAACTTCAAACCTTAACTCATCTAATCTTAAGGCTAATCCCGATGATATTTCTTGTTTTATAGAGGTATTCCCTGACTCTATTGCTATAACGTCTTTCAGTCTAAGATTTTTCACAGCCAGACCATCTTTAGGGACACCCATAGATGTTAGGTATCTCATTAGAGTGTATTTAATATCCTGCCCCTTTAAGTCTTTTGAGTCGAAATCGTATTCACTTTTACTATTCCACTCAGGCCTCATTTCATCCCAAGCTAAATATGACCAAACCTTATTTCCGTTTTCTTCTAAAACTCTATCCATGTGATGAGTGTATGGTGACCCCCATGTTGTATGAGATGGTAGGGAAGTAAGTGGTGGTCCTGGAATTATAGTCCAAATCAACCAGAACCCAGCAACAAAACTCATTGCGACGACAGAAAATCTCCATTGATTTTGCAAGCTTAAAACGGTTGTTATTAAAAGCATGCCTGCTCCAGTAACAGATTGAGTTTGCCATACATATAATCCAGCAACAAAAGCGTAAATGAATACTAGAAAGCGGTGCTTCTCACTCTTATAAACTAAAAGCCCTCCCCAACCGAGTGCTAGGAGTATTCCCATTCGAATGTGAGATATAAACGGTGACCATTGGCTTGGTTGAAGAGAAACGCCAGATAGGGTTTTATAAAAACTAATTAATAGGCCAGCAGAAGCAGCTAAGAAAACAGAAATGACAAAGGCTTGCAATATTCTCTCAATCCATAGTTTTGAGTTCCATTTTACAGTTAAAAGGCTCATTGGAACTATTAAAAGAGGAAGTTTAATTTGCAATGTAGCTAATCCTTCAGGGATGTTGTCTGTCCATAAAAGCCCCATTATATGCCAAGCGAATAGCCCCACCATTGAAGCCAAAAGAAATTTATTTGTAGGAGTTATTAATTGACGAGTAAAAAGCGATATTAACCAGCTTATAGCAATTAATCCCATTCCTAGACTCGTGCCAAAAGGACTCCAAGCTAAAGACACTACAGAAATGAATAATCCTGAAAGTAGAATTTTTTCTGAAGTACTCACTTACTTAGTTATTTGTATTTCCAGAGAGAATTTGCAGGTAGTTACCGCTCTCTAAAGTTGAAATAGCCTCTAAAGTAACTTTATCTTTAGGAAGCTCAAACTTGAAAACCCCAGATGTGTTTTCTAAGTGAAAGACGAACTCTTTCCCTAAAACCTGCCTTATATCATCTTCGTGAGATGTTAAATCGACTTCTAAATTGGGTTTAATTAGAGTCTTTAAATTTGATATTAATTCTGAGTTATCGATAGATTCACCTCCAATTAATCCATCTTCGTTCATTGCTGTTTCTAAATCGACGATTAACTTTTTTGACAGAGGTTCGTATGGGAAAGTTCTATCGGTATTCTGAAGTACTTGATCGTTAAATTGCTCCACAGCGTAATGTAGAAAGCTCTCCCACTGCCGGTCGCTTATTTCAAACGAATCTAAATCAAGAGAGTCATCTATATCTCCAGAAGTATTTACTACGAAATCAAAGAATACTCCACTGTTAACGAGTCCTTCGATAACATAGTCTTGAGTTTGTGGTTTTAATTCTATGTCTGGAATAACTCCACGGCCTTCAATCACAGGTCGCCCATTTTTTGTGTAATAGGTTATAAGAGTTGAATCGGCACTAATTCTAGCATCACCGCTATCATCTCGGTCATCGTAATGCAGTCTCTGAACACATCTGCCACTAGCGGTATAATATTTAGCTACTGTAATTTTTATCCTTGATCCGTAGGCTAATTTCTTCGTTTGCTGAACAAGCCCCTTGCCGAAACTCTCTTGCCCTATAATTACAGCTCTATCGATATCTTGAAGAGTTCCAGCTACAATTTCAGAAGCTGAAGCGCTACGTTCGTCTAATAGGATAACAAGAGGAATGTTAGGTAGTAAAGCTTTTTGTGAAGTGCTGTAGCTTTTGTTCCATTCGGGTGTTTTACCGCGCATGGAAACGACTTCTTGTCCTTTAGGGACAAAGAGATTTACAATATTCACAGCTTCTCTCAAAAGACCGCCTCCATTACCTCTGAGGTCGAAAACAATTTGCTTTGCCCCCATAGAGTCTGTCAATTGTATAAGAGCTTTCCTAACCTCAATGGTTGCGGTGCGTGTGAATTTACTCAGAATTAAATATCCGGTAGAATCACTAATCATCCCAAAATATGGAACATCAGGTTGTTTAATTTTCTCTCTAGTTAGTGTAATATTAACGATCTCCTTTTGTGATGGCTTTTGTATTCCTAGAGTAATGTCTGTGCCAGCAGTTCCTTTGATGAGCTCACCTATCTTAGACATGTCTAAGTGTGAAATGTTTGAGCCAGCTATTTGGATTAAATTATCTCCGAGTTTAATACCACCCTGCTCTGCGGGTGCATTCTCTTTTAGATCTACAACGTAAAAAGTTCCATCCCATCTCTCGTTAAGTGATAACCCCACGCCCCCATACTCGCCAGTTGACATGAACCTAACGTCCTCCATTTTTGATTCAGGGTAATATCTTGTGTAAGGATCGAGAGATTTAAGCATAGCTGCAATCCCCGTCTCCATTAACTCTCCAGGGGATAACGGATCAACGTAGAAAATATTTAACTCTCGAAAAGCGGAGTTCATTATTTCTAATTGCTTAGACATCTCAAAAAAGCCCTCTTTAATAGGGAGTCTAAGGGAAATAAACGCCGTGCTGACTAAAGCTAACCCTATAAGAAATAATTTACGTGTGTTTTTCATGTTGTAGCAGGCATTTCTATGGGGTTGTCGATTAATACGTCAACAATCTTACAAATGTTGTTCTTGCACTGATCGAATGTTGGGATTTCTTTTCCGATATAAACAAAGACTATTGCATGTTGGGCGCCACCCTTATCCCAATTTGCAAGAAGTCGTGGTTTTTCAAGCCTCCAAGCCTCCCGCATTAATCTTTTTATCCGATTTCTGTCTACAGCTCTTTTAAATCTGCGTTTTGAAACAGTAATCGCTATCTGGTATGGGAAATCCGCATCGAATGTTGTGTGTGTATAGCGGACTAAGAAAGGAAATTTTACAACTTTAGAGCCTTCAGAAAAGGCTCTATTTATTGCGATTACGCTTTTAAGGCGTTCGCCTTTTTTAAATGTGTACCTAGTTTGCACCATTGGAGGCACAAGATAATGTGTAGTCGCTCTACTACTTACCTTTTATGTACTGTTCAATTGCCATCGTCATAGACGGTGCTTTTGCCGTTGGTGCATTGATATCAGTTCTTAACCCAGCAGCCTCAGCCGCTTTTGAGGTTGTAGGGCCAAACACTGCAATTTTTGTTTCCCCCTGCACAAAATCAGGAAAGTTTTGGAAGAGTGATTCTATCCCACTTGGGCTGAAAAATACTAGAACATCATACTTTACATCGGTAAGATCACTTAAGTCAGAACATACAGTATTGTACATACAAGCCCTTGAGTAATCTACTCCAAGCTCGTCTAGAGCAGCTGGGATAGAGGCCTTTAAAAGGTTAGAACTAGGTAAAAGGAACTTTTCTTTCTTATGCTTCTTAATGATAGTCATAAGTTCTGGCAAGCGTACCTGCCCGTGAAAAATTTTCCTCTTGCGGTAAACTACATATTTCTGTAAGTAATAAGCTGTGCTCTCACTTATACAAAAATATTTCATTGAAGTAGGTACTTCAAATCGAGTTTCATCAGCCATTCTGAAATAGTGATCTACAGCCATTCTAGATGTTAAGATAACGGCGGTATGTTCAGAAATATCTACTTTTTGCGTGCGAAACTCTTTTACATTTATAGGCTCAACGTGAATAAAGGGTCTGAAATCAATAATCAACTTCATGTCCTTTGCTAAATCAAAATACGGGCTTTTTTCCGTAGACGGCTTAGGCTGTGAAATGAGAATAGTCTTGATCTTCTTTTTCATCCGGCATTAGTTGTTCAGATTCTCCTAAGATGGTTGTCAAAACGAGTTTATTACAAGTCGTATTATCAACACAGTTGGGAGAATTTCAAGGGCGCAAAGATACACGAATGCAAATGAATATCTACTCAATCGTTTAATTGAAGTCTGAAAGACACGCCAAAGTCGGAAGCCGCTCCAAAATATCCAAGTCGACAATAGAAGATTACATCCCACATCGGAGTTCCATTGTGAGCGTAACGATAGAAAAATCGCAATCACGGATACAGAAGCAGCCATCCATGTTCTTAGATGTCTATCTATATCAGTAGATTCTTTGATTAAAAGTCTGAGTTTTTTAAACCGACTGAGCACTTGAACTGTGAATAATCTAACGAAGACTATAATAGCGCCTAAAGCAAATCCCTGTAATACGTTATTTAGACATGCATATGATATGGTCGCAAGAGCAATTACACCTTGGATGTGAGCTATTATAACCCCACCAGTTCTAGGAGCTTCATCAGCACTTCTTTGCCAAATTCGTCTAACATTTAGCAAAGCCCAACCAGCTAATCTCCATTCGCGAGGAAATCCGTGCTTAAGCCATACGATGAGCCCTAAGTTCACAATTGCAAGAGCAAACATTGTGCTAATAGGAGCATCGAGATGTAAGATTTCTATGTCTTCAAACATAGGCTGCAATTTCAACAAATTTTAGTAATATCCCACCTGAATTAATCCACGATTAATTAATTTTTTTGACAGATGTTCTATTTGCAGCACAACTAAATATGTTCCAGGAGAAACGGGCAGTCCGGTTTCACTATAGCCTTCCCATCCCCATGTACCTCGTTTGTGGACTAATTCCCTCTCAGCAAGTTTCACAATCTCTTCTCCGTTGAAGTTATAAATGGAAACTGAGGTAATAAAATCTAGTTCCTCAATGTTGTTTTTTAGTTCGAAAGAGATTTGTACCCAATTGTTGTCAGAGTTAGGATTGAGGTTGATCGTCTTGGGAAAAACATCAAGCTCCCCAAGCCTGACATTGACGTTTTCAGCATTTAATTGAGTAGAGTAATTTCTAAAACCTGGTGAACTACCCCCTTGTGAATACGGAGATTTTACCCAAACAGCACCTAAATCATCAACCCTCTCTTGTGAAATATCTTCCGGAAGTTCTTGAATCTCTACTCTTTCAGTCTCTGTTATTATATCCTCAACTTTTGCAAGAATGAGTTCTCTTCCATTCTGAAGAGAAGGTGTCTGAAGCTCAAGAATGACGGATTCAGGCTTACGATTCATGACCCAAGAGGGGCATTCAGAAAAGGCGAGTATTCCAGATTCTGGAAACATCCAATCAATTTCCGACATCCTTATGAAATCATTAGGATTAGGACTTTCAGCACTCGAGATTACAAGATTATGTGTGGAGGCTTTACCGGTGTATAACCCCTCCGATTCAAGGGGTTTTCTTGTTGCAAGTTCAATAAATTCCCCACCTCTTATTTTGGGGTTTGATAAAAGTTCATTTAAATAAACAACACTTTCAGAGTCGTAATTTAATGGTATCGACCAAAATTTTTCTTCAATTAGAGCACTCCTTTCAGCCGTTAACCAACCATTACACTGTAGAAAAATAGATGCGGAATCTTCATATGAGATTGGCAGATTCATAGCTATCGCGCAGTTTTGCCCAGAGCCATAAAACTCCCAATCTATTGGAGGCGACCAGTTTTCACTAAGAAGCACTGTTGAGTCCATAGAATAAGGCGTGTGCCAAGCGAGTCTACCATCAAGAAATCCGAATAATATTGTATTTGGAGTATTTGGTTCATAGCCTTCCATTAAATATTCATCGTTTATTTCTGTTGTCCAATTTTCACCACAGTTTGAAGTTTCAAAATTGCTAATCCTTTTAAGGGGATAGCCTCCTTCTGCTTTTTCTTTATCTAAATGCCAACACCAACTATATTCAACAAGATCTAAAACAATTTCGTCAAGTTTAATTTCGATTACCCCACTTTTCTCAGCTAATGAACTCCATTGTTCTGTATTTAATGAGCTAATTTTAAAGGATTGGTTAGGTGTCAGAGTGGGTGCATTTATTAGATGGTTAGAATTTATCTGAAGGTTATATAAATCTATGGAGTGCGGGCTTGTGTTTAGGACGTTCACCCATTCGTTTAATCCTGAAGTGGTAGAGGGATTGGTTAGAAAACCTGTAATCTTTAAATCCCCCCACTGGGGAGATGCCACAGGAGTCCAGTCATAAAGTGTGAATGAAAAGGTGGTGTCGCAGGAGCATAACCTAGCGCCATCGAATTGAATATCTAGTGATTCATTTAGTGCTAAAGGAGAGCTTAGGTTTACAATCCAGGAGGAGTTTTCCCAAAGTAAATAAGAGCTAAAGTTATTGCTGCTTACAGTTATTTCACAAAGAGGGTCTAAATCATGGGAAAATGAAAACTCGATAATGTCTGTTGTTAAAAGGTGAGCGTTGACAATAAAAGTTTCAATTAAACCGCTGGGTTCAGAAGTCTCATTCTCACCTGCTAACCATGGGTTTGCGCCGGTAATACTAGAAGACGGAGCCCAATTAGAAGACAATCCGCAGCCTCCGGTATAAATTTTACTTGTGGAACGCGCTGGGATTGAATAGGGCTGCCACCAAGTTCTGTCGTAGGTTATTTGGTCAATCAATGTGCCATCAGGACGAAGAAGAGTTAGGGTCATGCCGTTATCATTAAGGCTTGAGATTCCGGGTAGCTCAGCTTGTAATTTAGGGTAAGGTTCGAACTCGCAAGAATCAAATGCCAATGTGGATATTAAAAAGCGTTCGTTAGGTGCTAAAATCCCATTCCAACCATTGCCTGGAATTATGTCAGTAGGTTCAGCAAAAGAGGAGGTGCTATTAGCGATCACACTCCACCTATTAATGTCAACATATTTATCAGATAGATTTAAAATCTCAAACCACTCTACTTCTGGAAATCCTATGGCGGGGGTAGCGTCTATAAATAATTCAGTGATTACAAGGTCTCGAAATTTAGCAGAATTGAGCTGTGTATAGATGACTTGTATAACTGTGTCAACCTCTGAAGTCTTAAGTTTAATGTCTTTGAAAACCTCATCTGATAGGGGAGAAGATAACGTGAGAAAACTTATGTGTGGGGAAATGTTAGACGTTGTCAGAGCTGGATTTTGGGATGATAAGGGCCTAGACCAAACAAGCTCAACAACAGTACTGTCAATAGCTCTATGTGATAATAGTCGTGGCTCGGGAATTGCAATTTCTGTTGTAGTTAGGCTATGTAATCCCCAAGAAAAAGCATCAGTATTGGAAGAAGTACATCGGACTTCAAATCCAAAACACCGAGGTTGCCAATTGTTCTCAATACTATCAGAAGCAATATTTAATTGTGAAATTACGGGTATTTTCCAACCTTCACTATACTGTCCTGCGCGAAGTGCAACTATATAATCTTGAGTCGACATATTAATAGACAAATCCAAATCAAAGGGTTCAGCAAAATCAAAAAAACCAGAAGTGATTTCTGTATATAAATCCGAGAATGTGCTCGACACCGTGACAGGATCACTGCTTCCATTTTCTCCTATTGAAAACAGAAGAGCGTTGTTAGGAAGTACACCCATCGTGTCAGATAGCTCGGACTCACTGATGAAAAAGAGAGAGTTGTTGTTGTTTGATCCAAATAAATCCTGTCTCCACCTCATATCTAAGGTGAGTTCTTCAAAGGGTTCGAGAGTGCAACC
>Ga0114999_10008825_pt1 | contig 11167 bp, 12 predicted proteins | sample ArcticOcean_MG_C_3_FD_89820 | JGI IMG/M metagenome (GOLD analysis project Ga0114999, IMG submission 89820) | Marine microbial communities from western Arctic Ocean - ArcticOcean_MG_CB8_126 | ecosystem: Environmental > Aquatic > Marine > Oceanic | place: Arctic Ocean: Canada Basin | collected...
ATTCATCCGCGGCCTCGGCAAAATTCCGCCTCGACGCTCATACGTCGATTTGCTCAGCGGATGATTCGTGCGGGCGTTTATGTCGTATGCGAAAGCACCTTTTTCGCCTATAAGTCTTTCTGTGATCGACTCAGTGTTGTTCGGGCCAAAAGCTCGCAGCGGATTTTCTTTACCGACGCTTTCGTCCCAACGAGTCATCATGAAACACGGGTAATCAACATCATGGTCAAAGTGGTGGTGCGTGAAAAACAGATGGTCGATGTCTAGCGGGTGTAGACCGGTTTGCGCCATCTTGTAGGTGGTTGCAGGTCCGCAATCGAACATGATCTTTTTGCCGCCAACATCAACGACGTGCGAGGATCCAAATCGTGCCTTTATCGGTCTCGGTCCACCTGATCCAAGTACATGTAACTTCGCCAAGATTTGTTCCTTCACTCGTAATTGCGGCGTGAACGCGCAATGTTCGTGAATTCCCGCGAAGATCGCAACTCAGAGTCCACGACGGGAAGTGCCCATCTGAGAGATCGTCTACTATTAGCCCTCGCAGCTCCCAGCGCACTCGAAGCTGCAGCAGACACAGGGAAAGCCAGTTCACTGACGTTGCTCGAGGGATCGATTCAGACGGTTACGGGTCTCATTTCACCCCAGCAAACGGGCTTCACATTGCCCGTCGAACACCTGCTGTCCGACCCAACAATCAACTGGATTCCTCCCGCTGACGCACTAACGTTCCGATCGTCATCACTTTCGACAACGTAATACCCACGAATCTCGCATAGTGAATCCAATTCGTTGTTCACCCCGGCTACCTACTCGATGGGAAGGGGGTAGATTGCGCTGCGTACCATCTGGTCGCACACCAGCTCCGTTCCCCAAATCCGACGCGAAAGACACCGTAATGATCATCAAAATTCCCATTCCGAAAATCGAAATTGAACGACCCTCACCCGACCTGATTAAGCGTCTCGAAGGAATCGGCAGCGCTACCGCATCGAGTGAGCTGCGGAAACTCGGAATCAGCAGTCCGGCGATCGAGGGCATAACGTCGTTCGTGCCAGAGAAGAGCATTGTTGGCCCGGCCATCACGCTGCAGTACCTGCCGAAGAGAGAAGATCAGTTTCCAGAGGGGGGCGAGTACCGTGCACCGGATTCACAGGTCCACAGGCACGCCCTGTATCACGCCCAGGCCGGCGACATCGTTGTCGTTGACGGACGCGGCGAAGTATCCAGTGGCGTATTTGGCGACATGATGCTGACGTATTTCAAGGGACGCGGCGGACTCGGCATCATCATTGATGGAGCCATTCGCGATTTCGGTGATGCCAAAAAACTTGGTCTTGGCATGTGGCTGAAGGGAGTCACCCCGTACGCTCACACTGTTACAGTGCAGTTCCCGTACGCATACAACGTGCCGATCGACTGCTCAGGAACTCTCGTGATTCCCGGTGACATCATCATTGCCGACGACGATGGTGCCGTTGTTGTGCCAGCAGCACTCGCCGAACAACTCGCCGAAGCGGGTGGCGAGCACTCTGAGTGGGAAGTATTCACCCGCGAAAAACTCTCTGAGGGCGGAGATCTTCGAAAGTACTACCCGCTCAACGACGAGGCAAAAGCCGAGTACGAAGAGTGGAAGAAAACCAACGGATAGTTCGGTGTCGAGCCTCGTTATTTTGGGTTTTGGAGGAATGAAAACAGGTCGGGATCTCGAGCCTGCCAGAACTCACCTACCTCGTTCGTTATTCGGAGATTCTCGTCAATTGTCTTGATCGCACGTGGCAACTTAGGTTGCCAGCGTGCGATGCCGCAAGTCGAAGCTGAAAATTGACGCAGCAACGCGCCGCCACTCAGGAGTGATCTCATTAGCCGTTCTCGGAAAATCCATTCACCAACCCTAATTCAGCCTTGCGGTTCAGACCACTCAGAATCTAACGCCACCGACATAGTCGCCCACAACTCACCCTCGTTAGCCTCTGGAACTTTCTGCATGTAGGACGACATGAGGTCGTTCCACTCCTTGTTGCGAGGCGTACCGGAGAAACCCTGAAAACCCGTCTCCAAATCGAAGTCGTCAGGCAGAGTTATGTACATAAACAGGTGATTCCCACTCCGGAAAATCTCCATTCGCTCAATGCCAATCGCCTTTTGCTTTTCGCGTACTTCTGGCCACGCATTTCGGTGATAGTCCTCGTATTTGGCGATTATTTCGGGATCATCGATTAAATCGACTGTCCTCGCTATCGACTTCGACATTCGTGCGGTGTCCTTTTTCGGTGTTTGCGTTACCTGATGCTTGACAGTGAACACAATTGGTGCAGTAGGATGAGCGCTCATTCTCGCATCTGGAGGCGTCTATCGTGAACAAAATGGTTATCATCGGATCAACGATCATCGATGGATCGGGCGTTGAACCGGTAAAGAGCGGAATTATTCTCGTTCACGATAATAAAATTGTCGAAGTTGGCCCTGCTGGCACCATCGAAGTTCCACCAGAAGCGACCGTGATCGACGCGACTGGCAAGTTCACCATGCCGGGGATCATCGATTCGCACGTCCACGTAACTCCGAATCAGGACGTTCCCGACGACGTTCGCATAAATCTTCGTGTTGGCTTTAACGCCATAAACACTCTCAGGCAGTCGCTTGGCGCAGGCGTGACAACGGTCGTGAGCATCGGCGGTGGGCCACCCGCAGTCGAGCTAACAAACGCGATCAAAGAAGGCTATGTCGACAGATGTGCCAACCAGATTACGGCAGGTGTCGTGAACGCGTCAGGCGGGCACGTTCGCGGGCGGCATGCTGACGGACCGTGGGAGGTAAGGAAAGCGGTGCGCGAGCTTGCGTCTGCCGGTTGCACCATGATCAAAACTGCTGCCACAGCCGGGTTTCAGTGGGAACACGAACGAGTCCACTGGCCCGACTACACCGAGGAAGAACTCACGGCTTTAGTCGACGAGGCACGGGCGCGAGACATGCCGGTTGCCGCACACGCCCACGGTCACGAGGGTCTTCGGTACGCAGTCAACGCTCGGGTTCACATGATCCACCACGGGGCGTTGATCGACGACGCCGGACTCGAGGCGATAACGCAGGCCGACCTGTACTTCGTTCCGACCCTGTTTACGACGAGTATCGGTCGGGTCGCGAAAGTTGAACAACCGTGGACAAAAGAACGAATGGAAGCCGCCTACCCGATTCATCGTGAAGGCGTGGCGAAAGCCCACAAAATGGGAACCAAAATCGCCCTCGGCACAGACGGCGGTCCCGGCGACGCGATGATCGAGCTATCGGAGTTCGTTGATTGCGGACTTTCGCCCATGGACGCCATCGTCGCCGGAACCCGGAACACCGCAGACGCCCTATCAATTCTCGATAAAGTCGGCACCATCGAAAGCGGAAAAGACGCAGATCTGCTGATTGTCGAAAAGAACCCGTTAGACGACATAAACACGCTGCAGGATCAAGAAAACATCGCCCTCGTCATGACCCACGGCAAAGTGCAAACCACCTCAGAGGGCATGAAGACCTACCTCAACCCACGCCTCGGCGGTCCACCAAAACGAATCGTCCGCGTGACGATGGATACGTAGACGATCAGACCTAGCTCAGTCGCCCCATTCGCCGTTTGGCATCACCGGCAGCGTCAGTCGCGGCAACTGCGCACCACGTATTGACTAATCCCTCGTACTCCGCAAGGCTCGTTTCACGTGGCTTGTCATACGGAGTTCTGCTAACCGCCGTCGGGAAAATACTTTCCTGATCTTTCCGCAGGACCTACATTCGTATCACCCAGAGGGATTAGCTTTGGAATGATCTCCCACCCGGCAATGATTGCGCTATTCAGCCCGTCCAATTCCGTTGGATATGCGTACAATTTATGTACTCGAATCGAGTGCTTCTAACAACGCCACATCTAACTTTCTTTGTCGACAAGTAACATTTCAAACTCATCGACTCAATACTCGAAACTGTCTGAGCAGTACGAGGTTGAAGCAGGCTACGAAAACGACCTCAAAATCCAGTTTGAGCAGATCGAGGCGTTCGAGGCGGCTGCTGAATCGGGCGATTGGAAGCAGTTCAAGAAGATCGTCAATCAGAGCGGGCGAATCTTTCTCAAGTTGATGCGCGGTTCGGATGCTGACCCGCGATTCCGATTGCCGCTGTATCAGAGCGGTGAACTTGAAAAGCGGTTTAAGAAATCGCTTGTGAATCTGGACAAAGACTGGGCTCACCTTCTGCCATGGTGGGCAAGATTCGGTCACCGCTACCGGGTCTTATTGACCCTTTCGAGCACGGGATTAGCTTTGGCCGCCATCAGGGCAGCACTGACCGGGACTCCCGGTCTGGGAACGTTCTTGGGTGCGATAGCGGTTGCGATTCTCTTCATGGTCGACAACTCAGAACCTGGCATCGGCCGCAAGTCTCGATGGTGGGTGCGCCTTATCTACCCAAAGCCACGGGCGATACTGAACAAATTGCGATTGGTGGTCTACATCGTTGCAATTCTGTTCATCTCGTGGGGCACCATGGCCGGAGCGTTTAAGACGGCCACGCAGTACTGCGAAGGCCTGAGTCCGGCTGATCTCGCAGTGCTAAACGGCTGCGAATAAGTTCGCTTAGCCTCCAAGCAAGTAAGCTACCCGCGTTCCGCCTTGTCGTATTCGGCGTATATGTACGGGTGCTCAGGATCGTAGTGCGTCAGCGTGTCGGGATTTTCGACACGTCCCGACAAACGCACATTCTCTCCGACAATGCCGTTAATCTCGTCACCCAGATCGCTCCGACACGAGTCGAGCAGCACGCCGAGTCGAGCCACGATATTCGGATTACGGTCGTAGACGTTACTGGTTTCACCCGGGTCCGATTCGAGATCGTAAAGCTCGTTTATCACCTCATCGCTTTTGCGCACGTGCAGCTTCCACTTACCATCTCGAACGGCCTCAAGATTGTTCCCGTCGTAGTAGAAAAACTCACTTCTTGGCGAATCGATCGGGCGGTCAGTGAACATGAGACTAGAAATGTCCTCACCGTCGATCACTCGGTCTTGCGGGGTAGACGCACCGGTTAACCCCGCCAGAGTTGGGAACAAATCGATAGTCGACGCCAGCTCTGTACGGACCTCTCCCGGTTTGATCTTGCCAGGCCACCTCATGATGCAGGGCACACGTTGACCGCCCTCCCACGTGGTGCCTTTCTGGCCACGAAGAACACCGTTGCTACCGCCCTGATCGTCTAATCGTGAGCCGTTATCGCTCGTGAAAATCACCAGCGTGTTGTCGTCCAAGCCCTGCCGTTTGAGCTCGTCCATCAGAACCTCAGTAACCCAATCGACTCCCGCAACACACGCACCGTAATCGCCATTTTCAGACGCATTCACGAGATTCTCGGGTGCGTATAACGGGAGGTGGACGTACATGTGTGCGAAATAAAGGAAAAATGGGGAGTCAGAGTTACCTCGGATAAAGCGGACCGCCTCTTCGGCGTATCTCTCGGTCAGTGCCCTGAGATCAGGCTGTTCCTGAATCACCTCGGCGTCTCGAATGAGCGGCAGTGGTGGTCGACTTCGCAATTGCTCGGCCCGATCATGGTCGTCAAGATTCGGATCCTCGACCTGCCGACCCATATCGTTGCTGTAGGGCAGACCGTAGTAGCTGTCGAAACCGTGCTCCGTAGGCAGGAACTCCGGTTGATCGCCACAGTGCCACTTGCCGATGATCTTGGTCGCGTAACCAACGTCCTTCAACGCACCGGCGATCGTCGTTTCATCAGAATTTAGCCCGAGTCCCTGCCCCGGAAATAAAACCCTGAGTCCATCGAAAGTTCCAAAGCCAATTCGTGCCGGGTAGCAGCCGGTAAGCAAAGCTCCACGCGATGGCGAGCAAACCCCCGCCGCCACGTAGAAATCTGTGAACCGCACACCCTCTTCGGCCATCTTATCGAGCGCAGGCGTCTTGTTGATCGACGAGCCGTAAACCCCCAGATCCCCGTACCCAAGGTCGTCACAGTTGATTAGTACGATGTTCGGCTTGTCCATCAGGGCTCCATTCACGGTGTGCGTTCCGTTAATTCGGCAGTGACCAAATTTCTGGGCGTAGTTTGCACCGTAAATGTGCGGGCAAACAAGAATTAGGTGGGAATTATTGTTCGGATTCGACGCTGATAAATCTCGAATTGATCGACAACCCTTTTCCGATATCGCAGTGAACGATAAGATTCTGGACAACCGACGTTGTCGATGTAACCGCTGCACAATCAGGCTGATGCAGCAAATTGAACCGATGCCCCTCAACGATCAGAGAGCATTACTGGAGTACTAGCGATGCTGTTTTCCTACTCGCAAACCTAACCGATGACGGTCTGCAGGCATGCGTCGAAAATCCCGACGCCTTCGCCGAAGCATGCGACACCATCGACGTTCCCGGAGCGCAGCTTCTCGCTCGATACGCAACGTTGGGCCAGTACGACTTCATCGTTATGGTTGAAGCAGATAGCGCCCAGACGATGTCACGGCTGTCGGTAGTTCTCGGAGCCAACGGACACGTTCACGTTGAGTCGATGCAGGCGATCACGACGCACTTGATGTCCGATATCGAAGAGGCATTGATCAGAACCGATGCGGGCGAGCCAGCAGAACCGGCTGAACCTGCTGGGGCGGCTAGTTAGTAATCATCTGGGCGCAGCTATTGCGGCGAGCTGATTTGGCCAATAGAATCCCGCCGTGGTCGAAACGAGCTGCCACTAGATAAATGCATGCACGGAGGCTGGAATTGAGGTTACACGAGGTACTTTTGGCGGTTCACATAATCGCCGCGGTGATATGGATCTGAGGCGGTGTAGCGCTGAATATGATCGGAGTTCGGCTGATCAGGGCGAATCCAGAGCTGCTGCGGCCGATGCTGAAAACCTTCGACTGGGTGGTCAATCGAACCATACTTCCAGCGTCTTTGGTCGTGTTAATTTTTGGAATACTACTGGTGCTTGAAGGTCAGTACAAATTTGAACAAACCTTCGTGATTGTCGGGATTCTTGGTGCTGTGTCCACGATAGTTATCGGAACCGGGTTCCTGTCGCCACGCATGCGTAAGCAGGAAGAAATTTGGGACGAGCACGGCGATCCTTCCGAGATTGCGACCCGGGCACTTTCGCGAACGATGCTTATCGCCCGAATCGACCTCGTTGTACTGTTCGTCGTCATTGGAACGATGGTCTTTAAACCGATCCTGTAGAACCAACCTATTCGAGACCTCATCTGCTGCGGTAAGGTTTTGAAGTGGGATCGAAAAGCAAAATCCAATTAACCAGTAAATCGTATTTGCTGACTGCAGTAGGTCTGCTGCTGCTTTTCGCTTTTGTTGCCTGCGATGATGGCGGCAAAGGATTCAGGAAAGATCCCAAAACCGGGATCTCACCCGAAAACCAACAGGGCAGCCCCGAACCAGAGCCCGAACTCAAAGAGAGCCAGCTTCCCGACCGTATGCACGGCGATCGGACCTACGGAATCTGGCCACAGGGCTGGTCACAACACTCGCCGGCAGTTAAAAGCTGGGAGTACAAGGTCAACTGCGGCGAAGCCTCGTCACACACCGATCCGTGCTTCCTATCCGACTTGTCTTCGGTACGGGTAACGACTCCAGCGGGCGAACTGATCGAGCTCGGAAAAGACTTCAACACCAACGAATTTTCTGGTGAGATCACACGTCGTTGGGTGCTTTACGGTCCAGAAGATGGGAACCTGCCCGATCAGGGCGACTACGTGTTCAGCTACAACCGTGGCGACGAACTCGTCTACGAGCAGGTAATTCCGTACGATTCGGGCGTGATTTCATACCCGACAGGAGTTGAGTGGAGACGGTCTGGGCAAGACATTGTAGTGACATGGAACCCACCAGCCGAAGCCGAAAAAGGCATGTGGTACAAACCAATCATCTGGCAGGTCGAAGACACTCCTGAAGTGTTGATTTCCGATGTGTTCGACTGGGACGCCGACACCGCGGTCTTATAAGACGTCCCGATGCTAGTCGGCGGCAAATACTCGCTCAACGTAGCCATCTTCTTCGACGACGGCTACGCCTACAGCGAATACATCATCTTCGAATGGCCCGAATAGCACGACACAGAAACACCGTCATCCTGAACTTGTTCAGAATGACGGTGTTGACTGTTGATATCTTGAAAGGTGAATCCATGCCCACCAACCGACAAAACCTCTACGACAACGACGAGTTCTTCGACGGGTACTCCCTCGCGCGTGAAAACTCACTGACGATGAACTACACGGTCGAGCAACCGGGCATCAGGGCGTTGCTTCCTGAAATAAAAGGCGCACGCACCCTCGATCTCGGATGCGGGTCCGGCGGGTTCGCACACTGGCTTGTAGACGAAGGCGCCGAAAGCGTACTCGGCATTGATCCCTCGGCAAACATGCTCGCCGCAGCGAGAGAAAACCCGAGACCCGAAATCGAGTTTCGCCAGGCTTTCGTCGAAGAACTTGAACTATATGAGTCTCAGTTCGATCTGGTAGTCAGTTCACTGATGTTCCACTACATCGAAGACCTCACGCCCGTATTTGAGAAGATTCACAGCTGGCTCCGTGAAGGCGGTAGCCTCGTCTTCTCGATCGAACACCCGATCGCCGCGGCAATCCAGGGCAAGCGAACAGGCTGGCTGAAAGACGATCAAGGCGAACGCATCGGATGGGAGGTCACAGACTACTCAAGCGAGGGCGAGCGAGTCTCCCGCTGGATCGTCGATGATGTGGTCAAGTACCACCGAACTATCGCAACGATGATGAATATTCTCGCCGACTCCGGCTTCCGCATCGATCAGGGCTCAGAAGCACACGCCTCACCCGACAACGAAGCGCTCGATCCCGGTCTACTCGAAGAACGAATGCGTCCGCCATTCTTGTTCGTTCGCGCCATCGCCGAGTAGCCCCGTCAATCACCCACTCTACGTATACTCGTTACATGTTTATTGGCAACGTCGAAGTAAAAGGGCTGGCTCGGCTCGCCCCCATGGCTGGAATTTCAAACGCCGCATACCGCATCGTGGCGCGGGAGTGTGGAAGCGCGCTCACGACCAGCGAAGAGATCGATGCGACGGGTCTGACTCGCAATAATTCCAAGACCCGATACGACATCGCCAAGTACCTGCCAGAAGAAAAGCCAATCGCCTTGCAAATTCTCGGCGCCGAAGCCGAGTTCCTTGTTCCCGGTGCCCAGTGGCTGCAAGACCAGGGTGCCGACATCATCGATTTGAACATGGGCTGCCCTGTGCAGAAGATCACGAAGACCGGGCGCGGCTCGGCGATGATGAAAGATGTGGCGAAAACCGCCGGCATTCTCGAAGCGATGCGCAAAGTGCTGACCGTGCCGTTCACGATCAAAATTCGCAGTGGTTGGGACGAAAAGCACCTGAACGCAGTTGAAGTGGCGAAGATGGCCGAAGACGTTGGAGTCGACGCTATTACGGTTCATCCACGTACCCGTTCTCAGCAGTTCACGGGACTCTCCAAGTGGGAGATGATCGCTCAAGTAGTCGACGCCGTAAATATTCCAATCACTGGCAACGGCGACGTTAAATCGATGTCAGATGCGCGCAAAATGGCTGCTGAAACCGGCTGTGAATCTGTGATGATCGGCCGAGCGGCAATGGGTAATCCATGGGTGTTCGACGAGTCATTTGAATATCTTTCACCCGAGGGAAAGTACGAGTACCAGACCCGGATGATCAACCGTCACATGCCGCTCATCATGGAGCACTTCCCCGAGAAGGTCGGTCTCATCCAGATGCAACGGCATCTCTCGTGGTACGCAGGTGGCCGAGATCGAGTGCGGTCGTTTAGAGTCGAACTGTTCGGCGCCCGCAGCTACGAGGAAACTCGCGACGTATTCGACCGATACTGGGCCTCGGTTGATCCAGCGGTTTCTATGCAGCCTAATATGGCTGCTGTTCAGGTCTAACGCCTCGGCGAACCTACGCTGCTCCGAATAGTAGCTGCACGAATTCGATCATCAGAAGGACAATGATGATCAACGTCGTGGCAGCCGCAGGGATCGCTATTAATCTGCCCATATATCGAGTCTTGGGCTTTCCCAGCGCGGGTAGTTCGGCGGTATATGTGTGCTAGCTACACATATACCGCCACGAGTTGACCAACCCGATTTCTCGACCGCAGTGAAGCCTTGAATTCCATCACGAGAAATTTCGTGGAGAGGCATCGCAGAAACACGCCCTCGATACAGGGCACACCGTAAGCGCGTCCCCACCAGATCCCTCGGCAACCCTCGGGAAATCAGGTTAGTACTGGACGTTACCTAGAGTTCTCCCAGCGGCAATCACACCGTCGGCAAATCCATGTCGTCGCCTGTTTCGCCCTGCCAGATGCGTATTCGCGCCGCCATGTCACGAACCCGATCCCGGTGTTCAGGCTTGTCGAACAGGTTCTCCAACTCGGCAGGGTCGTTGTTCAGGTCGTAGAGCTCGCACTGATCTCCCGGCGATAGATTCAGCTTCCAACGATCACCCGAAACAACTCCACGCCACGGAATCGACACCATGCGGTTGATCTCCGGTGATCCGAGATTCCGATCACCCATGCCGTTCCACTGGATAAACACGTCGTTCTCAGAAAGATCTTCTTCGCCACGCATCACCGGTCGCAGCGACTTGCCTTCGAGGTGGTCCGGTATGTCGCTCCCGGAGAGATCCAATAACGTAGGCACCAGGTCAACCTGACCAATCGAACCCGGAATTCGCATCTGCTTATCGTCATTCATCCACGGCACGTACAGCAGGAACGGAACGTTTGAAGCCTCTTCATAGAGCGACCGCTTCTCCAGCATCCCGTGATCACCAGCCATCTCGCCATGCTCGCTCGTGAATACGATAATCGTGTTGTCGGCCTGCCCGCTCTCCTCAAGTGCTGCGAAAATCACCCCAAGCTGATTGTCGACCAGCGTCACATTCGCAAAGTACTGAGCCCTCAGATTGCGGAAGCCCTCCTCAGTAGTCGTATCGTGAAGATCACCACCAGCCTCACCGAGCGGATTGTTCCCGCCACCCATGTAAAAGTCCGATCGCAACCGATTCACCAGCGAACCCGAATCAGGCCGTTTCCTGAACCCGGGGCCAACTTCGATCTCATCGGGATCGTACAAGTCGTTGA
>Ga0114999_10008826_pt1 | contig 11167 bp, 8 predicted proteins | sample ArcticOcean_MG_C_3_FD_89820 | JGI IMG/M metagenome (GOLD analysis project Ga0114999, IMG submission 89820) | Marine microbial communities from western Arctic Ocean - ArcticOcean_MG_CB8_126 | ecosystem: Environmental > Aquatic > Marine > Oceanic | place: Arctic Ocean: Canada Basin | collected...
GGCCTCACGTGGGGCCACCACAACATGGCGGTAGGTTTGGCGAAGAATCTTGAGTTTACCCAGCATGCCCGGTAGAATGCGCGCATCGGGGTTGGCTAGGTGCACTTCAATGGGAAAGACGCGTCGTCTGTTGTCGGCAGCTGAGCCTATTTTTCCGATGGTGCTTTGGAATATTTTACCTGGAAAAGAATCCAGGGTCATGGTCACTTGGCGATCGTTTTCAATGTCGACGATTTCAGCTTCTGAGACCCAGGCCTCAAGCCGCACACTGTCGACTTGAACCAATCTAAAAGTGGGGCCGCCTATGGGCACCAATTGGCCTTTGTCAATCAAGCGCTGAGCGATGTGTCCGTGAAATGGGGCGCGAATGTTTCCAAAATCGAGGCGTGTGCGAATGGTTTGCGCATTAGATAAAGCCCTTTGATAATCGTATTCAGTGCTTTGGTGGGCTTGTTCAGAAATAGAACCTTCGGCCATGAGTTTTTGACTGTGCTTAAAATTGTAGGTTTGGAATTTTAGGTTGGCTTCGGCTTCAATGCGCATCTGTTCAAGCACATCCAGCTTGAGTTGTGCCAAAATTTCACCGCGCTCAACCCGATCTCCTAAATCTTTGGCGATATTCCCAACCACACCCGATTCAAGTGCGCTGAGGGTCACATCGTACCAGGCATTGACAGTGGCAGGCAAGCGACTGTATTGAATCAGTGAGTCGGGCACTAGGGTTTGCACCGCGACGTTGGTTTGGCGTGTTGGCGCGTTCTTGTTTTCAGACGGGGCTTTTTCGGGGGAATCTGGGCCACAGTGCGAAAGGGCCAAGAGCAATAAAAAAAGTGAGTGGCGGAAGATTTTTTGCATCATATTCCTCAAGGGTGGGTGACTGTGTCTTCTCCTAATATACCCATACGGTGTTCCAAGCGAACAATCGCAATGGCCACATCGCGTTTGGCTTGTGCCAACTCGGCTTCTGCGCGTTGCACAGTGAGTTGGCCGTCGATAACCTCTAGTTGGGTGCCGATGCCATTGTCATAACGCGTTTCTGAAATCCTGAGCCCCTTTTGGGCAAGGCCTATGGTTTGTTCTTGGGCTGTTTTTCGTGCCATGGATTCGGCCAATAGGTGATGGGCTTGAGAAATCTCGAGTTGAATACCACGTTCTGTTTGTAAAAGACCGAGTTCGGCCCGCCGGGTGTCGGCTTGGGCTTGGGCTACTTGGGAACGCGTTCGAAAACCGTCAAAGAGGGGCACACTTAAGTTTAGGCCAGAGAACCAACTTTGGCGAAAGTCATCTGTTGAGAATTTGAAGCTTTCTCTTTGGGCTTCCCACTGACCGTTAATGACCAATTCCAGTTTGGGGCGCGCGCCTGACCGCGTCACAGTTTCGGCATTTTGGCGCATGGATATGAGTGCGTTTTGTTGGCGCATTTCTGGGCGAAATTGAAGTCCGAGCGCAATGCGTTCGTGTTCTTGTTTGGATAGTATGCGTGACGCTGAGCGGAATGTGCCAGTGATCTCTATTGGGGTCTCAGGTGCAAGACTCATTTGATTTTTAAAGCTTAGGGTTGCAAGCTCAAGGTGGTTAGACGCTCGAATAGAGTCGGGGCGAATTTCTGAAACTTGGGTCTGCGCGCGAAGTAAATCGTATTCGGAGACACGACCGGCTTGGTAAAGTCTTTGAACGCGAAGATAATTTGCTTGGGCACGGGACAGTGAGAGCTTGTTTACGCTGAGCAAATCGTGGGCGAGTAATAAATCGTAGAAAGCGGTTTCGATATCGTGGTGAACACGTTGTTGAATGAGGCGGATGTTTTCAAGCGAATAGGAACGAAATTGGCGTGCCACACGCATAGAGGCAAAGAGCTTGCCGCCAGAATAGAGCGTTTGGCGAATGCCTAGGCTCCCTGTGAGGTTGTTGTGCGCACCAATGGTAACGGATTGATCTCCAAAGACAAAGGAGGGCAGGAGCCAGTTGCGGTTATACGCAAAATTTGCATCTAATTGGGGGAGTCCGTCGGCAAGCGATTCACGCACGCGCTGGCGTGCCGTTTCTAAGTCTTGTTGGGCAATGAGGAGGGTTTCGTTGTTTTTCTGTGCGCGTAACAAGCTTTCGGAGAGGGTCAATACAAGAGGAGATTGGGCGTGCGCTGAGAGGGCTTCGGCACAAATTAACAAACAGAGCGTGAGTATGCGTGTGGTCATGGGGTTGCTTCAGGTAAGCATGGGTAGAAAGCGGAAACCTGAATATACAGGAAAGCAATGTGTTGGGCAAGATTGGTGATGCTGCGCGGAGTTTGGTGAGGTTACTTTTTCTTTTCGTCTGCGACTTGAATATGATTTCCTTGCATTTTGGCTTCGTCCAAGGCTTGTTGTGCCCGTGCATACAAATCATCGAGGAGGGCTTTTACCGATTGACCGCTGGATTGGGGAAGGGTTGCCACACCCATGCTTATTTTGAGCGATAATGCGGCTCCATCACCAAAATCAAATCGCCGGGAGGTGAGGTCTTTGTGAATCATTTCGGCTCGTTTACCCAATTGGCGGGTGGTCATACCTGAGATGATCAGCCCAAAGTTTACACTGTCGAGGTGGGTGAGGCGCTCGCCTTTACGCAAAAGTTCTTTCACACTTTCTGCGACTTTGCGCAATACATCATCGCCACGTTTGCGCCCGTATTTGCCATTGATGCTTTCAAGCCCTTGTGGTGCCAGAAAAACACACCCTAAGGATTCTTTTTTGGTAGCAGCTTGCCTGAGTGCCCCAGGTAAAAAAACACGGGATAACATCACGCGGTTGGGCAAACCCGTCACATCTGAAAAGCCGGCCAATTCCATCCATTTTTTATTGTCGGCGTCTAATTGGGCGATACGGTCTTCCCGTTCTTTGGTATTGCCCTGAGGCACATCGAAGACAGAAGGCTTGGGGGCTTTTTCGTTGGACGTAGGCGCAGCCACCTCAGGTGCCGGTTCTTCTTTTTGAGCAGGTGCCGCAGCTTTTTTGGGGGCCGGTGTTCGTTCTTCGATTGGAACTGTGGCCCATTTTTTTTGCAAAACACGGAGTTCTCTGCCTCGTTCCCCAGCTTTTTCTAGGACCTCTTTTGCTCGATTAACAGCACCACCCACAATGGACTTGTCGTTGATGATGCCCATGCTTTTTGACATCACACCACTAAAAAAGCTCATCCCTTTTGTGAAATCTTCCTCTGCCCCAGACAGTTCATAGATCCGGTAGCCGATTTCCGCAATCAAAGTGGTGAGTCGGAGCGTGTCTTCTAAGGCATTGGACTGCAACTGGCTGTAATTCCACTCAAAGTATGCCAGTGCGGTTCTCTGGGCAGATATTTCGTCAATGGCCAATTGTGGGCGTACGGGCAAACTGTCATCGGTTGGGAGAGATTTGTACCATTCTGTTGTTATTTCTTCGCAAAGATCGCGAATGACCGACGTTTGGGAAAATTCAGAATAGAGTTTTTCTTCATCGCGGTAAATCCAAGCTATGCGAAGATAAAAACGGGCAAGGCTGCCTGGCACTGGGCGTTTTTTGAGGCATTCGGAGAAGACGCCAAGATAGAATTGTACCAGCATCGTGCCAAAGATATCATCGGAGGGAATGCTGGTACCTAATTGGCGCGCCACGCCATGTTGCTGGGTGGCAGAGTCAGAGATGGTTGAAAGCGCCCCTTCGCGAAATTGGCTTCGAAACTTGCGTTCCGTTTTTTTCCAAGTTCGAAATTCGGTGTCGTCGATTTGCCCCGTAAAATAACAGTTTTTGCAAATGGCCCAAAAATAATTTAACGGCGTTAGCCATTGGGGAAATTCAACCTCTGCGCGCCATCGAACATTGTGTGGATGGCCGTCAGGTTCGGTTTCTCGGGCACTGTAGATATCGGGTTTTAGTCTTGGGAATACATTTTCTGTATCGCATGCAGGACACTTAACGGTGTATTCGCGACAAACGTGGGGTGTGATAACATCAAGTATGCTCATGGGGGTCAACCAATTTCTTATCGATTGCGTCGCATGGCCAGGAGTTCTTCTGCACGACGCTGGGCAGCTGTTTTGGCACCTGTAGCCCCTTGGCCTGCACTGCGGGTTGTATCGTAGAGTTGTTGGGCCGAAAGTGTTCTTACTTCTCCGGTTCCAAATTCAATGGCAACAGATTGTTGTATTCCATCGTCAAGTAATTTGATGTCTTTAATGCGCATGCAAAACCTCCTACCTGGTAGTGGATGCCTCAATCATGAACCACCGCAGAATTTACGTGGAATCAGGGGCATTTGTCAAGGGTTTAAAGGTCGGCACAGGCAAGCAGTTGGTCAACCAAGTGTGTGGTTTGTCGGGCTTGCCAAACATCATGAACACGAACCAGGTGTGCGCCCGATAAAATGCTGTGAGTCAGTGCTGCAATGGTGCCGGGCAAGCGATCTGTGGGGTCTAATTTTTTGGGCCCGGTGAATTGTTTGCGGGATGGACCCACTAAAATTGGGCATTGAAGCGCGTGGAAATCGCCAAGTTGTGCGAGGATCTGGATATTGTGCTTATAGCTTTTTCCAAACCCAAACCCGGGGTCTATAATCAGGTTTTCTTTTGCAATGCCTGCTTGGAGGGCTGTGTGCATCTGTGTTTTAAAAAAGGACAGTATTTCATTGATGACATTGTTATAGGTTGGGTTTGTTTGCATTGTTTTGGGCGTGCCTTTCATGTGCATTAACACAACCGGCACGCGATATTTTGCAACGATGGTGGCCATTTGGGGGTCAAAACGAAATGCGCTGATGTCGTTGACGATAGATGCGCCCGACTCGATCGCCCGCCTTGCGACCTCGCTTTTGGTGGTGTCAATAGATATTGGCGTACTTACTTTTGTTGCCAGTTTTTTTATGACGGGCACTGTTCTTTGGCATTCTTCCTCAATTGATATATCAACAGCACCTTCACCGTAAAGCCCTTTGGGGCGTGTTGATTCGCCCCCAATATCGATGATGTCGGCCCCTTCTTCGATCATTTTTGCTGCACGATCAAGTGCCAATACAGGGTCGAGGTATTTTCCGCCATCAGAGAAGGAATCGGGTGTTGTGTTAAGAATACCCATAATTCGGGTGGTCTGCCCCAGGGTAAGGCAGGTGTCGTGGCATGTCAGTTGGTATAAGGGACGTTGCATAAAGTTGTGTTAAAACACAGAAAGGGATGGCATCATGCCATCCCTTTCTGTGTATTTCCTAATGGCTCAGATCAATTTTGTGGCAATGGGTCCTCATCACCAGGCGTGTTTTCATTTGTGTCTGTTTCAGTTTTGGGTGTTTCTTCTGGTTTGCTTTGGCCATTTTCTAGAGGGACTGGTTTGACAAGTGTTTCACCCGCAATTAACTTGTCAAGTTGTGCATTATCCAAAGTTTCAAACTCAAGCAACGCTTCGGCAAGGATATGAACGGTTTGCAAGTTTTCCGACAGCAATTTATCTGCTTTGGCTTCGGCTTCCATCACGATCCTTTTGATTTCTTCATCGATCATTTCAGAAACGCGTTCGCTGTAATTGTGGCGCTGGGTCATTCCGCGGCCCAGAAAAACTTCATCACTTTGCGAACCGTAGGCGATGGGACCCAATCTGGGGCTCATACCCCAGTCGCAAACCATTTGTCGTGCAAGCCCTGTTGCCATTCGGTAGTCCTGTTGTCCACCGGTTGTGATTTCACCAAAAACGATTCTTTCAGCAACGCGCCCGCCCAAAGCATAGGCCAAAACTGCTTCGCAATAACTTTGTGGATAGGTGTGGCGGTCATCGATCGGCACGGTGTGGGTGACGCCTAAGGCCCGCCCACGTGGAATAATGGTGACCTTGTGCAACGGATCACTCTCTGGGATCAGTTTGGCGACCAATGCGTGACCAATCTCATGATAAGATGTGAGCTTTTTTTCGCTGTCTGAGATCACCATGCTACGGCGTTCTGCGCCCATCATGACTTTGTCTTTTGCATTCTCAAAGTCGATCATGCCAACGCGCTCTTTTGCATCCCGTGAAGCCAATAATGCTGCTTCGTTGACTAAGTTTTTCAGGTCGGCACCCGATAAGCCTGGTGTTCCCCGTGCCACAACTTTTAACTTAACGTCTTCTGTTAATGGAACATTGCGGGTGTGTATTTTGAGAATACCTTCACGCCCGCGCACATCAGGTAAGTCCACAACCACTTGACGATCAAAGCGCCCAGGGCGTAGCAAAGCCGGATCGAGCACATCTGGGCGGTTGGTTGCAGCAATGAGAATGACACCTTCTTTAGATTCAAAACCGTCCATCTCAACAAGCAATTGGTTGAGCGTTTGCTCGCGTTCATCGTGGCCACCGCCAATGCCTGCACCTCGGTGCCGGCCCACGGCATCAATTTCGTCTATAAAGATGATGCAGGGGGCATGATTTTTACCTTGTTCAAAGAGGTCACGCACACGAGAAGCACCTACACCCACAAACATTTCAACAAAGTCGGAACCACTCATGCTAAAGAAAGGCACCTCGGCTTCGCCCGAAACGGCTCGGGCCATATGCGTTTTGCCGGTACCTGGAGGGCCAACCAACAAGACACCTTTGGGGATGCGCCCGCCCAAACGCTGAAATTTGCGGGGGTCTTTTAGAAATTCGATAATTTCCTGGAGTTCTTGTTTGGCTTCATCTGCGCCAGCAACATCATTAAATGTGATCTTTGTTTTTTCTTCAGAGACAAGTTTGGCCTTGCTTTTACCAAAGCTAAACGCACCTTTGGGGCCGCCTTGCATTTGGCGAAGAATGAAGAGCCAAAGTCCTACAAACAGCAACCAGGGCAGGAAATTGAAGAAGACATTGAGCCAATTAAATGGCTTGCTCTCAAAGCTGAAGTCCACGCCATTTTCGAGCCACTCGTCACGGGTTTTTGCATCAATCACACCCACATTAACAACAAAGTCTCTATATGCACGCTGGGGGCCAGCGCCTGGAGGCGTGATCTCTTCTGTGATAAGCTGTCCGTGAAACTCATTGTCAATAATGACGGCACTTTGGATTTTTTGGGTATCTAAGAGGGTTTTGTATTCTTTATAGCTGAGCGTAACATCTGTGGTGGGGTCACTGCCGAAAAACTTAGAGGCAAAAATCGCAACCAATACAAAGAAGATCCAAAATGCCAAGGTTTTGGAAATACGATGCCAAGGACGCTTACCATCTCCTTCACCATTGCGACGATTGTTATCATCACGACCCGTGATAGAAAATATAGGACGTGGAGGTTTCTCGTCTTTCTTCTCGCTCGATTTTGAACCCGTTTGCTCTTCTTCTGGTGGTTTTGTTTCTGATACTTCTTGGTCTTGTTCCCGGTCTTTGGGATCTGCCATTTTTACCTCAATTCGGGATGGGTGACAATACGTTGCCACCCTCCCTCAAAGATCAATTGCTGGATGTGTTTTGTTTTAGACGTGATGGGTGCATAATTTGAGCGACGCAAACCAAGCACCCAAAGAATTTGATTATCGCCTACCAATACTGGTATCTCTTCCCGCAGCGGTTTCGGGATCTTGTGCTCAGAGAGAAGCTTGTTTATTTTTTGCCTGCCCGAAAAACCAAAGGGTTGGAACCGATCCCCTGGTTGAACTTCGCGAATAAACAGCGATGGCGGCAACTGATCTGCGTCAAAAAAAACAGTATATGCATCGTTGGAATTTATTGGCGCTGTGTTGGGTTTTGCATGTCGTGTTGCAAGAATGCGGGCGTTTTGGATGGGAAAGGATGTGTTCCCCTGAAGGCAGATAGGCACATTGAAAGGTGGTGCAGGCCGTACTAAAAGTAGGAGGCCATTTATACGATGCGCTGATAAGTCTGCTGAAATTTGAATATGTGCTTGGCCTAGGTCGAGGCTGTCTAAAAGCCTGTTAATGCTTTGAAATGTAACAGTATTTTCGGAAATGCCAAGCTCAAATAATGCCTTTTTTAGAAGTCTGCGCCGAAGTGATATATGATAACCGAAAATCTGCTTAACATCAAGAATTATTTTTCGGTTAGAACAATATAAGGCTACCTTTTGAAAGGCATCTTGGCAAAGGTTTTCAAGGAGTGCATCATCGTCTTTTGCCAAGTGACCCAACCGTGTGAGCGCAGATTCTATTTGGGGCGCATAATGGTTTTTGATAAGGGGTAGCAATTGGTGGCGAATCTTGTTCCTGGCAAACTTTAGATCGGTGTTGGATTCATCGACACAAAATTGAAGGTTGTGATGGGCAACATATGCTTCAATTTGAGACCGAGAGACATCCAATAATGGCCGAATCCACAACTCTTGGGCAATGGGTCGAATACCTGAAAGGCCTGTTAAGCTCGTGCCACGTAAGATGCGGAATAAAATCGTTTCAGCTTGGTCGTTTTTCGTATGGCCCAAAGCAATACGCGAAGCACCGATTTTTTGTGCGAGTTTGAGAAGGAAATCCCGACGGGCTCGACGCGCAGCATCTTCAATGGATCGCTTTTCTTTTTTGGCTAATTCAGAGACCTGCGCAGAACCCACGGAGATGGGTATATCCAGCGCATTGGCAGTCTGAGTCACAAAGTCTGCATCTTTTTGGGCATTGGCCCTCAAATTGTGATTCAAGTGCGCGACATGAATTGTAAATGGCCACTCAGTGCGCAATCTGTAAAGCATATGCAACAAGCTAACGGAATCTGCACCACCAGAAACAGCAATCAATACGACTGTTTGGGGTGATATCAGGCTGTGGTCTTGGATATAGTCTTTGACGTTAGAAAGTAGGTTACACATCGTCATCGGCAGGTTAGACGCAAAGTGGGTGGATTGGTTTCTTAAGTATAGCACAAAGTGGGGAAACCAGAAGGGCAAAGAAAAACGCCGAATATCAAAAGGTTCGGCGTTTTTAAAGGTGTAAGGATTTTAGAAGTACGTATTGACACGCATTTCAAGACCTTTGAAGGGTAAGACTTGGTAACAAGTTCCGGACGTGCAAGCCGTTCCACCGCGTCGCTCACCAGCAAAAAGTACTGCGTCATAATAAGTGCTGATCCGCGCGTTTAGATTGATGGACCAGAAGGCACGGGTTCCGGTTTCAATGTCAAACGTCTCGGGGCGATCAACTTCAAATGGGTCTGAGGTGCGGTCCATAATCAGTGCGGCACCAAAGCCCTTGGGGTGTTTCCATGAAATGAGACTGTAGGCGTCGGTGAATTTTTGTGGATCCCCAAAGGGCCGAGATGCGCGTTGGTATTGGAGGTCCAGACCGATGGACTGGCCCGAAGTGGTTTTTTTTTCGGCAACCACACCTGCTATGCGCCTTCTGTTGATGCCTGACAAATCGTCTTTGCCCCAGTTAAAAAAGATGCCAAGGTTTAAGTCACTGAATTTTTCGAGGTCGAAGGAAAAATGTCTTTCTTTAAAGACTGTTGTAACGGTTGGGCCCAAGGTATTCTTGGCATAGGTGACATTGGCGGTGAGGGTCCCCACATTGGGTTGGACATAGGTGGCTTCTGTTTGGTAGCCTTTTTCATTAATTGACAACAACACGTGTGTTGCCTTATTGAGTAAAAATGCGGTGTGTTCGCGAATGAGTGAGGGGGGGGCGTTAAAGCGCAGGCCCATGTTGTCGTAATCTTTAAATTCGAAACTTAGGCCGAGCCTTGAGCCACCCAAGTTGCCAGACAGATATAAACCGTCTCCAACGGGCCCACCGTTGCGTTTGGCATATTCACCGTAAAAACTACCATAGAGTCCAGCCTTGTCCAATGCGGGCGAAAGATCTATGTCTGCAAAACTGGACCAAGCGCCGGTGTTATCATCTCCTGGTGTGTCAGGATTGACATTAAGGATTGTGCCACCCAACCGAATGGGTGACACGGGGCGAATGGACAATTCTCCTCCAGAGACCCAGTCTTGTCGGCGGGCGATGTCGCGAGGAGGATTGCCCGTTGTGGCACCGGGTGGAATATCTCCCACCGCGGGTTGGCCGATCAGAGCTTTGGCTTCTAGATATCCACTGGTCCATGAAGCATAAGCCCCTGCCATATCTTGGGTGGGGGAATATCGTAAACGATACAATTGGCTCTCTAAAACCACGCCCGGAATCTCAAATGCACGGAGTGTGAGACCGCGCCCCAAGATCGCGTTATAATTTCCCACCTCGAGCCTAAAACCCTTGTGATTCCACCGGGCATATTTTTGTGTTATTTCATAAACTTCGCGGCTTGTGCCCACTGCGTTGTACACTTCAGCTCGAATACCCGCTTGAAATCCTTTTTGAGAAAAATCAACATTGACTTGATTATAAGCCGTAGACACTGATGTTGTGTCTGACCCAGGGACTTTGCCACGTTGCATTTCAAAAAGGGTATTGATGGTGATTTGTGCGGAGATGGGATTTGCCCAACAAAGGCCCATTAGGAGCAATATTTTACTTATTTTCATCGCCAGCCTCCTTTTTAGGCAAGAGCATTTCAATAGCCTCTATAAGTGGCTTGGGGTCTGAAAGCCCGGCTTGTCGAAGAACAATTTCACCATCGGGGGCTATAAGGATGGTGGTGGGCAGTGCACGAACTTGCATCTGTTTCATAACCCCACCATCACTGTCAATGGCAATCTTAAAGCTGATGTTGCGGCCTCTGAGGAAGGGACGAATGCGGGTCTGCCCCCGTGGACCGTCTTCATTGACCCCAACGACTGTTAAGCCCCGATCTTTGTATTTTTGATGAATCTCATCTAATTTGGGCATGCCTTGGATACAGGGTTTGCACCACGTTGCCCAAAAATCGAGCAAAACAGGGCCATTTTCGAGTAGTTTGGACAACTGCAAACGCTTGCCGTTTGGGGCTGCGAGGTTAAAGTCTGATACGTTTGTCGCTTGCGCGGGGACGATGGTTAGAGAAAAATAAATGATAAGCCATATCAGTTTCTTCATATGGGAACCTCATTTGTGCAAAATTGGGTGGACATTTGGGTTTAGAAAGAAAATAGGCAAATTCTGTGCCTAAACAAGCATATTATTAAGCAAGTGTATGGTTTTCAACTTATTAAGGCCAGAAACTTAGGAATATGTATTCCTGAAAAGGCTATGTGTTTCGCTATTGGGGTCATGTTGGCATGATACTGGGGATCTGCTTGCAGTTCAAGGTGCCCCTCCCTATATTGAGATTTTTAGGCGCAGGTCGTGTACAGAGTA
>Ga0114999_10008827_pt1 | contig 11167 bp, 8 predicted proteins | sample ArcticOcean_MG_C_3_FD_89820 | JGI IMG/M metagenome (GOLD analysis project Ga0114999, IMG submission 89820) | Marine microbial communities from western Arctic Ocean - ArcticOcean_MG_CB8_126 | ecosystem: Environmental > Aquatic > Marine > Oceanic | place: Arctic Ocean: Canada Basin | collected...
GGGTATACCGATATTCGCGACAAGACCGAGATCAAGTACCACCGCTGTTACGCGTACAAAGCGGGTGAGAAGTTGAGCCACTTCGTGCCGGTCGGCGGGACCTGGTGGGAGGGAATGTAGGAGCTTCCCACCCCGCCAAACGGCCTCTTGCTTCAACGATCTTGTTTAACGATCCCAGGCGCATACCTTCGATCGACGGGAAGGCATTTGCGGGTAACCTCATCTGCGGAGGAGAGACCCATGGATTCGAAACAACCCGATCGAAGGGTATTCCTAAAACGCGGGGCCGCGTTGGCCGGTGGTCTGACCTTGGGAGCAGTAGAGCCCGTCAGCCGCCCGGCACCAGCATCCGGACAGTCCGTCGAGGGACAGTCCCAAGAGGCCCAGGACTATTCGAGTGAAGAACTGATCGCCTACGGCGAGCGCTCCCGTTTCGTGACGTCGAAACGTATACCGCACCCGCGCGGCGGCAGGCCGTCACCCGATGAGTTTGGGCTCGTCTTTCATGTCGCGGCTCCGCTTCAAGATTCGGTGGGCGTGATCACACCATCCGCGCTCCACTATATCGGGACCACCCGGGGCTCCTACGTTCCGGACATCGATCCAGCGGAGCATCGTCTCATGATCCACGGCCTGGTGGACCGTCCGCTGATCTTCACCATGGATGAGTTGAAGCGTTTCCCCTCTGTGACCCGACTTCACTTCATCGAGTGCGCGGGGAACCGTTCGAACCCCAGGCAAGAGACCGTTCAGGAAACGCACGGGATGACCAGCTGCGCCGAATGGACCGGAGTACTCCTGTCTACGCTCCTCGAAGAGGCGGGCGTACAAGACGGGGGTAACTGGATCGTGGCGGAAGGGGTCGAGGAAGTAAAAGGTGCGTCGAGCCTCCCGATGGCGAAGGCGATGGACGACATCCTGGTGGCCTACGCCATGAACGGAGAGGCGATACGTCCCCAGCAGGGCTTCCCGTTGCGGCTGGTGGTTCCCGGCTTCGAAGGAATCCTTTCCGTGAAGTGGCTGAGGCGAGTCAAGGTTGTAGACCGATTCTATATGACGTACAACGACTACGGGCATCTTCGCCAGGACCCCGACGACGCTGCGCTGGGTTACCAGATCGGACCGAAATCGGTCATCACGTTTCCATCCGGGGGACAACAGCTGCCCGGCCGCGGATTCTTTGAGGTCAGCGGTTTGGCCTGGTCCGGTGGGGGAGCCGTCAGCAGGGTGGAGGTATCCACCGACGGGGGCCAAAGCTGGATGGACGCCGAAATTCAGGGGACGGCACATCGCATGGCCCATACCCGGTTCAGCTTCAACTGGACTTGGGACGGGCAGGAGGCGGAGCTCCTGTCGCGCTGCACGGACGAACTGGGCCAGGTTCAACCCACGCGGGCTCAGGTCCGCGAGTTCTGGAACGTACCCCCGGATCAACGATTCTCGGTGAAAGGCCAGGACAATTCGATTCAGCCGTGGAGGATCGCGAGCGACGGGAGCGTTCACAATGCGATCTCTTAGGCTTCTCCCGTTCCTGATGCTCCTGGGGGGGGGCTCCGCGCTGGCGCAGTCGCCCACGTATGGTATCGGAAGGACTCCGACCAAAGAAGAAATCCGCGCATGGGATATCGCCATCAGCCCTACGGGAGAGGAACTCCCACCGGGGCGAGGAACGGCCGAGGAAGGCGAGAGCCTCTATCTGCAGAAAGGGTGCGCGGGTTGCCATGGTATGACAGGGACCGGCGGTCTCGCTCCCGGGTTGCTAAAACGCGAAGCGGAACCAGGTACCGACCCCTGGGCGTTGGGGCGGGTATTGCCCATCCGCTCACCGTACGCGACGTCGGTGTGGGACTACCTCAATCGCGCCATGCCTCTGGGTGGAGAAGGAACCCTCACCGCCGATGAGGTCTACGCGCTGACGGCGTATCTGCTATTCGTAAACGGTGTCATCGCGGAGGACGAGGTGATGACCGCACAGAGTCTACCGATGGTGGAGATGCCCAACGTTGATAACTGGGCTCCCCTACCCGATTGGAAGCCGGGGACACCAAGGCTTCCGGGTTACCCCTACTGACGTCACGCCGTACTGACATCCCGCCGTCGCAACGCTTTCCAAGGATGTCTGCCGCCTAACGATCCGAGCCCCCGTGATGAACGACCAGCCGCCAGCCGATCTGCCGCCCATTCCCGAGGACGACGACGCCCTGCTCGCGGAGTGCCGGGTCGAGACGTTCCGGTCGGGAGGTCCCGGTGGTCAACATCAGAACGTCACCGAGAGCGGTGTGCGGCTGGTTCATTTGCCAACCGGTGTCCGTGCCGGCGCCAGGGATGAGCGGAGTCAGCACCGTAACCGCTCCCTCGCGTTGCAGCGGCTGCGCCAGAAGCTCGAGGAACTCGCCCGTGAGCAGAAGCCGCGCGTGCCAACGCGGGTCCCTCGGGGACAGAAGAAGAAACGGGTGGAGGAGAAGAAGAGGCAGGGGCGAAAAAAAGAGCTAAGAAGGCCGCCCGAGCCCGAAGGAGCCTGACGAACGACCGTATTTCGTCATGCCTTTTACACCGAGGGAGCGGCAGCGCTTCCTGTCATTGCTTGCGGCCGAAAAACGCCTGCCGTTTGCCGACATGCATCCACGTAATGGGCGTGGCCACGGATGGTCTCGTGCCGCGAGCGACCGTAGAGGCTTTACGCTGATCGAGCTGATCGTGGTGGTCCTGATCATCAGCATCATAGCCGCGATCGCGCAGCCCCGACTGAACGAGGCCATCACAAAGGCTCGGGCCGTGGATGCGATCGCCGACATGAACGTTGTTCGGCTGGCCGTCTTCAACTACCAGACCGACCAGCAGGGTTGGCCGCCCGACGCGGCCCGTGGCGTCGTGCCGACCGGACTCGACGCCTACCCCCCCGCCAACTTCGCTTTCGAAACAGACGACTACACGCTCGATTTCGACAATGGGGGGGGATCGCCCTTTTTCGTCGGCATCACGTTGAGCACGCCGGATCAGCCGCTGGGGACGTACGCGTTGGAAATGTTGGCCTCACCCAAGTGGCAGACCGCGCCCGACTCGAAAAGAGCGCGGGGACCGACGAAGCCTGTCCATACTCCTCCCGAGAAACGGATCGAGGATGGCCCGCCTGTACCTCACTGGTCGGGGCGACAGGTGTGTTCTTCGAGCAACTAATTCGCGAGCCTGGCGAGGCGCTGGTCGTAGACGCGTGGTCCACCCGAGGCCTCGCGGTTGCCCCGGTGTCGTTCCCCATCTACCATTCGCGAACTCATCGCGTCGTGACACCCACGAGGCTTACAGCGCGGTTCTATGACCGCGGGGAATCAGGAGCAACGAGCATGATGAAAGTCGACCCTCGACCCTTCCGCACGTGGACTCTCCTGCTTTGCGTCGGCCTCGCCTCGATGGCCTCGATGGCGACGGCGGCTCTGGCATCCGCTCAGGTCCTGTCGGGGACCGAGAACGGCGAGTGGCGCTATGCCGGTGGCAACGCCGGGCACACCCGCTACTCACCTCTGGAGCAGATCAACGCCGCCAACTTCGGAGATCTCGAGGTGGCGTGGATTTGGCGGGGGGACAACTTCGGCCCCAACGTCGACTACTTTTTCCGGGGCACGCCGCTCTACGTCGATGGTGTGGTCTACACGATTGCCACGCCGCGCCGGCAGGTGGTCGCGATCGACCCCGCCACGGGCGAGACGCTCTGGGTGTTCCGCGAGCCCGAGACCGTCAGGCATCTGCGGTCCCCCAGGCAGGCCTACGGCAAAGGCCTCGCTTATGCCGAGGTGGACGGTCGCGACGTGATCTTCGTCATTACGCCCGCGTTCTTCCTCTGGGCTCTGGACGCCAAAACAGGACTGCCCCTGGAGGATTGGGGCGCCCCCATACCGTTGGACGATTTCCCCCAAACAGGGGGTGTAGATCTGATCCCTGGCCTCGTCGGGGACTGGGGCCGCTGGCAGGACTACCTCGGCCAGGGCAACACCTACGACCCGGACCACGGGATTCCGAGAGAACTCGGCATGGTCAGCAGCTCGGCGCCGCCGATCGTGGTCAACGATGTGATCGTCGTAGGCACCGGCCACGAGGCCAGCTACAACCAGACCCGGGTCGAGAATGTCCCGGGTGATATCCAGGGCTACGATGCCAGAACAGGAGAGTTTCTCTGGAAGTTCCACATCATCCCCCGGCCCGGCGAGTTTGGACACGAGACGTGGGAGAACGACGCCTGGCAGTGGTCCGGGGACATGTCGCAATGGGCTCTTATGTCCGCCGACCCCGAGCTGGGGCTGGTGTACATGGTGACGAACGCCTCCACCGTGCAGACGTACGCGGGCCAGCGCCCCGGTCACAACCTCTTCGGCGGCAGCGTCCTCGCCTTGGACGTGCAGACGGGCGAACGGAAGTGGCACTTCCAGATCCACCACAGCGACCAGTGGAACTACGACCTGCCGACCCCGCCCATGCTGATGGACCTGACGGTAGACGGGGAGGTGATTCCGGCGTTGGTCCAGAACACCAAGCAGGGCCTCGTCTTCGCGTTCAACCGGGAGACCGGTGAGCCCATTTGGCCGATCGAGGAGCGCCCGGTCTTCCAGACAGAGGTCCCCGGCAACTACACGGCGGACACCCAGCCCTACCCGACCCTGCCGGAACCGCTGGACGACATTCTATTGAACGGACTGACCGAGGAGTTCGTCGTCGACTACACGCCGGATCTGACGGCTCAGGCGCAGATCATACTGAGTCAGTTCCGGGTCGGGGGCCTGTACGTGCCGCCGCTTCCCTACAATCACGAGAACGAATTCCGCAACAACGTCGGCTGCCAAGGGGCCGGGAACGTCATCCCGCACCCCCCGGTCGCGGATCCCACCACAGGCACGATATACGCAAACCACCACCGGAACTGTAGCGCCCCGGCGTTCATGCAGCCCACGGATGGAGAGGCTGCGGATATCCCGGACTATGCTTCGCCCGGTGCCGGCTACTCCACCCCCACCTTTACTCCGACGACGGGCACGACAGTGGCAGAGTGGTTGCCAGGCGGCGGGCCCGAGGCGCGCCGCGAGCCGCTTCCGAGGATCGATGGCCTGCGGCTTTGGAAGCCGATGGACAACCAGCTCACCGCCATGGACATGAACGTAGGCCAGCGGACTTGGTCGGTGCCGGTCGGCGAGACTCCGGAGGACATCCGGAACCACCCTCTTCTAGCGGGAGTGGACGTTCCCAATACTGGAGGCCCCGGCTTTTCGATCCAGATGGTGACGGGGAGCCTCTTGGTCCAGACCAGGGCCTACAGCTCGGGGCCTGGGCAGTCGGTTCCCGACGAGCCGTTCGAGCTTCATGCGCGCGACAAGGAGACCGGCGAGATCCTGGCGAGCGTCGGCCTCCCGGCCCCCGGCCAGTACGGGATGATGACCTACATGCACGAGGGCAAACAGTACATCGTCGTGCAGACCGGTAACGTGCATGTAAACTATCCGGGCTCGCTGGTGGCGCTGACCCTGCCCTGATTCGTAGCGGGCCGAGGGGCCGCCGCCGATGATACTACGCGTCTCACGGACGTAGACCAGGCCGCTCACGTTCGACGACGTGAAGGGCGAGGTGAGAGCCCCGTCCTCGACGCAGACGGGAAAAAGCCGGGAGTCCCTACCTACCTAGGGACTCCCGGCCAATGAGCCAGGTGGGTCTCGAACCCACGACCTACGGATTAAAAGATCGATGGCAGCATATATGCAGAGTGGTCGTGAGGTCGCCTAAGTTACTGTGAATTAGGGCGATAAAGGGGCCTGACCGAGCCATGTTTCCGCCCAACTCCAGCCGTCCCATCCGGGCACCACCAAAATGCCTGGCCGCCCGCCTCACCCTCCAACCCTGGAGAGGCGACCGCAAATTGACGGGTTGAACCTCGTCCTCACGTTATCCCGACCCGTCAAGGGGCTTTGGTCAAACTGTCCTTACTTCAGGATGTGGCCCGCTGTTGAAGGACCTCCTGCTTTGTCTCTCGTATGTTCGATGGCCCACTCCTCGAAGTCCTTGTTTGAAGTCAGCACGGTCGAGGCCCGCTCGTAGCGTCGGTTGATGAGCTGGAAGAAGAGCATGGCGCCGGTTTGAGTGACGTGCAGGTATCCGAGCTCGTCGACGACGAGGAGCACGACGTGGGTCACCCGCGCCCTGACGTTCCGCCGGATCGACACTAGCGACACAGATCCGGGCAGCCGCGCGAGGATCGCGCGGCTGCTATCCGGTGGTCGACTCTCCCTCGCCGCCTCCGGTCTCAGCCACGCTGGGGCTCCTTGAGACCGCCGGTTCCGGTTTCGCCACCGCAGCGGACAGCGCATCGGCGGTCCCGAGCCGGGTCGACGGGATCTGTCCGGTCGACCCGGCTCGGACTGATCCGCTGCCGCGCCCTCAGTCCTGCTCAGCAGCCCCGGAACGAGCTTCTCCGAGAACCCGGCGATGAAGCACCAGACAGTGAACAGCGCGAGGTTCCTCACATCCGGCCAAGCGGTGCCCCCCCCCCGAAGGGGTCGGCTTCGGCGCCGAGCGAGGGGAAGGCCTCGCCGGCCAACAGTCCGGATCGAATGAACAGATAGAGTACGACGGCAGCGCCCGCGCCAAGGAGAACCCGGGCGAGAATGAGGGACCACGATCGGGCGAGCTTCAGGTCGTCGAACGTGCTGGCCGCCAGTCTCCCCTTCAGGCCGGTGAGCATGCTGAAGGCACCCCCCCAGAGCCCTGACGCGCTGGCGAGCATCAGGTACGACGCGGATGGATGCAGGCGATCGAACGTGATCACGACGAGAAACGAAGCGATGAAGACCACCATGGCGCAGATGAACAGCAAGCCCGTGCGCTGGGTAATCTGCTTGGTGTAGTTCCTCGCGGCCTCTTTGACCGTGTAGCGCCACTGGATGTCGTTGATCAGACGAAGGAGGAGCGCGCGCCGATGGCTGTCATCCGTGGCGACTTCGACCTGTCTGCGATACCAGGCGACAAGCGTTGCGCTGAGGTGGGGCTCGGCCTCGAGAATCCGCCGTCCGATCTCGGTGCTGAGGGAGACGTCGTCGTAAAGGTGCACGAGTTGCTGCTCAACCTCGTACGCCCGGTTCCAGGACCACTCGCCCATCCTGCCGTCGTCGAGAAGGGTATCTATGCGCCCGCGCACCCCTCACGGCTCTCGGCCATTTCCCGGAAGCTCAATCTGGGCGGTAACGTCAACCACCTCAGTTGGGCGAAGGTGGAAGTGCCCGGAGAGGGTTCCCTCCGATTGCGACCTCGGACCGGCTTTCTGCAACCCTAGGTCTCGACGAGTTCACCGCCGAACGGACTCGAGTTGTTGACAAAAAATACCGTCGGAAGCCCTTCGGCCATTTCGGCCATTCGTCGCGCAGCCTCCGCCTCTTTGCCTAGTTCCGGCACAGACAAGCCCAAAAACACGACATCGGCGGACTCGCTATGCCGGAAAATCACCTCCCGAACAGTCATGCCGGGTGGTTTCATTATTACCTCGGACGTTGCATCGATCCGAAGCTCCGGGAGCAGTTTATTCAGGTGGTTTCGGGTCTTGACCCGCATTAGCTCGCTGGATGCCAGACTGCTCACCACGAGTCGCGCACCACGCCATTCGGCATTGCGTGACAGCAAATAGGCGAGCAGCAACATGAGGTCTCCGTTACGCTGCAGCCCCCCCCACCAGATGTGAATCTCGCGTCCGTCACGCTCCACGACCGGACTGTCAGCTACGATCCGACCGATGATGAGTGATTTCCCGAGTCGGGAAAACGCACGCAGCGAGCGTAGTGCGCGTTCGAGTCCGACTTGATCCCCTGGCCAGCCCATCAGAAGCGTGTTGCTGTTGAGTCCGCCCATCCCATTGGCCTGGGCTATCGAAATGAGGCCATCCTCGACATTTCTGACAACATCGGCTTCGGCGAAAGCTGTGATGCCTTGCTCCGCTAGGAAGCCCTCCATCTCGCGCCTGCGGGCTTGTGTGTGGAGCACTTCTGGCGCCAAGTCTGCCTCCACCAGTTCGCATACGGTCACGACACCGCGTCCTTGGGCAAACCATCGACCAAAGTGAATGAGCTCCAAATTCCGTTCGATCTTTTTCACAAAAATCATGACGTGGGGACGCCAACTGCGAGCGGTCATGGGGTGGGCCGATATCTTGACCAGCGCCCACCGCATCAGCGCCTCATACAACCCTCTGCGCGCGTCTCCCCAGGCCGTGGTACGTTCTTTACGGGCCAAAATGAGCCAAACAATGACTTCCGCACCCAGTGCCGCAACAGCCGCCACCGGGCTGATGAGAAACATGACGACGATACAAGCCACTCCCGCCGTCAGACTCGCGATCCATGGAATGCGAAGCGTGGGTCGCCATGAAATCTCACCGCTCAAGTACGCGAACGCCGCGACGAGGTTGACGGTTCCGTAGACGGTAAGGAAGAACATCGTGACGATGGGGGCGACCGCGTTCAGATCGCCCAAAAGGCAAGCGCCGAGAGCGATGACCAGGGTCACCAAGAGCCCCAGCATCGGCTCCTCACGAGGCCCCATAGTGCGTGCGAGTTGTTTGGGGGCGAGGTGATCGAGCGCAAGTGCCTGAAGCGTTCGAGGCGCTCCAAGCACAGAACCCACGGCGGACGAGAAGATTGCACCCCACAGGCCTGGAAGAATGAGCAAAGCACCGAGAGGGGCGATGCGCGTCCAGACCATGGGATCATCCCGGAGCGCTTGAGTGTCTGCGCCCAAATACAACATGATGGGTATGGTCAGGTAAACAACGAAACCCAGCAGAACTGCCGAAATGGAGCCGCGAGGGATAGACGCCCTGGAATCACGCAGATCGCCGGAGAGTCCGAGGCCGGCCATGACTCCGGTGACGGCCGGGAAGAACACCGCAAACGCGACCCAGTAATCGACCTCGCCCGAAGACAGCGCCACCGGCGGTAGGTCGGGCAGCGGGTTAGCTATGGCTCCCGTAATCAACACTGCCAGTGAAAGGGCAACGAGAACCAAAAGCGGCAACTGGACTTTGAGTGCGATCGCAGATCCCTTGGAGGCGAGCGCACCGATGCCCAGGACAATCACGAAAGCAGCGGGCGCGACGGGAACGCTCGGCCAAATGAACCGTAGGGACTCGGCCAGTCCAAACGCGTACAGCGTGACGGAGAAGGCTTGGGACAGAAAGAGAGGGAGGCCAATAGCACCGCCGATTTCTAGCCCGAGATTTCTTGAAATAATGTTGTAGGCACCGCCGATCCCGATGCGCTTATTGGTGGCGATGGATGAGAAGGACAGGGTTGTGGTGAGCGTCACGAGGTTGGCCAGCACGACGATCGAGAGCGTAGCGACCAGTCCCATGTTTCCTACGAGCCAGCCGACCCGCAGGTACATGATTACGCCGAGTATCGTGAGCAACGTCGGCGTGAATACGCCGATGAACGTACCGAGCTTGCCGTCAACGGGGCCGCTCGGCCCTCTTTTGAAGAAGGGGCTCAGCGGAAGCCTGATAGAGCCGCTGTTTTTCTTCCCATTCATCTATATATCATGCCTCTGTTCGTAAATCGTCCGAAGCGGCCACCGCAGGAAACGCTCACCCGATCCCCCTCTCAGCGGCCCCGGGGGCCGGAAGCTTTCGGTGGCTAAGACGTGTCCTCATAGATCGGGACCGAGCTCGATCTGATCCTGGGAAGCGGCCACGTCCCCAGCCGTCCATCCGAGCACACCTAATGCCTGCCCCCCCACCCTCCAACCCTGGGAGGGGCGACCGCAAATTGACGGGTTCGAATCTGGCCCGCACGTTACCCCGACTTGGCAAAAAGGGCGCAGACTTGAATAGAGATACCTTTATTCTTCTACTCAAAGGAGTGGGGTCATGAGAAAGTCCGCATTTTTGTTCTTGTGTGTGGCCGTGATGGTAGCCGTTCCTTCGATGGTGTGGGCACAGGAAGTGGAATATCCCATCATCGTGGTTCCGACGGGAGAGGGCCCGTACACGTTTCCGGAGGGCTACCAGACGCCATGGGACCAGATTCAGATCATGGTGACCGAAAGGCTGTCGCCGAATCTCGTTGTTCTGCACGGTTCGAAAGGCCTTGATCGCTCCCACCCCGACGCGTCCGGCGGCAGGGCCATGGTGCTCTTCGGACCGGATGGCGTCCTGCTGGTGGACACCCAGAACCGACAGGTGGCCGACAAGACCCTGGCGGCAATCCGGTCGTTTACCGACGGCCCCATCAAGGTCTTGGTCAACTCGCATATTCATGGGGACCATACGGGCGCCAACGCCTTCTTCGCGAACCAGGGGGCGTTGATCTTCGCGCAGGAAAATCTGCGCCTGGACATGATCAATCCGCTGCGCCCCAACGGCCAGCCGGCCCCGGCACGCGATCCGGCCTCCATTCCGGTGGTGACCTATCGCTACGATCCCTCCGCGCCCGGCGAGCCCGCCGTCACCTTGGAGATGAACGGAGAAACGGTGGATTTCATCCCGGTGATGCCGTCCCACACTGCTGGGGACACCGTCGTGCGATTCCGCAACGCCAACGTAATCTACATAGAGGATTTCTACCGTAACTTCGGCTTTCCCTTCGCCGCTCAGACCAGTGGCGGCTCCATCAAGGGCATGATCGAGGCGGTTGATCTCTTTCAGACGATCGCCGGTCCCGACACGTGGCTGATCCCCGGCCATGGCACGCTCATCCATAGAGAGGATCTCCTACCGTATCGCGCCATGCTGGCTGACATCCTGGCGAAGGTCACGGCGCTACGCGACGAGGGTAAGTCGCTGGAGGAAGTTCTGGCCGCGAATCTGACGGCCCCGTATGAGCAAACGACCCAGGGCGACACGCAGCAAAGCAAGGATCGCTTTATCACGGCCGTGTATGACGAGGTGAAGGACTTTCCGCCTATCGTAAACGGCAGGCGGGCCATGCCGACACGTCCCTAGGGAAAGCGGCGTGGGGCAACACTCAGGTTCGTTCAGATGCGAGGAGTTCCCCTTCTCCGCTGACAGCAAAAATCCGGAAGCCCCCTACCTAGATCTCATCCACCAATAGGCCCTGAGGGCGGGAAAAGCGAAGGATAAGGGGAGAAGTGAGTGTGGGCGGGGCCGGGAGATGGTCGGATCAGGGATGGATTGGGTGAAAGAGGCGGA
>Ga0114999_10008828_pt1 | contig 11164 bp, 10 predicted proteins | sample ArcticOcean_MG_C_3_FD_89820 | JGI IMG/M metagenome (GOLD analysis project Ga0114999, IMG submission 89820) | Marine microbial communities from western Arctic Ocean - ArcticOcean_MG_CB8_126 | ecosystem: Environmental > Aquatic > Marine > Oceanic | place: Arctic Ocean: Canada Basin | collected...
ACCTGCAACTGCAGCGATAGTCAGATTCTTTAACTGCACCATCAACCCCCCGTTTTCGAGATCAGAGGCGGTTTTCGCACAAAGCAGTTTACAGGTGCCTAACCAGGCTGTGGATAACTGAAGATTTAATCAACGGAGCCGGTTCGGAGCGTCGACCGTCGGCTTGCCGGGTATGTGCCTGGCGAGATACCGGGCAGTCGTTTACTAGCATATGGTGCTGCCAGCGGTCAGCTTCCCGGTACTGTGCCTGCCGGCAGCGACGACACATGGCTGAAGATATCGCGCGGACGGGTGAACCAAATTCTGTCGGCGTCGGGATGATTGATAATGTGGGTCAGAATATCCCGGAGCCCCGCCAGACGGTATGGCTGGCCGACGACGAAGGTATGCATGGCGAGACTAAATACCAGCGGCTGATTGGCGGATTGCCGCATCTGCTCGTCGAAATGGGCGGTCACCATGCCGGTGAAATCGTCGGCTGTATGGCGGCGCGACAGCTGCGCCGGGGAATCGTTGATTTCGATGTGATAGGGGATCGACAGGATCGGTCCCGCGCGGGTCGTCATCCAGAATGGTTGGTCGTCCGCCGACCAGTCCATAATGTAGCGATAACCGTTTTCCTTTAACAGATCAGGCGTGTGGTGGCTTTCGGATATCCACGGACCCATCCAGCCACCCGGTCCGCCGCCCTCATGATCCCTGAATGCCTGGGTTGCCTGGGCGATCAGTGCGCCTTCTTCTGACTCGGAATAGCCACCTTGTTCCTCCGAATTGGTTCGTCCATGACCGATGAATTCGTCACCCCGCTCACGAATTTTTGCCGGAATTTGCGGTGCATAGTCGTAAAGCGACGTGTTCATCAGATGGCACATCGGCAATCCGAGGGACTCGAACAGATCGAATACCCTCCAGATTCCGACCCGAAGCCCGTAATCCCGCCAGGAATAATTCCGCACGTCGGGCTGGGTTCCGGGATTGGTCGGGGTGTGCCCGAGGCCTTCGCCAAAGCTGAAATGTTCGATGTTGAGTCCGAAATAGACCGCCACGCGCTTGCCGTCCGGCCAGTCGTAGTCGGCACGTTCGGTAATCGGGGAATAGTCGTAGCGATTATGTTTTTTGAGATCCATGATTCCCTCCGTCCGCCTTTTGCGTGCCGCCGTGACCGGCATTTCTACACAGCCCGGGTCATCGGGTCCATTCAGTGCATATTTGCCCGACGTCAGGGCCGCCGCTGCAAGACCTGGTCGTAGATGTAATGGGCGAGGATTTTGCCGCCGGCCGCGAAATAGTGGACTTTGGACGGGGCAAATAGTTTCTCCGACGGACTACCCGACAATCGAACCGCTTCCTGTGCATCGATCACGATCGCGCCGAGTTCGCGCGCATAGTCCCGGGCAAGGAACGAATTTCTCATGACCGCCGATTTCGACCACGCCTGTCCGATCTCGGACATCTCTGTCAGATCGGTCTGCATCGCCTGGACGACATAGATGACCTTCCCGCCACTTATGGCGGTCAGCTCAACAAGGTCCTTGAGAACCAATCGAAAATTCTGAAGAATTGCAGGATCGAATTTTTCTGGCTGGGCTCTGCCTGACACCGGCCGCAAGCTTTTGATCATCGGACGACCCGATGATGGAACAGCTTGAACACCACGCTGTTGCGAAACAGAAAACTCGCCTTCATCAAATCGTTGCTAATGATACCGCGTTTCGAGGCGGCGAGTTTTCGGCCCAAATCGATGCCATCTTTTAGTTTCAGACGCCAGTAATTGGCCCCTTCATTGATCCCGGAATAGATAATCACATAATCGGGGCGCAATTTCGGCAATTCGCGCTTCGCACGGGTCAGCGCGTGCCCGAACGACCACATCACATCACCCGCATTCAGCACCTCGGTGTCGACAGCCCCGCTTGTCCGCAGCAGTCGCTCCAGCTGTGCCGGCCAAGTGTCGTCCATCGGAACGTTGTAGCTGAAGGTCGTCGACCCGCCATGGGCGATGATGCGCAAAGCTTTTTTCCTGGCGGCCAGGCCGGTATCGCCACGGCGCTGAAAACACAAATTGTTGAATTCACGCGACGTGTTGTATGAATTCTCGGCGATGACGCCGCCGAGTTCGGGGTTGGATTTGTATATCCCGTAAGTCTTGCCCGGAACGCCGTATTGAAACCAGATTTACGCCCGGCCGGACGCCTCCAGAAGCGCAAGCAACACAAACGGAAGAAGCGCGAGAAAAACACGAATTTGATTTCGCTTTTCTTGATCACCGCACGTTTCCTAATTTCCAACGCTGCGCAAGCTACCCATTGCCCAATCCCGGATATTGGACTAATCCGCAAGCATCACACATTGCCAATCAATCCATTTTCGCCCCTTGAACTCCGGCGGTCGAGATGGGACATTTGGCGCGGTTTTCTGGGACACAAGAACAGCAGAACAGGGAGTGGCCGTGAAGGCGCCAAAATTTTCTTACGTGCGGGCAGAAAGCGTGGAACACGCGCTTGAGCTGCTCGACAAGCACGGCGAAGACGGACGTATCCTCGCCGGTGGACAAAGTCTGATGCCGACGCTCAACATGCGTCTGTCGCAGCCTGAAATTCTGATCGATATCAATCGGCTCGATGTGCTGAAAGGCATATCCCTCGACGGCGACATAGTGTGCATCGGTGCGCTGACCCGCCATGTCGAGGTCCTGAATTCGGAGATTATCGCGGAGCACCTGCCGCTGATCGCCGAAGCCATGCCGCATGTCGCCCATGTCGCAATCCGTAACCGCGGCACCATCGGCGGCAGCGTGGCGATGGCCGACCCGGCGGCGGAAATGCCGGCCTGCATCCTCGCCCTTGGCGCAACCCTAGTGGTGCAAAATTCCGCCGGAAAGCGCGAAATCCCGGCGGAGGACTATTTTCTCGGGTTATACGAGACCGCGCGAGCAGAGAACGAGCTGCTCGTCGAAATCCGCATTCCGTCTCAGAAACCCGGAAACGTCTCGGTGTTCCTCGAACTCGCGCGCCGCCATGGCGACTTCGCCATCGCCGGCATTGCTGCCTATGGCAGCGTATCGGGCAGCACAGTCAACGACATGCGCCTAGTCTACTTCGCCAGCGAGGACAAACCGACCATCGGCGCCAACGCGATCGCGGCGCTGAACGGCAAGGCCTGGTCCGAGGAAACCAAAGAAGCCGTCACCACCGCGCTTGAAGGCGACCTCGACCCCATGGCCAACCTACATGGCAGCGCCGCCATGAAGATGCACCTGCAAAAAGTGCTGACAGGGCGCGCCATGGATACCGCAATTGCCCGTGCGGGAGGTGCCGCATGAGCGAGGAAATGGTCACCGTCAACATGACGGTCAATGGCGAGAACGTGACGAAGACGATTCCGGTGCGCCAGCACCTGGTCGATTTCATCCGCACGGAGCTTGGCTTTACGGGATCACATCTCGGCTGCGAGCACGGCATCTGCGGCGCGTGCTCAGTCCGTGTCGACGGCGATGTCGTGCGCGGTTGTCTGATGCTCGCCGCCCAGGCCGAAGGCGCCGAAGTGGTTACCATCGAAGGGCTTTCGGATACCGGCGAAATCGCCGACCTGCAGGACAATTTCGTGGAACGCAATGCCCTGCAATGCGGCTTCTGCACACCGGGCATGCTGATTACCGCCGCGGAATTGCTGGCACAGAAAACCGAACAAAGCCGCGAAGATATCCGCGAATTCATGTCGGGCAATTACTGCCGCTGCACCGGCTATCACGCGATCGTCGATGCGATCGAAAAGACCAATAACGACCGACTTAAGGCCTAACCCTATGGGATTCATCCATCCGTACGAGCGGCCGAATTCATACATCGGCCGCACCCTTCCCCGTTCGCGCGCCAAGCGCGCCGTTGCCGGCCGCGGTCGCTATACCGACGACATCACGCCGCCTCGTACGGTGCATGCGGCGTTTGTCCGCAGCCCTTATGCGCATGCGAAAATCCTGAACATCGACACGACGGCCGCGAAAGCGTCGGACGGTGTCAAACTGGTGATGACCGGCGCCGAGTTGGCCGAGATGTGCACCGCTCCCTGGGTCGGGACGCTGACCGTGTTCGACAACATGAAGGCCGAACCGCAATACCCGATGGCGGTCGACCGCGCCTGCTGGCACGGCGAACCGATCGTGATGATTGTCGCCGAGACCCGCGCCCAGGCCGAAGACGCCGGCGAGCTGATCCAGATCGCGTACGAGGAACTGCCGGTCGTCATTCGCAAGGAAAAGGCCGTCCTGCCGGATTCTCCGGTGATCCACCCCAATCTTGGCGACAATATCGCCTGGGTAAAAACTCTGGGGTCCGGCGATGTCGACAAAGCATTCGCCGAGGCCGATCACGTCTTGGAAGAAACCTTCGAATTCGGCCGTCACACGGCGGTCAGCCTGGAATCCCGCGTCGTGCTGTGCGAATACGATCCCGGCACCGAGCGGCTGGTGATCCATACGTCGAGTCAGTGCCCGCACATGATCGAAACGGTGTTCGCGCGTACCCTCGGCATCGCGGAACACAATGTGCGCATCGTCGCCCCCGATGTCGGTGGCTCGTTCGGCCTGAAGATTCATACATTTGGCGACGAAGTTGCCGCGACGGCGGCGTCCATGAAACTTGGCCGCCCCGTGAAATTCGTCGCCGACCGTCTGGAATCCTTCGTGTCCGACATCCACGCCCGCGAAAACCGGGTGAAGGCCAAGATTGGCGTCATGAATGACGGCACCTTGATCGCCGCCGAAATCGACGATCTGTCCGGCGTCGGCGCCTATTCGCAATATCCGCGCACGTCGGTTTTCGAAGCCAACCAGATCCTCAACATCACCTTCGGGCCCTACAAGCACGCGAACTACCGCGCCAAGGCAACCGTGGTCTATCTCAACGCCGTGCCAACATCGCAGTACCGCGCCGTCGGCCATCCGATCGGCATTTCGGTCGGAGAATTCATGATGGACTGGGCCGCCGACGTCACCGGGCTCGATCCGTTCGACATCCGGCGCAAGAACATCATGGAAGACGATTCCTATCCGCGGAATATCGGCTCCGGCATTCCGATGAAGGATCTGTCGCACCAGGCCTGTCTCGAAAAACTGCACGGCCTGATGAACTACGCCGATTTGCGCACCGAACAGGCGGAACTGCGCAAGAAGGGCATCTATCGCGGTATCGGCATTGCAAGCTTTATCAAGGGCACCGCGCCAAGCCCCGTCGGCTATTACGGCGCCGGCGGCGCCCGGATCGCGGCCCAGGATGCGACCACCGTAAAGCTCGAACCATCCGGCGGCGTGATAGTTGCCCTTGGCGTCACCGATCAGGGCCAGGGCGTCGACACCGTGATGGAACAGATCGCGGCCGCGGCCATCGGCTGCAAGATAGAAATGGTGCGCGCGATTTCAGGCGACACGAATGCCACACCCTATGGCGGCGGCACCTATGCATCGCGCGCCACCGCCATCGGCGGCGAGGCGACCTATCAGGCGGCGCTCGACCTCCGTCGTGAAATCCTGCACATGGCAGGTATATTGTTGCAGACCGACGCCGAAAACCTCGACATCGTCGACGGCAACGTCGTCGATTTCGGATCGAGCGAGGCCCGCATCCCGCTGTCGGAGATTGGCCGGATCGGTCATTTCCAGCTTGGCGAGCTGCCCAACGACTACCAACCCGTCCTGTCGCACACGCGGCGCTACCGGCTGCAGGATTCGCCCTACATTTATACCAACGGAATCCACGGCGCGCATATCGAGGTCGATGTCGATACCGGCTGGATCAAGCACCTCAAGCACTGGGTGGTCGAGGATTGCGGCCGCATCATCAACCCGCAGCTCGCCGACGAACAGATCCGCGGCGGCTGCGTCCAGGGCCTCGGCGGCGCGCTGTACGAGCACTGCATCTATGACGACTACGGACAGCTGCAGAACGGCACAATGGCCGATTACATCACCCCCATGGCCTATGAAATGCCGGATATCGAGGTCGGCCATGTGCAGACCCCGACCAGCGAATCCGAGCTCGGCGCCAAGGGCGCGGGCGAATCCGGCACCGGCGCCGCCCCCGGCGTGATGATGAATGCCGTCAACGACGCCGTCAAACCGCTGACCAGGGGCCGCGTGAAAGAACAGCCGATCACGCCCGAAGTCGTGCTGAAGGCGCTGGGGAAGATTTAGGTCATCGGGCGGTGGCTGAACCTGAACCGTATCTAGAGGTTCACCAGTATCGGACCCAAAGTCCGACGAATTTCGAAATCAGGTTCGGAGGTTAACCGCCCGCGCGACGCCAAAGAACCCAGGCGTTGACAATCCGGCCGTCCGGCCAGGTGCGCGACAGCGACAGCCTGAGCTCGCCGGTAGGCAAAATTTCCGCGTCGCGGACCTGTTTGCCGCCAACCCAGCCGGGATTGAGGGCTAATTCTACGTCGGTGGCGAATACTCCGTCTTCCAGCGTCCAGCGGCCGCCATAGGAAATATACGTGTCGAAGGCGCTCAGACGATCTTGGTCGGGAGCGTCGGTGTGCCAGGCGGGATCGCCGGTCAGCGCGGGCCGGTCGCCATGGCAAAGCGCCGCGCACATCCACCCGTCGGGAGATATAATCACCATCCCCTGCGGATTGTCGCCGTAGCGGTCGACCGAGACCTGTTCATCCGCCGGGTCGTCATTGCCCCGGTCAACGACCAGCCATGTGCCCGTAATATCCCCAGCAGCGACCATTTTATCCCCCTTTGATGATACCCGGCCAAACAACACGGCAACTTCCAGCCGTCGCGGTTACCGCCGTTGTTCGGCGAGCGAGAGTGCTGCGGTCTTTTGCCCGGCAGTCAGGCCGCCAGCGCCGACGCTTTATGGCCGTATAGCCACTGAAGATGGTCGTAGTAATCCTCCGCCGACATGTTCCCCATGATCTCGTTGCGCAACTTGGCGTGCACCCCATCGACATGGAACCAGTTATCGCCAAGCTGACGGGAACCGATCTGAATGCGCGCGGTGCGCACCAGGCGGGTGTCGCGGTACTTGATCAGCGCGGCGTCAAGATTGTCGGGGTTATTGCCGATCACCTCGGACAGGCACACCGCGTCCTCAAGCGCCATGCAGGCACCCTGCGCGTAATATTGCAGCGTTGGATGCGCCGCATCGCCAAGCAGGACGGCGCGTCCATCGATCCAGTTTTCGGCCGGTGCCCGGTCGCACAGAACCCAGACCTTCCAGTCCTGCCCGATTTCGATAAGCTGCTGGGGCATTTCATGAATGTGATCGAAATTCGCCCGGACTTCGTCCTTGGTCAACGATTTGCCGGCGACCACGTCGGTTGCATCGTTATCCTTGGTGATGACGATATTGAACACCTTCCAGCCCGAGAGCGGGTAATGCACCAGATGGCATTTAGGCCCCATCCATAATGTCGCCGCGTTCCACCTGATTTCCTCGGGAAACTGTTCGACCGGAATGACAGAGCGATAGGTCGAATGGCCGGAACTCCGCGGCGGGCCATCGCCGACCAGTTTCGCCCTGACCGCCGAATGAAGCCCGTCTGCCCCGACCAGCAGGTTGCCGGTCACCGTGTCGCCGGATTTCAGCGCTACGGTGATTGAACTGCCGTCCTGATCGTAGCCCGTGACCATACTGTTGACGCGAAGATCGATCAGGTCGTGATCTTCGCAGGCCTTGACCAGTTCACGGTGAAGATCCGCGCGGTGGACGACGGCATAGGGATTGCCGAACCGTTCCCGGAAATTTTCGTCCAGCGGAATATGGGCAACCTCCTCCGCCGTCATCGCATCCATAAAGCGCAGCTTTTCAACGTAGACCGCCTGTTCGCGCGCGCCCTTGCCAACACCGAGATAGTCGAAGGAATGAAACGCATTGGGGCCAAGCTGGATACCGGCGCCGATTTCGCCCAGTTCCGGCGCCTGTTCGAGCACGATCACCCGCCTGCCCTTGTTCGCCAGCCCCAGCGCCGCGCCAAGTCCGCCCAGCCCGCCACCGGCAACGATGATCGGCTTCTGCGTCATATGACTTCCTCCGTGTACGGATCAATTACCTAGCATAATGAGCAATATGCCGGGCAATACAAGCGAAGAATTCGAATGTCACAGTCACATTTCATCGTTCAGGACGCCCTTGAGCGCCCCCTCTGCGGTAGGCGAAGCACGCCTTTCCTGGCCCGCCAGATGGGTGTCAGGACTAGAAGGGTTTCTCAGCAAGCACAAGGACGCTGGCAAATCCGCCATTGGCCATGCCTGCGGCCAGATTGGCGGAACGTTCGCCAAAATCGGCGCCGGCAATCAGGCCGACACCAAGCTTGCCGCGCCGCGCTTGCTGACGGGGGTTCTGGAAGATGGCAACCGCTTCCGCCGTGGTGTCCTGCCAGTCAAGAACACGAAATCCCGCTCCTTCCATCGACGCACGCATCTCGTCGGCCGCCGCGACATGATCGATCGACGGTTCGCGGGCCCACGGGAGCGGCCAGACGACTTCGCCTCCCGGCCCGGTCGTCACGTCGGAGGTAACGAAGCGCGCCCCCGGCCGCAAAACGCGATGAATCTCGCGGTAGAACGCGGGCTTGTCGGCAATATTCATAGACACGTTCTGGCTCCAGCCAAGATCGAAATTCGCCTCGCCGAACGGCAATTCGAGGGCATCAGCCTGCTGAAAGTTCACCCGATCGTCCAGTCCGCACCGCCGGGTCAGCATATCGGCGACCTCGATATACGCAGCCGTGACATCAACACCGGTGACCCGGCAATCGAAATCAACGGCGAGACAACGCGCCGGCCCGCCAACACCGCAGCCGATATCGAGCACCGATGCCCCCGGCGCGGGGTCAGCGAGTGCCGCCTGTTCGCGCGTTGCCGGCAGGCCGCGTGTATGGAACTGATCGATCGTCGCCAGCTGGTCCCACGACAGATTGTCGATATCGACACCTTCTTCCGACAACGCTGCGAGAACCCTGTCCCCTATACCGGCCTCGCCATAATGCGCGGCGATCGCGTCCGACCCGTTCATGATTTTTCCTCCTTCGATCCCGTTTCGGCGGGAATTGTTATTCCGCCGCCCGCTGCCGCAGTTCCGAGCGCAGGATTTTCCCGTTGATTGTTTTCGGCAGCGCGTCTTCAAACGCGATTTCGCGCGGATACATATAGGGCGCGGCATTGTTCTTGACAAAATCCTGCAGTTCAACCCGCAGGGCATCGTCCGGCTCCCGGTCGCCAGCCGTTACGACATAGGCCTTGACGATGGTCCCGCGCTTGCCGGTCGGATCCGGCGCCGGTACGCAGGCGCATTCGACCACGGCACCGTGCTGCATCAGGACGTTTTCAACCTGAATCGGGGAAATATTGTAGCCGGACGAAATGATCATCTCGTCATGGCGGGCGATGTAGTGAAAATCGCCCATCGCGTCGCGCCAGACCACGTCCTGAAACACGTTCCAGCCGTTGCGCACGACCTTCTCCTGCTGATCCGGTTTGTTCCAGTAGACCGTGCCGGTCGGGCCCCTTGCAGCGAACAGACCGTGTTCGCCATCGGGCAGCGGGATAAATGTTTCCGGGTCAAGAACTGCGACCTCGTAGCCTGGAACTGCGTGGCCCAGGGTCGCCGTATGGGGCAGTTCTTCGGGCCGGGTCGACGTCACAAAACAATGCAACATTTCGGTGGTGCCGATGAACTGCTCGAGCGGCACCCCGACAACCTCGTTCCACAGGCGTTCGACTTCCTCGGTCAACGGCTCGCCGCCTGTCATAGGATGGACCAGGGATGAAATATCGCCGCCGTCTTCGCGGATCAACCGTGCCAGCACGTTGTAGTAGGACACCACGCCAGCGAAAATCGTCACCCGGTACTGTTCAATCTGTTGCAGCGCCCGTTGGGGCGATTTATCCGGTTCCAGAATCGCCGCATGACCCAACCGGAGCGGGAAATAGACATACATGCCGAACCCGAGCGCAAAGGCGATGGACGGCGGCCCGCCAAACACGTCATCGGGGCCCGGCGCCAGGCAGTAGCGCCAATAGGTATCGCAGATCGCCAGCATGTCGCGGTGACAATGGGTGGTGCCCTTGGGCGCGCCGGTACTGCCGGACGTGTAGAGAAACAGACACAGTTCCTCGGCGTCGGTATCGGCGTAGTCGGGATCGACGTCACCTTCCGGCACGTAGTCGTCGAACCCGCGGCATCTTTGATCCGGATCGGCGGGAATTGCGATCAAATCGGTCTGTCCGGCCCGCGCGGCAACGACCGGCAGCGCTTCATCGAGCAGTTCGGGCGTCGAGATCAACAGCTTTGCGCCGGCATCGTCAGCCCGGTAGATCAGGTCGTCGGCACGGAGCTGAATATAGGTCGGCATCGCGATCGCCCCGATGGCTTGAACCGCCAGCAGGGTCGTGACCAGATCGATCGTATCCGGGATGCGCAGGATCACCACATCGCCCACACCGATACCAAGGGCGCGGAGGGCCGCCGCCCGGCGGTTCACGATCCGGGACACCTGATCGAAGCTGAAGGATTCGCCGCCAGAATAGTAAACGACACGGTCCGACCAGCCCACCTCGCGCGCACCTTCAAACACCGTCTGTACCGCGTTCAAACGCGCCGGATACTGCAACTCCGGCAGATCGAAGGTCAGCGCAGGTGATGCATCTTTCGGGGCGAGATCGGCATATTTGCGCATCGTTTTCCGGTCAGCGCTTGAGTAGTGGCAAAACTTTGTCGGCGATCAGCTTCATCTGACCAAGCTGATCGGGAGAGCCGATCACCATCTGAAAAATGCGCACGCCGACATCGATAAACTCGTTCATCCGGGCGGCGATCTGTTCGGGCGGACCGGCAACCGCCCAGCGGTCGACGACGTCGTCACGGATGGGCGGGCCATGAAAATCCTTGAGATGATCGCGGACGCCTTCCCAGCCCTTGCGCGGATCGTCATTTACGTTGGCGAAACAGTTCCACGCCTGGGCGTACTTCTTGCCGGGAAATTTCTCGGCGCCTGCCGCTTCGATTGTTTTGTAGTGCTCGGTATATTCCGCCGAGGTCACATGCGGCGTGATCCAGCCGTCGCCATAATCGACAACGCGCTGAAGCTTGCCCGGCAGGTATTTTCCCGCGTTCTTTTCCTTCCAGCCATGATGGAGCGGCCCGCCCGGCTGTGTCGG
>Ga0114999_10008830_pt1 | contig 11163 bp, 9 predicted proteins | sample ArcticOcean_MG_C_3_FD_89820 | JGI IMG/M metagenome (GOLD analysis project Ga0114999, IMG submission 89820) | Marine microbial communities from western Arctic Ocean - ArcticOcean_MG_CB8_126 | ecosystem: Environmental > Aquatic > Marine > Oceanic | place: Arctic Ocean: Canada Basin | collected...
CAACAGCCGCATACAATCCATCAAGTCGAACGCCCGCGGCTTCCGCAACTTTGCGAACTACCGCACCCGCATACTGTTCTTCTGTGGAAAACTGAAACTCAAACCGTGCTGAAAACACCCATTGAAATCGGTGAAGAACCCTATTATGGACTGTCAGCGACTTGTATCAACACAATCCTTGAAAGCCCGTTGCAATGACAAATCGCCATGCTCGCTGCCGGGCGAGTAATTCACGGTCGACACGACTTTTGTCCGATAGATTTGTTATCATGGGTCAAGACACGATCGCAAACTAGTCCGGTTGATGACTACGGTACGTCCTCACGGGGAGACAAGCTGTGCTGCGGATTCTTGGGTCACACAATCCGTTTCACGAGTCGTTCAATCGCCGTGAGGTGATGCGCGTTGGCGGTCTCAGCGCGATGTCGCTGGGGTTGCCGGAAATGTTGGGGCTGCAATCGTTGCAGGCTGCTGGCGGCAGCGCATTGCCGGGGTTCGGTCGCGCCAAGCAAATCATGTTGCTGTACTTGCAAGGGGCGGCAACGCAGTTTGAAACGTGGGACCCTAAACCGGAAGCGCCGGCCGAAATCCGTGGCGAGATGAATGCCACCGCAACATCGGTTCCCGGCATTTCCATCTGCGATCATCTGCCCAAACTCGCCCAGGTAATGGACCGTGTCGCGATTTTGCGGTCGATGACCCACGCGTACAACAACCACTCCAATCTCTACACAATGACCGGCTATCCCGCTGTGAACTTTCCCAGCGAGACGAACCCCGAGGACAGTCGGCATCATCCGTTTTTTGGCAGCGTATTGGATTACCTGGAAGACCAGAAGCATCCGCAGGATGTCCCCGAGGTGCCGCGGAACATTGGCGTGCCGTTTCGTTTCAGCACCCACTCGCCCGTCTTTCGACGATCGGGGCCGTACGGTGCATTCCTCGGTCACGGGTACGATCCTGTCTGGACCGAATTCGACGGCAAACCCACAAAAGAAGTTGCCCGGGCATCGTTCTTCCGGCGCAAAGATGTGATGGTCAAAGACCCGTATCTGGGCATCACACCCGAGAGTCGGCTGAACATCTCGAAGTCGGCGCAACTGCGCCCGGAAATGACGCTCGATCGTCTGGATCGCAGACGAAGTTTGCTCGATCAATTGGAGGACGAAGTCCGTCGGTTCGATGAAAACGCAGCCGGGAAAAGTTTGGGCCGCTTTCGAGAGATGGCATGGTCGCTGATGACCTCATCGAAATTGCGCAATGCCATGGATCTTGATAAGGAACCGATGGCGCTCCGCGAAAAGTATGGGATGACATTGTTCGGCCAGTCCGCATTGACCGGACGCCGTCTGTTGGAAGCCGGCTGTGGATTGGTCTCGGTGTTCTGGGACGAATACAAAATCGTCAACACGGCCTGGGATACGCATTCTCGCCACTTTTCAAGGCTTGGAAACGAACTGCTGCCCGGGTTCGACTCGGCCGTCAGTAGCCTGCTGATCGATTTGGAAGAACGCGGACTGCTGGACGAGACGCTCGTTATGTGCCTATCGGAACATGGCCGCACACCGAAGGTCAAAAAAACAAAAAATGGCGGTGGTCGCGATCATTGGTCGAATGTGTATAGCGTGATGCTGGCCGGTGCGGGCATCAAACCGGGAACCGTTCTCGGCGAGTCGGACGCACACGGCGCCTTTGTCAAAACCCGCCCCGTTAGTCCTGCCGACATTCTGGCGACCATGTACCACCTGAAAGGAATCGATCACGAAACGACGATTTCCGACCGCCTGAAGCGACCCACGAAGTTGGTCGAGGATGGCGAAGTGCTTTCCGAACTACTGGCATGAACATATTTTCGATGAACAAACCAACTACAGTTCTGGCGGTTCTCGCCATTGCAACATTCGTGTCATGTGGCTGTTCAACACAGGACAGTTTAACGCCAAACGATTTGGCGATGGAGAGTTCAACGGCCAACGACGCGGACTCGTCGGACAAGCTGCCGTCCTCGCCGACTCAACCGGATTTTGCAAAGTTCGGAAATGCTTCGGTGGCCGACGTTCTTCAACGACTGGGGGCCAGGCTCGAACTGGGATCGACCGCCGGAGATCTCGAAAATTACTCAATCCATTTCGACCGGACGGATTCCAATGGAGACGGAAAACATTCGCGCGAAGAATTCGTCGAAAAGGGAACATACATGACGCCCGTGGCACGCGACGGAATTTTTCGCGCTGCCGATGAAAACGTGGACGGAGTTGTCACCCGAGCCGAGTATGTGTTGAACCGAATCGTGACGGACGAAGCCAAAGCGATCGTTCAAGAGATGGACGACAACGAAGATGGTTTGGTCCAAAAGATGGAATTCGTCAAGCATGCGACCGTGTTGCTTTCCACGCCGGAATTGACCAATCGCGTGTTTGCCGAGTTGGATACCAACGACGATGGCGAGATTCCCATTCCTGAATACCTGCAAGTCTGGGGGCGGTGGGCGCGGATTGGAAGAAAGTCAGCCGACAAACGCATCGCAGCACGACGAGCGAATCTCGCCGACTCGGAAAGCAATTTGGCCGAGAACTCCGACCGACAACCAATAGGTCGACCGAACGGCGGACCTCCCTCGGGACGTCGGAATGCGGGATCAGGACCGCCAAGCGTCGATGAAGTCTTCCAGCGTTTCGACGCCAACAAGGACGGAAAACTCCAGAAGTCAGAGATTCCCGAATTCGTTCAGCAGTTCATCCTGCCGGCCGATACAGACGGCGACGAACTGGTAACCAAGGACGAGTTGCGAGCGTCGCGACAGCGCAGATAGTCACAACGTTGCCCGGTCGCCAGTGCGAGCAGCGTGCGAAGTCGCCCGCAGAATGCCGCGTCCGATCAGCAAGACGTTCCGCACCCGCAGCCGTCGTCATACGATCAGCGCGGCTTCGATCGTCAAGCCGGGACCAAACGCCAGTGAAACACACGGGCGCGGCGCACCGCTGCGACGCAGCTCATCGATAATGAACAACACGGTGGGGGACGACATGTTGCCAAAGTCGGCCAGGATCTGCCGTGATGGTTCGAGCAGCGACGGAGCAAATTCGGCAGCTTCCGCAGTGGCCGACAGCACTTTCGGTCCACCGGGATGAACGGCCCACGAGCCGATGTCGTCAATCACAAAACCGCTCTTAGCGAGCCAATCGTCAAGCCACGGTCTCAAATGCTGGCGAATGAGATCGGGGACGCGGGGCGAAAGCGTCATCTGGAAACCGTGATCGCCAATTCGCCAACTCATGGCATCTGTCGTTCCGGGAATGATTGTTGAACCGGACGCCACCAGACGCCACGCGGTTTCGTTATCGTCGTGGGAACGGCGCCCCACTACGGCGGCTGCACCGTCGGCGAACAGTGCATTCGATACAATTCTGTCGGGGTTCCAGCCGTACTGTTGGTGCAGGCTGCACAACTCAACCGCGCACAACAGGACGCGTGCATCGGGGTCGGCATCGGTGTATGCCTTCATCACCCGCAGTCCGTTTAGCGCTGCGTGGCAGCCCATAAAACCGACGTGTGTGCGGGCGACGTCGGCACGCAATCCGAGTTCGCCAATCAGCGCGATATCGAAACCCGGTGCACTGAATCCGCTGCAGGAAACGGTAACCAAATGCGTGATCTCGTTCGCCGACACATCTGACTCTGCTAGCGCAGCTGCTGCAGCGGCAGCGCCCAACGGCATGACCCGTTCTTCGTACAACTGCATGCGTCCGGCGGTTGTCGGGCCTCGATCTTCGGGAGAACTGGCGGGCGCATAAAACGATTGCTGCGCCAACGTGCCGTTCGTCGAACGCTCCAGCACGACCAGATGTCGCCTGCGGACGCCGCTGCGCCGATACAGTTCCGGCAGCACCCGCGTATGAGATTCTGTTTGCGTGCAGATCGATAGTCCCATCGACGCGGCATCCCACTGCTCGATTGAGTGTTCGGGGATGGCCGTCCCAATGCTGAGTATTTCGAGGCTCATCGGCTGAACTCCGGCAATTCGTTCACAGGTGTGTGACTATTTTCAATATGGCTACGATGCGTTGCATCGCAGTTGTTGAGTCCTTCTGGAATCTGATTCAGACGGCTCACAATAGGTCGCGCCAGCCAGGGGGCAATCGACAGTCCGCGCAGCAATCCGCGCACCGCCCACGGATGCCACAACAACCGGGCCAGCCGTCGGCACCACCGCTGCCGATCGACAAACAACTCGCGATGCTGCAAAGCCCACTGGCGCTCGACGTCCTCATTCCACGTGGAAACGTTCCGGGCGACATGAGTCGCGGCGGCGGCTCCGCTCGTCAATGCGCTGGCGATGCCTTCGCCGGTGAACGGTTCCACATAGCCTGCCGCGTCTCCCAACATCAGCACGCGACGTCCAGCCGGATTGGGGGAATTTCGAGTCAACGGAACGGTTCCCGTCCATGCGGTCGATTCGATTGAAGCCACTCCCTGAAACCCCGACGAAGCGAGCACCGAAGCGATGGCGGCTGCCGGACGTTCGTTGCGACCCAAGGCAGCCGGATCGAGCGCGGCGGCGACATTCAGCCGGCCCTCTTCCACCCGCACCAGTCCCACGTATCCCACCTTGCCAACAGCCATGTAAATTGTGCCATCCTCGAATCCGGGCGGGCATTTCTCGACAACTCCGCCGACTCCAATGCGAGAGTGCGGCGCAACGTGGCCGCGTAATTCATGGTCTTGTGGAAGGCTGGGATTGCCCAGACCATCGGCCAACAGCACGACGCGTGCCGCGACTGTCGTCACGTCTTTCCCCTGTTGAGCGAGTTGAACCTCTCGGCCGGGCAGGGTCGGCACGTCATCGATCAACGTTGCCGATGTCTCCGGCAGGAACTCTGCCCCTTCGGCAATTGCGGCCGCAGCCAACTCGGTGTCGAAAGTCGCCCTGGAGACGGCGACTCCGGCCGGAAGCGAAATTTCACCTCGCCGCGAACCACAGCGAACGTGAAATCGCGTCAACGGAATTGGGGCGAGTTGGTCGAGAACACCGTCCAATCCGAGTAGATGCAGTGCCGCGACTGCGCGACCGTTGATGCACGCACCGCAAACCTTGTTTCGCGGAAACGCCTTGCGTTCGACCAGCAGCGTGCGCAATCCAGACAGTGACAATTGACGCGCCGCAATGCTGCCGGCGGGGCCGGCACCAACCACAATCGCATCCCACGACTCGGCCGCCACATTGTCTGGCTTTATCGTCGCTGCCAACCTCATGCGTGCCTCCAGGTCAACAGAAAGCGTTGAGGCCAATGGCGCGAAATCGTCACCTCACCCATTCCCGCCTGTTTCGCCAATTCACGTGCTTCGCTGTCGGAAAAGGCAGCCACCACCGATTGCGGCCCATCGTGATGCACAATCGGTGAACGAGAAAGCAATCGGCAGCCAGCCCAGGCAAGGACAAACCCAAACCGTGTTCGACGCAGATCGTCGATCAAAACCAGTTGCCCTGTCGCGGCCGACATCTTTTGCATCAAGGTGATCGCATCGGTCTCATTCAAATGGTGCAGAAACAACGAACAGGTCAGAACATCGTATTCCTGCGGAAATTGATCGGCGAGCACGTCGTGTTGGAAGAATGAAGCATCAACTTCCGCTTCCGCAGCCTGTTGCTGTGCATGCTGGACGGCCACGGAACTGATATCGCAACCATCAATCGTCATCTTGATGCCGGCACGTTTCGCGCGTTGTGCCATCGATACGGCAACGTCGCCGCCGCCACAAGCAACATCAAGCACGCTCAGCGGGCGATCATTTCTTTGCTTCGCCAGAGCCTCAATCGTCGGCCAGAAAATTCCGCTTGTCGCGCTGATGCGGTTCACGCGCCGCAAACCATCGAGCGCCTGCCGATGCTGTTGCTTGTCCAGCCCCGGTTGATCCATCAATTCGGGGACGCAATGTCGTGACGTGAAGTTCATGCCACCAGCATCACCAATCGGCTGGCGAAATGCCAGTGGCTGTGCATTTCGATGCGCAACGCGATTTTCATGTCAAGGGCTGATATGATACGGCTCGATGTTCGTATCTCACATCTGACGACATCTTCGAGGTTTTTCATTGCCCGACACAACGCCATTGCCGGACGAGACGCGTGTTGAAGCCATCGATCCGTATGCCCGCAGTGCGGCCAGCGCGCGTGAGCCTCCGGTCGGCTGGAAAGCAACGCTGCGCGAGCTTGGGCCGGGAATGATTCTCGTCGGCAGCGTTGTCGGTTCGGGCGAACTCTTGATGACGACCAAGCTGGGTGCGCAAGCCGGCTTTGTGTTGTTGTGGTTCGTCCTGCTTTCATGCCTCATCAAGGTTGTGGTGCAGGCGGAACTCACGCGGCACACAATTTCAACCGGTCGCACGTTTCTCACCGTCTTCAACACGCTGCCCGGCCCCAGCGCGCACCGTCCCGTCTGGTTGAATCTGGAATGGATGGCGGTGGTGGTGCTGTGCAGCATGGGCGGGCTGGCAGCATTTCGTTTTTTGAAGGATATCATTCCAGCGACCGGGGCAGTCATTTTGATTTCCGTGACGACTGTGTGTGTTCTTTGGGCAGTTGGAATCTCTCTGCGATCGCGCAGCAGCAATACGACCGCCGCGCAGGAAATCACTGGACATAAACGCCCGGTCTTGAACTGGGTGATCTGGCTGTGGCTGTTGACCGTACTCATCATGTTTGTGAATGGCGGGGCAATTGTTGGGGCGGCCGGGCAGGCGGTTGAGTTGGCTTTCCCAAATGCCCTGGGCGAATACGGGCACATCATCTGGTCGTTGGTTGTCGCGGTTGTTGCCGGTTCGATTTTGATCATCGGCGGTTATCAGACGCTCGAACGGATTTCCATTGGTCTGGTCGGCCTGTTCACGTTGATAACGCTCGTCTGCACAGTGCTGCTGAAGGAGACCGATCACGCGATCACGCCAGCGCAAGTTGCTGCCGGGCTGACATTCGATCTTCCCATTCCATTAACCGCCGTGTTGATTATGACCGCACTGGCCATGTACGCAGGGACCGGCATCGGGACCAGCGAGATGATGTCCTACACCTACTGGTGTGTCGAAAAGGGATACGCCCGCAACGTCGGCGAGCGAGAACCAAGCGACGCTTGGCCCCGCCGGGCGCGCGGCTGGATTCGCGTGATGTACACCGATGTCTTTCTCACGATGGTCGTCTATACCGTCAGTACCATCTGCTTCTATTTCCTCGGCGCGGCAATCCTGTATGCGAAAGGGCTCGATCCCGACGGACCGGCAACCGTCGGAACGATCCAGGCGGTCTACATCGAGACGTTGGGAAGTTGGGCGGCAACGCTGTTTGTTGTCGGCGCGTTCTTCGTGCTGTTTTCGACGGTCATCTCCGGAGTGGCCGGCACCACGCGGGCGCTGGCCGACGGCTTAGCCGTCATGGGCATTATCGACGCCCGAGATTTCGCCGCACGCAAACGCTTCTTTCACATTTTCACAGCAGCCTCGCTGATAATTCACGTCGTCACATACAGCCTGCTCAAGAACCCGCCGCTGATGTTGATGATAACCAGCGTCGTCGCGGTTATGCTGTATCCGGTCATTGGTTTGGGAACACTCTATCTGAGGTACCGCGACGTGGACGAGCGAATTGCGCCGGGGAAGATGGCATCGTTCTGGTTATGGTTCTGCGGCATCGCGCTGGCGTTGATTTCCCCCGCCGCCGCATTGACCGCCTTCATCGTTCGCGATGACGACGCGCCAAATTACAAAATTCATCGAACGGCAATGAAGATCACAATCGACGGCCAACTTGATGAGCCGGCGTGGACGGCAGCGAAAGACGTCGGCAAGTTCAAGTTTGCCTGGTGGAGCGAAGGGAAAAAGGAACAGACCGAAGCGAAACTGCTATGGGACGACCGTTACCTCTACGTGTCATTTCGCTGCAAAGACGCCCACATCTCGGGCGATCACACCAAACGCGACAGCCCCGTTTACAAGGACGATTGCGTCGAGGTCTTCACCGCGCCGAATCCCGACCGCCCCGACGACTATTTCAATATCGAAATGAACGTGCGCGGTGCCTTTCTCGATGGACATCATCCGAACGGCCCCAAGGAAAAATCGAAACAGAATTGGAACGCAACCGGCGTGACAATTGCCATCGCCATCGATGGCACACTGAACGACGACACCGACAGCGACCGCGAGTGGATACTCGAGGCCGCTATTCCGCTGTCGAATTACCAAGGCGTTGCGAAGAACACGCCGCCTGCCGATGGCGACGTCTGGCATCTCAATTTGAACCGGCTGGGCGGCAAGACCAACCCGCAGTTCAGCCAATGGTCGCCGAGCAAAACAAAGACGCCGCAGTTCCATGCACCGCAGGACTTCGGCCGCGTCGTGTTCTCCAAACGGATCGTGACGGAGACCACATCGAAGTAAGCGAACAACCGGTCAGCCCCGTCGATTCGGTCGCTGCGCTTGCTCTTGCCTCGACGGCGCGCCAAAATAGGTAAGTGAGGAAGAGTGTTCGGCCCACGGCCGTGACTGTACGGCAGCGGGCTATTTCGTTCATTCGTTGCTTCAAATTCTGTCATCAGGAGCTGTTTTATGCGTCGTTCGGCTTGGTTTTTGGGCATGTTCTCGGCGATCGTTCTTGTCGGGGCTGTGACTGCTCATGCACAGGACAAGAAAAAACAGGCTGCCACCAACATCAGTCAGGTCGATGAGGATTACGCGCTGCAGGGCGAATACCTCGGGCAAGCCCGCATCGCAGCAAACGGCAGCTGGCGAACCGGTTATGTCGGCCTGCAAGTAGTCGCGCTGGGCGATGGCAAGTTCGATGCCGTACTGTACACCGGCGGATTGCCCGGCGCCGGCTGGAATCGGAAAGACAAGCAAAAGCTTTCAGGAATGCGGGAAGGAAATCAACTTCGCCTGCAAGATGGACCTTTCACAATCGACGTGCACAGCCGCTGGGCCGACATTTCTTATGAAGGTCAATCTGGAAGCAGCCGCATCGAAAAGATTCTTCGCATCAGCCCGACGGTTGGCCAACGACCGCCGCACGATGCCACCGTCCTGTTCAACGGCACGACCACCGATTTGTTCAAGAACGGCCGCATGACCGACAACGGCTTGCTGATGGAAGGTGCCGACACCCGCGACGCCTATCGAGATTTCACCCTGCACATTGAGTTTCGGCTGCCTTACATGCCGCACGCCCGCGGACAGGGTCGCGCGAACAGCGGAGTCTATCTGCAAAGCCGTTATGAAGTTCAGATTCTCGATTCGTTCGGTCTTGAAGGAGTGCACAACGAATGCGGCGGGCTGTACCGGCAACGGCCGCCCGCGGTCAATATGTGTTACCCGCCGCTACGTTGGCAGACGTACGATTTGACTCTCACGTCGGCGAAGTTTGACGAAGCCGGCAAGAAGATCAAGAACGCCCGGCTCACCGTGCGGCACAACGGCGAGTTGATTCACGACGATGTCGAACTGAAAAACAAAACCGGTGCCGGCCGTCCCGAAGGCCCCGAAGCTCTCCCGACGAAATTACAGAATCACAGCAACCCGGTTCGCTTTCGCAACATCTGGCTGGTGCAGCATGATGGAGGAGCGTCCCACCTGGACTGTCCGCCAATTCAATTCGCCCAACCGCGTGGCTATGCACCCGCTGCCGGTTACTACGCCCGGCATCCCCGGTATTCCGGCGGAGCCCGTCACGTCATCGACTACCGCCAATTCGCACACCCCCGCTACTCGGGCGGTCGTCGTTAATCCAGGTTGATTGCAATCAGAATTTGGCCGCCCCGCTTGCGAGGCGTGTCGATCAATCTACAATCGGCCTCCATGAGCATTGACGCGAAAAAAGTCCGCGCTGCCTTGAAACACCTGCGCGCCGCCGATCCGGTGATGCGCGATGTCATTCGTCAAGTCGGACCGTTTCAACTGAAGTTGGAACGCGACCGGTTTGTGGTATTGGTGCGTTCGATCATCTCACAACAAATCTCGACCAGCGCCGCCCGCTCGATCCGCACGCGTTTGTTCGCCGCCGTCGGACCGGGAATGCCAACCGCCGAGAATTTGATGCGGATGCCCGACGATGAGCTGCGAGCGGCCGGCATCTCGCCGCAGAAACTCAACTACATGCGCGACCTGTGCGAAAACGTTCTCGACGGCCGGTTGGTATTGAATCACATCGGCCGCAAGTCCGACGAGGGCGTGATCGAGGAACTCGTGCAGGTGAAGGGCATCGGCCGTTGGACGGCGCAGATGTTTCTCATGTTTTCGCTGGGCCGTCTCGACGTCTTCCCCCACGACGACCTGGGCATCCGCATGAACATCCGCAACCTGTACGGTCTGGACGATCTCCCCGACAAGAAAACCAGCCACCGCATCGCCGAACCCTGGCGGCCGTATGCCTCGGTTGCAAGCTGGTACTGCTGGCGATACGGGGATGCGAAGCCGTAGGCGGCTACTCGTCTTCAACATTAATCGTAATGTCGCGCGTCAGTTCGTCTTCCACGTCGGGCCGTTCGACGCGGAAGCGGATAATGAACTGTGCCGACCCCTTGGGCAGGTGGAGTTTTCCTTGGGCGTAGTGGGCGGGTTCGTCTTCGGTTTACGGCTCGTAGATGGTGGGGACTTCCTTGCGGATGACTTCCAAACCATCGGCTGAAACCAAACTGTTGAAAACCTTGGCATCGGCGACCGCTGCCCCGTCGCGCGTGATGGAAACGGCCAGCTCCACAAAAGTGGCAAAATTTCAATCGCTGAGAATCCGATAAAGCCGACAGCCCCCCGCCTGAAGTGTGTTCGTGCCCGCGAGGCGGACGAGATGCGCAAAGTTGAAGGCAGAATGATTCTGAGCCTCTGAGATTGCTTTTGGTTGATTTCGGGGAGTTTATGGATTTTGCGACGTGGATGGTTGAATGAAGGTTACTACTCACCGGCGATTGGTATGGACTGGATTTGGTGATTTCGGTAGGAGCGTCTGGTAAGGAGTTTACCAGATGGTCGAATGTTTGCCGAATGTCTCTGAACTTTCCTCGGATGAAAAAACTGAACTCATCGTTCGTCTCTTTGCCGAGTTGCAACTTCTGCGGGATACTGTTGAGACGTTGGAAAACCGGATCGATGTTCTGGAAACGGAGGACAAAGAGCTGCGAGATG
>Ga0114999_10008831_pt1 | contig 11159 bp, 11 predicted proteins | sample ArcticOcean_MG_C_3_FD_89820 | JGI IMG/M metagenome (GOLD analysis project Ga0114999, IMG submission 89820) | Marine microbial communities from western Arctic Ocean - ArcticOcean_MG_CB8_126 | ecosystem: Environmental > Aquatic > Marine > Oceanic | place: Arctic Ocean: Canada Basin | collected...
AACTCCCGGCCAATCTTGCGAAAGTCGCCAAGATCACCATCCATGGCCAGCTTGGTAGTCAAAGTGTCTGTGGGAATGGACAAGTGTGCCTTGTCTGCATTTCCACTTTCCAAGTATGCCTCGACCTCTTCAAGGGCCGATAACGTCGCCAGCGTGGCCGCTTCTTTCCCGGCCTTGGTGGCCTTTGACAGTGCCGTGTAGGCTGTTGATATAACAACGCCCTCATCAATTACTGTGGCAATGGTAATCAGCCGCTCGTCTACTTCTAGATTGTATCCCTTCTTAAGATAGGAATACAGGGTGTTCGCCTTGCTTGCCGGTCCCTTGCAGGCCGACAACTGATCGTCAGAAAGGCGTTCTTTCAACGCCTTGTAAGAGACATCAAGGCCTTGATGGAGAGCCTTGAAAACAAGCAACGCGAACTCTCCCGTTGCGGCCTTCTCAGTTTTGCCGGCATCATTGGCAAAGGTCTTAGCCTCTACCACTGCAGCCGATAGGCGTTGTAGGGTCTTAATATTAATGATTGTTTCAGCTGAAACAATTGGAGTGGTATCAGTCTTAATCGTAACGTTAACTTTCTTTTTCATAGCGTGTTTCCCTTCCAGCCCTTTCGGGCCGTTTTTAGGGCATCCCACCAACGATGTAAAAGAACATGCCCGGCCGTTTTCACCCCAACAAAGGGCAGCCCTTGAGCAACCTGGATAATGCACTAGAAATGTGGCAGAATTAAGGCAAAGAGTGAATAAATATGATGCAATTGTGCAACAAATAGCCCTGGCCGTTTGCCATGCAAGTTCTATGCCAAGTTGTGCAGCTGGATCAGGTAGTTGCGAATGATTATTACTATCAGTTAGGGTGACCCAGATAAATACTGTCTTACATGTAAGGTCTTACGTGTAAGCCCTGGCCGTAGGGTGACCACTCTATTACATGTAAGATCGACACTGTCTTACGTGTAAGACTGAGAAGGGGCGGGGCAGGGGTCCTGGCCTCTGGGTCTATATCTATCACAGCCACAGATTTTCTCATTAAAATTATTGAAAGGTCCACCATGAAATAGGAGGAGGGTATTGACATTCATCAGGAAATGTGGTATTATAGAGCTATAGAGGTTGGGTCGTTGATCCCTTCACCTTACTCTCATCCTTTTATACTTTATCAATATGTAGAATCTTATCAGTATCTAGATACTACATATACTATAAAGCACCAAAGTAGGAACTATAATGAACAAAGCAGCTTTAGAGTATCCTAAGCGCGACACGATGAACAGATACCGAACACAGAGTTTGTTTGTCGAAACCCATAGGGGACAAGAATCGGATATCCTAGAGCCTATCTTTACCTTAGCTGATGAGGATTTAGTTTCCTCCAAGGGTTCGTTCCTGTCTATGAAGAAGATATACCTTACCATTGCAGATCCTACCGAATACGCCTTTGCCCTCTATACCTTCTCTTCTTGGCAGCACTGGGAAAAGCTGACACGTATCAAGTGGTTCCTTGAGCAGTTTGAAGTATGGAGAGATGAGCTTGAGGTGAAGTTAAGGTCACAAGCTGTTTCTAAGATGGTCCGTATTGCTGACTCCTCGGCTAATCAGGCCCTACAAGCTAATAAGTTCCTTGTCGATAGAGGGTGGGTGGATAAAAAGAATCCAAGGGGAAGACCCTCCAAGGCCGAGAAGGAGAGGATTAAGAAACAGGATAGCCAAGTCAAGACACAGGTTGATGAGGATTTTGACAGGGTGATAGGATCTATAAGAGGAGCGGCTTAGACCATAGGACTTTGACCATAAGATTTTAAATAAGGAGTGACCATGTACCAGAAAATTATCCCCTTTATTCTTGCAACCTTTCTACTCATCTGCTCAACAGTTTCTGCTTATTCGAACCCAGGGGCTATTGTTTGTGGTAATGGGACTATGAAGCAGAACCTAAAGTATCTTAGGGCTGTTGAAGGATATGATGTTACTGACGTGGCTATTGTAAAAGACCCACGGCTTATTGGACCTTATCTGGATAGGGAGATGCAGGCAGACCGTCTCCCCAGAGACTCGATGCCTCTTGATGCTATTTACTTGATAGAGATACTCACCCCTGCCAAGGTACTCTTCTTGGCTGTCTCTTATAAGGGCTGCTATAAAGGACATAAAAGAATTTCCTCCAATCCCTTCCCCACGTCCTGAGGGCTAGATGAGGGTCTTCTCTGATAAAGAGATACAGATAAAGGAAGCAGCAGAAGCTGATCTTGTTACTTTTATACGCCTTATCCACCCTAAGTCTCTGTTAGGTTCAATCCATGAGGACCTCTGCAGATGGTGGACAAGACAAGATGCCAAGTCTCATCAGCTTGCACTGCTCCCCCGTGATCATCAGAAGTCTAGGATGATCGCATACCGCTGTGTCCAGAAGATTACCCAGAAGCCTGATAGTCGTATCCTCTATATCTCTTCAACTGCCAACCTTGCGGAGAAGCAGCTGAAGTTCATGAAGGATATCCTCACCTCCGATATCTATCGCCACTACTGGCCAGAGATGGTTAATAAGGAGGAAGGGAAGAGGGAGAGGTGGACACAGTCTGAAGTATCGGTTGATCATCCCCTGAGGGCTGAGGAGGGGGTCAGAGATCCTACCATCTTCACAGGTGGCCTTACAACCTCCCTTACTGGCCTGCACTGTGACGTTGCTGTCCTTGATGACGTGGTTGTCTTTGAGAATGCATACACAGAAGAAGGGCGGAATAAGACCAAGACCCAGTACTCCCTCCTCTCATCTATTGAAGCAGCAGATGCCGAAGAGTGGATTGTCGGTACCAGGTATGATCCAAGGGATCTGTATAATGATGTGATGGAGATGGTGGAGGAGATCTTCAACGATGAAGGGGAAATCATTGGGAGTGACCCTATCTACGAGGTCTTTGAAAAGTCTGTTGAGGATCGGGGGGATGGGACAGGACAGTTTATCTGGCCAAGGCAGAGAAGGGATGATGGGAAGTGGTTTGGCTTTGATAGACAGGTTCTGTCAAGGAAGCGGGGGAAGTATCTGAACAAGGCTCAGTTCCGTGCCCAGTACTATAACAACCCCAACGATCCTGACTCTGACAGGATCTCCCATGATAAGTTCCAGTACTATAATAAAAAAGACTTGACAAGAGACAAGGGTTTATGGTATCATAGGGGTAAGAGGTTAAATATCGCAGCCTCTGTAGACTTTGCATACTCGCTGCTAAAGCCTGCTGATTACACTGCTATCGTTGTTGCAGGGGTTGACGCAGATGGTTACTACTACGTTCTAGACATTGCCAGATTTAAAACGGACAAGATCTCTGTATACTTCCAAGAAATTCTTAATCTCCATAACAGATGGGACTTTAGGAAGCTCAGGGCAGAAGTTACTGCTGCACAAAAAGCTATCGTGCAAGAGCTAAAGGACTCCTACATAAGGCCTCATGGACTTGCTCTCAGTGTAGATGAGCATAAGCCCACAAGGCATGATGGATCGAAGGAAGAGAGGATCTCTGCCACCCTTGAGCCCAGGTACGATAATCTGAGTGTCTGGCACTACAGAGGTGGTAACTGTCAGATTCTTGAGGATGAGTTGGTTCTTACCCACCCTCCTCATGACGATGTAAAGGATGCTCTTGCTGCCACGGTTGATGTTCTGGTTGTCCCGTCAAAGGGAAGCCAGATACGAAAGCAGAACAAGGTAGTCTTCCACAACAGATTCGGTGGAGTTGCACATGGCTAGACGATTCAAATCTGTTGTTAGTGGGCCTGGAAGTGTTAACCGTTTCCTTATCCCTGCCAATGTCGAAGATACCACCCCTCCTCTCCCCACCACAGATCTGAGAGCTACCAAGAACGTTGCTCAGGAATCCCTTCTTAGAAAGCGGAATGTAGGAGGGGATGGTAGTCATGAGACAGATCCTAGCCCTGGTGGTAGTGTCCCTTCCCCTAAAAGTTATGACGAAATGAACCGTGAGGCCGCTAGTCGTTCTTTAGGTGATCCAGGGGGAAGGCAAGGGTTCACGGATAAGGGTTTAGGTACCCGGAAGGAAACAAGCGGTACCATTGCTACAGTGCTTGCTAACGTGGCTATAACAGGAGTATCAACCTTCTTCGGCGGTATTCCGGCCGCGGTGATCGGCGGAGCCAGTATAGCAAATACTGCCAAACAACTCTCGGAAGGAGTAGGCATCACTAAGACTAAGTCTTTTGGTAGGTATGCTGCTACCGCTATTGGTTATCCAGAGCATGACCGGGATGCGAACATCGATAGATCGTGGAGCAAGGTCAAAAAGGATAGTGGCGTTTCGTATGACCCTAAGCCTAAGAATTTGGAATCAGTCCCAACTTGGCAAGGACCAAGTCGCCCAGGAATGCCCGATTTCCTTTCGCCCGCCAAGAGGACGGACTACGAAGTTGAAGAGCTTGAAGATCTTACTAAAAACCGAGTAGGGTTTCGTCAGAACCAGCAACAGGAGTGGGAAACTCTTCGACAGACGAAACATAAGGACCAATCAAAAGCTTTGGATACTAAACTTGCTAAAGAAGTAATAGCACAGGAGACTGCCGTTACTGCTGCTGCGGATAAGGCAGATCCAGGGACTAGTGCTAAGGATACCAAAAAAGGTCAACCACTTATCAGCCTACCCGTTTGGCATGGTCAGGGTAGTGATAGTAATGATGGTGATGATCATGGGGGTCAGGACCAAGCTCTTGATAGTTCCGGTGACTTAGCAGAGGGTCAGGATTATCGTGAGTAAAACATATGGCTGGTAGAACTCTTGATATCCGTGATGTGATTGGGCCGTCAGACCGCCTAGCCACCCATATCACTGCTGAGTTCCAACGCTGGAATGATATGCGTAAGCAGTGGACGGATGAGAAGAGAGAGGTCCGGAACTACATCTTTGCCACTGATACGACAAAGACCACGAACCAGACCCTCCCATGGAAGAACTCTACCACTATACCGAAGCTCTGCCAGATCAGGGATAACCTCCATGCCAACTACATGGCAGCGCTATTCCCCAATGATGATTGGCTAGTATGGGAAGGGGATGACGAGGACTCAGAGTCGATTGAGAAACGAAAGACTATCCTTAGCTATATGCAGAATAAGATGCGGCAGTCTAACTTCCGCACCACAGTGTCTGAGATGGTCTATGACTTTATCGACTTCGGTAATGTTGTTGGGACTACAGAGTATGTGAACGAGACAAGGATGGGGGATGACGATGAGGTATTCCCTGGATACGTTGGCCCCATGGCCCAGAGGATCTCCCCGTTTGACATTGTCTTTAATCCTACAGCGACATCGTTTGAGAGATCCCCAAAGATCTTCCGAAGCATCAAGACTATTGGAGAGATAGCTGCTGATATCGAAGATCATCCTGAAGAAGGATACATGAAGGAGGTCTTCAAGAAGATCAACGCTACAAGGAAGTCTGTCCAAGGATTGAAGACCACGGATCTGGCCAACGGAGACCAGTACCTTATTGATGGCTTTGGTTCTATTCTGGAGTACTACCAGTCAGGCTATGTTGAGATCCTTGAGTTCCATGGGGACTTGTGGGACATTGATAAAGAAGTCCTCCTGAAGAACCATGTAGTCACTATCGTTGATCGTATCCATGTTATTAGGAAGGTTGCTAATCCGTCATGGCGTGGACAGTCTATGCGACATGCAGGCTGGAGACTCCGTCCAGGTAACCTATGGGCAATGGGTCCGCTGGATAACTTGGTGGGGATGCAGTACAGAATTGATCACCTTGAGAATCTGAAGGCCGACGTATTCGATCAGATTGCTTATCCAATTGCCAAGGTAAGGGGCTTTGTCGAAGACTGGGAGTTTGAGCCAGGAGCAAGGATCTATGTTGGTGATGAAGGGGATGTTGATTTCCTGAGGCCTGATACGACTGCCCTTAATGCTGATACACAGATAGCCCTCCTTGAAGCTCGTATGGAGGACATGGCTGGCGCTCCTAGGCAAGCGATGGGTATCCGGACGCCAGGAGAGAAGACGGCCTTTGAGGTACAGTCCCTGGACAACGCCTCGTCAAGGATCTTCCAGAATAAGATTCAGTACTTTGAGCTAAACTATCTAGAGCCTCTCATGAATGATATGCTTGAGCAGGCCAGACGTAACATGGAACTATCGGATGTTGTCAGAACCCTTGACGATGAGTTTGGTACGGCACTGTTCGAAACGATTACCCCTGAAGACCTTGCTGCCAGAGGTAAACTAAGGCCTGTTGGTGCCAGACACTTTGCTGCCAGGGCTAACAAGTTCCAGAACCTTGTGAACCTTACCAACTCTTCTATCGGGCAAGACCCTGCAGTCAACATGCATATCTCAGGAGTCAAGCTTGCAAAGGTTATTGAAGAGCTTCTGGATATTGAAAGGTTTGGTCTGGTGCAGGAGAACATCAGAGTGGCCGAGCAGCTGGAGACACAGCGACTGGTCAATACAGGGGCAGCATCTCTAGATGAGGAGGCTGCTGCTGCAAGTGCCCCGATTCCTGAAGAAGAGCCAATATGAAGAATCTGGATGCGTGGACCGCGCATATCAAGGACCCAAAGGATAGAAACAAGTTTGCTGAATACGTTAGGAACTCCACAGATCTCTTAGGGAGATTAACGGAGATTATTGATATGAAGCTGACTATAGCTAAAAGATCAACTAAGACTGACTACGAGTCTCCCGGCTGGGCCTATAGACAAGCAGACCAGAACGGGACTATCAGGACTCTGGAAGACCTTCGTAAACTGACCAACATAGGAGACTGACCATGGCTGAGGGCATCTTTAACGCAAGTGAAACTACCAATTCGGAAGCAAACGAGATATCGTATTCTTCTGAATTGGTTGGTGATGGTAAGAAGTTTAAGACTGTGGGAGACCTTGAGAAGGGTAAGATGGAGTCGGATGCTTTCATCGAACAATTGAAGACAGAGAACGCTGGATTGCGATCTGACCTTGATACGCGTATGACCGCAGCGGACACGTTAGAGAAGATTCGTGAGGAAAACGCCACGAAGGAAGCTGTGGAGAATACCACTCTTAGCTTAAATTCGGACGAAGTCACTAATCTTGTTAAGACGACAATTGAAAAGCGAGAGTCTGCAAAGACCGCAGAGCAGAACGTTTCTGAAGTTGATGTGAAGATGAGGGCACTTTATGGCGATAGGGCTAAGGAGGTCTTTGATGAGAAGGCTTCTAGTCTTGGTCTATCACCTGAGTATCTGAAAGACGTTGCTTCAAAGAGTCCTGCCGCTTTCTATAACGTTCTTGGTTTAGATTTGAAGAAGGTTGCTGTGGCCCCTACATTATCTACGGGGAGTATATCCACAGAGGGAGGACAAGGTCCCTTGGCTACTGAGAACTCTTGGGCATGGTTCGAAAACATGAGGAAGACAGATCCTACGCGTTATTGGAAACCTGAAACCCAGAATCTTCTCTTTAAATCACGACAAGAACAAGGTGATAAGTTCGGTACAATTCAAGCATAGGAGAAGTCAATGGCGCATACTACCGCGCAGATCGGTCACCTCATTCGGTCTGAGGTTTGGTCGAGCCAGCTTAAGGAGGTCTTGGAAGACGAATTGCAGTCCCAAGGCTACGTTAACTGGATGACGGAGTTCCCTGATGGGACTACGTTTACTATTCCGTCCATTGGTCAGGCGCAGACTGATGACTACACTGAAGATACTGCCGTTGAATATCGTGCATTGGATACTGGTGAGTTCCAGTTCACGATCAACAAGTACAAGTCTTCGGGCACGTACATTACTAACAAGGCCAAGCAGGATTCATTCTACATGAATCAGTTGGTTTCTGCTTTCGTTCCTAAGCAGGGCCGCTCAATCATGGAGACTGTGGAAACTGATATCTTTGCCCTGGAAAGTGAGCAGACGTCTGCTAACCTGAACAACATTAACGGTGCGCCGCATCGCTTTGTTGGCTCGGGTACTAACGAGGTTATCACGGTTGCTGACTTCGCCAAGGCGCGGTTTTCCTTGAAAAAGGCGAACGTTCCTGACGCGAATCTCATTGCTGTGGTTGACCCCTCGGTAGAGTATACGCTGAACACGCTTACGAACTTGACTAGTGTGTCGAATAACCCTAAATGGGAAGGCGTCATTAGTCAGGGCGTAGCCACGGGCATGAAGTTTGTGGTTAACGTGTACGGCTTCGACGTATACACCAGTAACTATCTGGCGGATGCGAACGAGACTGTTGACTCTGTCACAACTGCTGCTGGCAAGGCCAACATGTTCTTCTCGGCTGTTTCTGATGTTCTGCCCTTCGTTGGTGCATGGCGTCAGATGCCGCAGGTGGACTCGGAGTACAACAAGGACTTCCAGCGGGAAGAGTACGTGACGACTGCTCGTTATGGCGTCAAGCTTTTCCGCCCAGAGAACTTGGTGTGCTGTCTCACTGACACTGATCAGGTCTAAAGGAGGTCATCATGAGCGCGAATGAGTTTTGGACTAACAATGATGGCCTTAATGTTCGTTTCGGTCTTGAGAAAGGGACTGCTGCGAAGATGGGCCGTCTATCTACGATGGGTGATAAGGGAGAGTTAGTAGTTGACTTTGGCTTTGCTGACATCTCAAATACTGACTCAGTTGTTGGTACACACCCTCTGGCCGGGGTTCCTTCGGGGTCCTTCATAGAGAGTGCCACCCTATATGTTAAGACTGCTTTTGCAGGGTCTTCGTCTACCCTCAATATCGGTCTGTGGAACGACGATGGAGACGGTACCTTCAGTGTCAACGATGCTGATGGTATTGATGCTGCGATTGCTGTAGCGGCTATCGACGCTATCGATGATAAGATTGCCTGTAATGGTGCCTTGGTTGGTACCACGCCTGCAGGTACTGGTGACAGGGACTTGTATGTCTCTGTCCAGTGGGGTACAGCACTCTTTTCGGCTGGTGCTGCTCGTCTGGTTATCGTTTACTCCAAAAACGTGTAAGGGAGTAAGGTTGGTGGGAGGGTTAAGGAGCCTTCCCACCGATTCTCAGGGGGTAGAAGATGGCTAAAGTCACAGTCAAGAAGATCAGAGGGTCTGTCGGAAAGTCAAAGAATATTGTTCGTAGTCGTACCGGCATTATTAACACTAAGAAAACAGTGGCGCTTCATAAGAAGAAGCCTTCAGAGCCAAAGAAGAATCCAGCAAGATCTGGTGTTTTTGGCAAGAAGAGGAAGAAATAGATGGCTGTCAAACACTCTACTCTGACCGGAGCATCTCTTCATGAGCCTAAGGGGGTTGCTGCTACATCTGTTAACTTCGTCTACGTAGCTAATGGGTCTGGGTCAGGAACTTGGCAGAAGATTGCAGCGGCTCAGATTAATACTTCTTCAATTAAGAACTCAAATATTGTTGTGGTTGGTCCCTTCCAGTTTGAGAACATATCCACAGCAAGCTCCCAGTTCTTTGTCCCTGGTCTGGCCGGGGATATTACAAAGATTTACACTGTCATTGATGGTGCAATTGCCACGGCTAACTGCGGCATTACCTTTGAAATTGGTGGTACGCTGGTCACAAGTGGCGCAATTACTATTACTCAATCAGGTTCTGCTGCTGGTAACGTGGACTCTTCCACTCCTTCTGGCGCAAACACACTCACTGCTGGACAAGCACTTGAGGTTATCTCAAGCGGTGCTAGTACAAATGATGTAGATATGAAGGTTACCATTCTTATGGATGTAGCCTAGGGGAATATGATGCCTAAGCTTACTCTCTCAGATCTGACAAGTCTTACTTCTAATGAGACTTCTGCTATCACTCTGATCAATGCTAATATGGCATTGGTTGAGGCGGCGGTGGAGAATACGCTTAGCAGGGACGGGACGGCTCCTAACTCTCTCTCTGCTGATCTGGATATGAACTCCAACAACATCATCAATCTTGCTGAGCCTTCTGCTGCATCTGACGTTGCTACCAAGTCTTATGTTGATGCCGCCTCTGGAGCTATACCTGGTCTGACAACGACTTTTGAGTCTCTGCAGACTGATGTGGATCAGGGGGCTGGTAAGGTTTGGTTTAATGGTGCCACGGGAAGTGCAACCATTGTCTATGTAGATGATGTAGATGCAAATGGCGCTAGTATCGCAACCTTTGTCTCTCAGTGGGATGACTCCACAACCACGGCTGACCGTGGCTTTATCTATATTGTTAAGAAAGCTAATGCAGCTGTCTATGCTCTCTTTAGAATTACAGCAGCTAACACTTCCAAGACTGGGTATACAGCTGTCAATGTTGCCTACGTTTCTCATGCAGGTTCTCTTGCTGATGGGGATTCAATCTCTACTACTTTTATTCGGAATGGTAATGCAGGGATAAATGGCGATGACCCTGATCCTATATGGGAGTATGATACAGCTTCCACTACCATGGCTGACCCAGGTACTGGCCAATTCCGCCTCAACCACGCCACGCCTTCTTCAGCCACTGCAATTGCTATTACTCAAGGAACGGCGCAGACAGGCAATCCTGATATCAGTGCTTTGGTGGCAACATGGGATGACTCAACATCTGCTATAAAGGGCCACCTACTTGTGGCTGAGAAAGCAGCGCCTGAGAAGTTTGTCTGGTATACTCTCTCGGCTGTTGCTGATAACACAGCTTGGTTACAGTTAACTGTTGCTCCTGTAGCTTCTTCTGGCTCTTTTACAGATGCCACAGATTACCATTTCTCCTTCATTAGGACAGGGGATAAGGGAGACACAGGGTCTACTGGTTCTACAGGATCTACCGGCTCCACAGGGTCTACTGGTTCTACAGGAGCCTCTGGTGCAAGCAATATTGTACTTGATACAACGCCTCAGTTAGGTGGATTCCTAGATGCCAACGGCAACTATATGCAGACCGAGAAGGGCGGTGACCTTACTTCTGCCAGCCCCCTCGTCATCGACACTGACGGTGATTACTTCGACGTTACGGGAACGACAAACTTCTCGGTCATGACAGTGGCGGCGGATCGTCAGTTTACGCTCCAATTCGACGGTGCGCTAACGATGACGCATCATGCGACGAACATCGATCTTCCCGGCGCGGCGAATATTACGACAGCGGCTGGAGACGTTGGTGTGTTCCAGTCTACCGGAGCTAATACGGTCCAGTGTATCAGCTATACTAAGGCTGATGGCACC